>TARA_R110001599_G_scaffold65694_4_pt1 | contig 13011 bp, 17 predicted proteins | sample TARA_R110001599 | Tara Oceans TARA_R110001599 (sample SAMEA4398360) | marine metagenome | biome: Polar Biome; feature: [MES] marine water layer (ENVO:01000295) within the mesopelagic zone...; material: water (ENVO:00002006), including particulate matter (ENVO:01000060) such as...... | reverse complement strand
ACATACATCATGGAATGGAGCAAACATGCGGGTAATCTTGATGTTACTGGATGGGGTAAAGACGGAGTTACTACTTCATCTAACCCTTACCAAGACAGTAACCACCAAAAGCCTACTCACGAGAATATAAATCACTCAGATAGCACTATCGAGTTCCTTTACAGACCTATACAGACACTCGATTACAAGCACACTCAAGTGTTTAGGTCATTTGTAATACCTGCTGGTCCTCAGACTGGTTCTAACTTCTATAGGGCTACATCTGGAGGTAAATACGGTATATTCACAAGTGATGCTTCAAGTGCGAGGACAGGTACACCAAGTAGTCCTCCTTACGCACCTGTATACACTGTAGACCCAAGTTCTCCGACCACTGCTGATAGCAAAGGTCCAAAGATTCAGGGTGTAGATGTGACAGGCTACGATAAGACAGATATTACTAGTCCAGTCGCCAGAATGGTTATGTCAGAAAATACACTTGAGCACTTCCGAGCCGACGCAAGCCGTCGTTCTATAGATGATGATGAGGGTGACTACAGTGTGCAACCAAGATACAGCCAGACGCTACACCCAAAGGGTAGCAAAGGGGATGCATCTTATAATACCGGAGACCATAGTGGGGAGTGAGGCGTATGACACCAATGGATGATGCTTGGATGATACTAAAGCGCCAGACTACGCTTGGCGAGTTTCATCCTGACTTACCAAGTCCTCATGGACCTGTTAAATGGCTACATGGTACGCCTGAAAGTAATGTTGATTCAATAAGAAGATTGGGTGTGTTACCAAATGACGGGAGTGATTGGGGGTATGGTGCATTTGTGACCGATAACCCAAAGTCTGCAAAAGGTTATGCAAGACATTCACCCGCTTATATTGGTGTAAGAGAAGGTGCAGGTGAGCCTGAGCCAAGAGTAACACCATCGCTTGCTACTCAAGCATTCCCCGAAGGTATACCACCGGAGTTCTTGACAGTTATGCCCAAATCACCAAACACAGGGGCTATGTATAGGGCAGACGCATTGGGTCAAGAACAATTTGAATTACCTGCCGAAGATGTAAGATTAAGAAATTACATGGATAGATTGGCTGGTGTTAATCAATATGAATTACAGCGAATACAGGACATGGGAAGAACCATTGACGAAAGAGGTAATGAACATGGCACTGGGTAAGAATCTTTCAACAGGTCGAGCAGACGCTGCCCAAGATTCTGTGATGAAGAAGATTAGGAAACCTCGCTTTGTAGACAACGCAGTTAGGCATGGTCAGTATAACAAAGGAACGGCTGGCTTTAAAGTAGAGGCTCCTGTTCAAAGTGACTTTATTCCAGCCACTGAAAGAAAATATAGACTATTTGAAGAGGAAGATACCATCCGTTTAGTTCACAATACCACTGACGGGCATAGGTATGAGGGTGCTATATTTTTAGATGAGGATAAGGTAACTGCATCGAGCACTTTACCTGCCTTGATTGTAGGCGCTGATAACCCTCAACAAAGCCTTGTTCCTTCTAAGATAGAAACTGCTACGAAAGGCACCAGATATGGACTAGAGAACCTAAAAGGTCGCTCATTAAAGGAGATAGGCTTCACTGATAAAACCATCCGTTTTGCTCAGAAAGTAGGGGTAGGGCTACGAACTTCTGACCTTGCTACAAGAGTCGCTAATAGTTCTAAGAGTTCAATTAATGGTATCAAAGTAAGCGTACCTAGCACTACATTTGTTGCCAAAGATTTCTATGGGGTTGATTCAATCAGCGCTTTAAGATACTTGGCTAAACACGACTATTACTCACCAAGGAGCGATAGGTTTGGCAACTTACTATATGTGCCTCAAACTCAAATCGAAAGAGAGCACTTCTTGAATGAAAATAGAGTATCTGGAGGCTCTAGTGAAAACAACAATGACGCTGTTCCTAACAGAATAGTAGTTAGGGGTAAATCAAGAGCCAATAATGATGATAATGTGGTGCAAATCGATGACTTTGGTACTCAAAAAGACACTGTAAATGAAGTGCCCGGAGGCATACATGCACCTACTGCTCTAACTAAGGCTAGTGCTAGGCGAATAGGTCAGAATATGCTTAGGATGGCTAAAAAGGCCAGTGGTTCTATGACGCTAAACGATGTACTGTCAGGTACTCACATACAGCCCGGTGATTCGGTCAATTACCAATCAAGGAGCAATAGTGACAGAAAAATAGTGCTAGGTGGCAGTTATGATTTGATTAACCGTAAGTCTCAATTACAGGTAAATTCAGTAGATGCGACTTTGGAAGATGTATTACAACGCTTCCAAGAGGTCGACATCAGTGGCAGTTTAGACGAAAACTACGAAAGGAACCGTCAGTTTAGCGTAGAGGAGTTTACTACCTCATTTGGTGTTAAAATGAAGATTAGTTGGGAAATTGCTGAAAGAGTTGACTCTAATCGTGGAGTTGGCTTTAATCTCGGTCAACCGAACAGAGATACCATACATGGTGCCCGTAGATTACAGAGCACTGGTGTTCTAATAAACAACGGTGCAGGTCACGCTATAGGCACCTACCTATTCACAGTTGATGGTAACAATGCTGCCAGTACATTTAGTAATAATCAGGCTATTTATACAAAGAATGGTAATAAATTAGGACATGTTATGGAAATAGCATCATTTACAGTGGGTAGCGGTGCTTACAATAATGACCCTACAATAACTCACGCTAGTTCTACCAGCATTAAGTTAGGTATGGCTGTCTCAGGTACAGGTATACCTGCCGGGGCTTATGTAGCCTCTATTACAAGTAACACAGAGTTTGAATTATCGGCATCTACTACAGGAGGCTCTAAGACTGGACAAACATTGACATTCACCACTACAACTGCTACGATATTAGCAATAAGTTCCAGAAGCGTTCACCCTGTTAGTGATAACGATGAGATATACACATTACCAGAGACCCTGCCAGAGACTAGGAATAGTCATTTGAAGGTTGGGTTAGTACAGACCAAGTATTTGAGGAATAGGAGAGGATGATATGCCAGTATTGAATGAAGGAACTAGATTTTTGATTAACATGTTGAGAGCAAGGATAAATGAAGTAGTGTTCGGTTTTGATGGAACAATTGCCACCCAACAGGATGGGGGAATAGGTAAACCAGCAGTAGTAGTTACTCCTAGTGTAAGAGTCATAGATGACAATACATTGTCTGTAGAAGCAAAACTATCATTAGACACAACCTTTACCCAACCCTTGAGGGAAGTAGTAATTAGGTATAAGAATCCATCAGATTCTACCGACACTACTGATTTTTGCAGATACACTTACAACTCGATAGAAAAGACAGCCAACAATGAAATCAAATTCTCAGCGATAATAGAGGTAGGACAATGACTAATCCAAAAGCAGGGCATACGAGCGCTACAGGCTACGGTGCTAATTCACAAGGACTCAGAGATGGGGATGGGCTTACTAGCCCTAGTTTAACTAATCTTTACGAAGGTCTACATGGCAACGGTATAATGAGATTGGGAGATGGGGCAGCGGGTGACTCTCTTAGAAACAGTATAGTTTCTGGTACGCCCGGATATGTGACCGTATCTAGTGGAGGAGTAGTAACCGTTAACGGAGGCTACTGTGTACTCGACGGAGTTATGTATAAATTCGCTAATGGACCTGCTAGTACTGAGGCATTTACAGTAGGTACTACTAGTAATTTTTCAGGAGACTTACCTAGCGTACCGTCTTCTAGTGGAGAGGTATTTGTCGTAGTTTATCTAGTTGGTAGGAGCACTCCAGAAGCACATCTGATGTACGAAATGGGTACTCCTGTAACTGCATCAGCAGGTACTCCTTTGATACCTAACAGGTTTCTTTCTGACCCTAGTATCACTGCCAATACTGACTTGAATCATAACTCAACCGTATTAGCGGTCCTAAGATACACAGTCGGCACCAGTGGTACTATACAAGAAGCGCTGGGTGCATCGCCTACTGTGTTTGACAGAAGGACTTTCCTTAGAACCAGCCCTCTGTATCTAACCCCTATGACCGATGGAGCGATAGGGGATGTAGTGACTGGTAATGCCATCAATTCGGCTGCTGATTTAGATGCTTTCTTTTCAAATCCAGAAGATGGAGACTTTGCTGGTAGCACATTTGGGGCTATATGGCAGAGTCATAGAGAAGGTAGGTCTAGTGATAAGCATGGTGTACTTTACGCAGCCATACCTAGAAATATGCATGCAACTGAATCTACTGAAACATTTGTCATTGGTCCGAATAGAGTCTCTATACTGACCGCCAACGCTACCTTTACATTCGACCAAGAAAATATATTCTTAGTTAATGCTAACGGGGGTAGCGCTCACGCTACATTAACTCCTAGTGGTGCATTCCCGTCAGGACATACAATAGAAATTAGAAACATTTCGACAAGCGGTTCTTACAATGTAGTATTCAACGCTAAGACAGATAATGCCAGCGCTGCGAATATCAATATAGCAAATGGAAAATATGCTAGATTTGTATATGACGGCACTGACTGGCATCTACTAATCCTACAGGCATGATAGTCATGGGTAGACTCATAGATATGCTCAAACAGAAATGTGAGAACTGTAATAGAATCGCACTACCTTTGACAATCTCAGGGAAATACCTGTCAGGCGAACCTGCTGTATTGCACGAATGCTCTTTCTGTGGATATGTAAGGTTCCACGGCCAACTTGGATTCAAGGGTGTTCGTAAGCGCAGGGCTGAACCCTTGTCCAAGAAGGCCAATGGTCGTCTTTCTCGTTATCTCAGACAAATGGCTGAGAAATTAGGGCGGTGAGCCTTTGTACAGGGGCATACCATTGTGGGTTTTTTCCCAATCTCTAGTTTCAACTATTTCTGGATAATGTTCTTTGAAACACTCCCAGCATAAAGGGAAAAATAAACCACCTTGTCCATTTCTAGTCCCTAAACTTATTCTTCTAAGTGCAATTTCTGCTGGCTTTGCACATTGTGATTTCTGACAATCCATGGGGCTATAGTATTCATCGAATGACCCAAACGATTCATACCAATTTACTCTTGCGTAACCCTGACCTTTTTTGTTACCAGTTACTAAACCGTCAGGACTCATTTTATACAAAGTCCAACCCGGAAATTCTCTCGCCATTTCACTCTTCCTCCTCTTTGACTCCACGAATACAGGCTAAGCAGAATCTAAACCCTTTGTGGGCTAGATTATAACAGTTTCTTTTTGAGCATAGTCTCATATCACTCGCCACGCTTACCGATAATATCATCGATACGCAGGATGCTAATTGTGACTTCACTAGCAGATTGCACTGCTTGCTTAACTAGGTCAAGTGGCTCCCAAACATCGGCTTCTTTCATTGAACATGCTCCACCGTTCTCTATGTCTGGACCAGCATCGCTGTTACCTTGCTGATGCTCATTCCTTAGAGTTAATACTGTGTCTAGTGGGTCATGCCCTGCATTTTCAGCGATGGTCGCTGGTATAGATTCAAGCGCATCAGCGAATGCATCGATAGCCATTTGCTCACGACCACCTGCCTCCGCTGCCCTTGACCTGATATGCAAGGCTGAGTTTAGATATGCTGAGCCTCCACCGGGCACTACGCCTAATGTAGTGTATGCCAAGCATACTACGCCCAATGCGTCTTCAAATCCACGCTCGGTCTCATCAAGAGTTTGCTTAGTAGCACCTCTTAGAATAAGAGTAGTGACCTCTCCTTCACCTTTCACGACAACATACTTCATATCGCCTATTACCTTACATTCTACATCGCAATCGACGGCTTCCTGTAGGTCTTCTGTAGTGTGCGCTATGGTAGCGTTAAGCAGTTTAGACAAAGCGGTCATATCACTCTCAGGAATCCTATGAACTAGAGAAATTCCTTGCTTTGTTAATGTCGCAGCAACTACCTCATTTACAGTATCTCTTACAAATACAACTCCACCATCTGGTAGCATGTTGGCTATTTGTTGGCCTTTTTCGACCCAGTTATCACGGCCAGTCTGTCGCTTATACTGCTGATATTCCGCAGCCGAGCCTAAATTCAACTGAACATTGTCATCTGTTTTGCTGTCACTCAGAGCAGTGTTGATGAGTAGCGCCTTACCATTTGGCTTCATCAGCATAGCAGGTAACATAAACTCCTTATGCAATACAACTCCTGAGAAGCAAGATGAATCATCTAGGCTACCTCCGGGCTGACATAGTACACGGATTCTTTCAAATTCTCCACCTGCTTTCTTTACTGCGTCTACACATAGAGCACTAACATGCTCTATGCTTGATTCAAGAGTCTTTCCTGTAATTGAAGTCTTGGCTACATTTTGTAGATGGTCTTTCGCATCTACTCTAAGTGTCTCAAGATGTTCTGTAGTCCACCTAGACGCTTGTCTGTAACCTCTACAGATTACATTGGCGTGTAGACCTTTGTTAAACAAGAGTTCACTATTACCTAATAGTTCACCTGCTAATACAACAGTGCTCGTAGTACCATCGTAGCACATACTCTCCTGTGTATTCGCAGCCTCTACAACCATGCTCGCAGCAGGGTGGCTAACATCTAGTTCTTGTAAGATAGTAGCACCGTCATTAGTAACTATTACATTACCACCAGCATCTACCATCATTTTATCCATTCCCATAGGACCCAGTGTGGTTTTCACTGTGCTTACGGTTCGCTTCGCTGCTCTTATATTGTGCACTACTGCACTAATGTTCTGTTCGTTTTCGTTCATTATTTTCCCTCTCAAAATGTTTTTCCAATATGGAATCTATACAGGAAGTACATACCCTGTGCTTAGCACATCGTATTCCTTCCCAATTATCTCTGTCGCATACTTCGCAGATTATCATAGTCATTACCAATCCACCTCGTATTCTGTAACTTCTCCAGTTTTCCGGTTCCTTGCTTTGACAATACCTTCGTCTACTCCGTGTTTCCACAATCCGTATACGAGTTCGGAATCTTTAAGGCAATACTCAGCGACTTTACTGTAATTGCCCTTTCGCCACTCTACAGGGGCATCGTGGCTGTTCATTAACTTACCCTTTCCTAAAGTGTGAAAACATGCGTCTGAAAGCGGTACTGCGTGACCGACTATACTTTTCAGTAAAACCGAAGTATCGAATACTTGTTCTTCCGACTTAGCCATTATGTCACCTGCTGCCCAACAATCTAATGCGTCTCTAATGATAGGTAAGTCAAATCCTTTTAGATTATGACCTAAGACCATACCACCTTCATTTACATGCTTGGCTAAATCTTCGCCAATAGTCTTAGGGTGCATTTTTTTGATGATAGTGCCTTCTGGTAGATACTTAGATACAGATTCGTTACTGTAAACGGTTCCTTGGTTACCATCCCATGTGGCTACTACGCTAGGTTCAAACAAATGACTGTGCCCCCATCCGCCTATCTCATGTGAGAAATTGGCTGTCTCAATATCAAGTGCTAACATTTTTCGCATACTATATCCTCCATGCACATTTTACACCAATCGCACACTGCAACAGGTGTCTTCCAATGCATACCCAAGTGGTAGCCCCCTATGTCCTTTCCTATCATAGAGTCACAGAATACACACGGTATCATTGCTTGTCACCACCGTTTTTAGACTTCCTAATGTAATCGTCTCTAAGTTTAACATAGACCCTAACTCCTTCTCTAGTGTCCTTGAACATTTTTGCCCCGTATGCATTGAATTTATCATTTATCGAACCCTTACTACTCAGATTAGCAAGTGCACCAAATGCCTTCATCATTTCTGATTTCTTAACCCAATTGACTCCTCTATGGTCGTCAAAGTCAAATCTTTCATTTCGATTATAAGCGTCACGCCAGAAGCCTTCCATCTTCTTTTTCTCACTACCGCCTGAGCCAACCTTGACTTCTGATTCAAGCCATTGAATTAGATTCTGATACAAGTCAAATAATATCTCCTTAGCCATATCTATGTGGTCACCAGTGACCTTCCATACGCCTTCTATCATAGCCATATGGTGGGCAAGTACATTAGTATAGTTCTGTAACCCCATAATGAATGATGCACAGATACCCTGTTTTTCAGGACCCATTGATTCTACTAAACTGTAATATTCGTCAACTGCTGCAATCAAAGCGGGTATATAAGACGAATCTAATGTAAACATATTATTCATAATGCTCATAGTTGTAGTTTCTCTGTCATCATCTGTCATCTCTTGCCATTCTAAATGAGACAAACCGCTGAGTTTAAGAACTCGATTCTTTAGGTTAGTTTTCAGTCCGTTAAAGAAATCAGCAACCTCGTCAAATGATACTTCAAACTCAGGTTTATTGTGAACTGCTTCGGCTAGTTCGTGATTAACTGCCCTCTTCATCTCTAGTGTCCAATGTCGCCAATATGTCAATACACGCTGGAAAATACCTTTGTCTAGCACATGCTCCTTGATACCCTTTGGCGGGTAGGTAGTAATCCATAGAGATACTTCGGATTTAACAGTGAACGAATCTCTAGCCATGTGCTTAGTCAATATGTTTCTACCAGTACCTGCTGAGTTTAGAGCCGATTGTAAAAAGAGAGTAGTATTCTCATTGTGTTGACCGCCTTTGAGCAATACCGAACCTTCATCAAAATTAAGCCCTTTTCTACCTGCCAATATACCCGGCCTAACCATCATGTCAGGGTTTCTACTATCTTCTGAATCAGGGTCAGGTACAAGAGTACCTACAAGCGCAGCATCATTACCAGAATTGTAATCAGTAGATTGTAATCCAGATGCTTTTAGCACCTTTTCTATTATTTGATAAGATGCCGATTTACCTGTCCTTGTATCTTGAATCCAGAATACGCTTACTCTTGGGTCAAGGTTACTTCCGCCTACAGGTATTCTTACATAAGGTATCGATGCCTGTCCGAGTATAAAGAAAAAGGATAGTAATCCCGGTATTTCATTATTCTTACTTACTTGCCTAAAGTGGTCGAGATACCCTTTTAGTATAGGGTATTTATGTACGCACTCATAATTATCTGCTCTGTGTTCCATCATTTCTATTTCCCTCTCTTATTGTATGTCTTTTGGACTTTGACTGGTTCTTCTGAGGTTAGTACATCAAGTAGCCTTTGCCTCAAGGTTGAACCCATTCCCTTTACTTTCTTTAGCGATTCTACAAATAACATTTCTTCTATAGAACCGCACTTGTCGAGCAACTTGTCTACCAATTCCGGTCCAAAGCCGGGTATGGTAATGAGCATATCTGCTCTTACATCATTGGTACTGACTCTTGTGATTGCTCTCGCACCATGCCTACTGGCTGGCTTGTTTAACTTACTATGTAATTTGGCTATGAACATCGCAGCCTCTGAGTAATCTTTGGCACGATAAATATGGCAATCGAAGTCAGCCATTATTCGTGCGAATGTACCTAGTAGTTCATTCATTACTTTGGAATATGATATATTTCTTCCTTGTTTCTTTGACATAGCAACATACTTTGCTATATCACCATGTACTACAAGGAATACTCTTTCGCAGTTAGCGTCTAAGTTTTCTATTTGTCTCATCAAATGCCCACTATGACTTGATTGAAACAAGTCAGATAGGCTCTTACATTCTATGTTAGCATTACCTACCTTGTAATCCCCCATACCTTGTAAGTGTTCTTTCTTAATAGGAAAGCCCTGTCTCTCGGCAGCCCTAATTATTGCGTCGTGTAATGGTCCTCGCTCATTACTATCTATGATTAGTGGTGGCAATTTCATTCTTCTTCACCTTGTCCTTTATGTTGAGCGCAGTAATCATCCATAGTTATTTTCCTACATCTTTGTTTAGTACCTCTTGATACGGCTTTACAGAAAAAGCGTTTAGGTAAACCATCTCTATCATTAACGCATCTAAAGCAAAGATTAGTTCGTTTACTTCTACCTCTTTTGGGTATTTTCATACCTTCACCGCAGTTGGCGCATTGATAAGCATGTATAGTGTGTTTCATATTTATTCCTCCTCTTCTATTGCACCAGTGCCATCCCAATAACGACACTTACCTAAACACATACCTTTCTTCCATAACATGGAACAGGTCTGTGGATAATCAGTACCCACGATAGTCCCTACTTGGTATCTAGTAGTGCTTTCATCGAAGTCAGCCCATTGAAGTGACCGGATATAGTCTATTATTGTTTCAGTATGCTTCTTTATATCTTCTAAAGAAACTCTGTGAGAAGACATAAAGAATCTCAGCCGTTTTGATAGGTATTTTACAAGTTGTACTCTTGCATCGTGACTAGGGTTACTTCCAATCCTACACGCTGCCGAATTTAAGCAAGGTAGTATCATTATCCCATCCATGTTCACTGTAGGTAAGTCTATTGGAGTACTACTCTTACTGAATATTTGACTCCTTTCCTTTACATTTCTCACATCCAGCATCAACCCTTTATGACCATAAGGTATCATACCTGCCTTTGGTCTCTCAGCCCTTTCCATGATAAAATCCAAACCTCTTTCCAAGTCATTGGTAGTCAAAGGTATAGACCAAAGCCCACGCTTAGAATTATAAGAGTTAGGTATACGAATCATACCACTAGTGTCGAATGGAACTGCTGGGTCTGAACAAAACAAATCTAATTCTACAATCCAATCATTGACCGTTTGCATACCCGCTTCTTTGATAGCAGATAAGTTGTTAGGTCCACTCGGCATATACTCTTTATCGAGCATGACCCATATATGGAACCCTCCTCCACTATACCATACTGCGTGTGATATTTCTTTATCGATTAGGAAGTAGTGTAGTTTCAAAGTCTGCTCAAGAGCGACCTCTGTTTCTACATTTGGCCTATCCCTTTGTCTGAAATTCTTTGGGTCGAAGTCCATAACAAAGTGCCTTACTATAGGAGTCATCAAATCCACACGCTTATTGTATGGTTGCTGTAAACCTCTATAGCCATAAACAGTCATGAAGGCGTTTGATACGCCATTTTTACCTGCCCAGTATCTTTCTAAATCTTGATTTGACCTAACAAGTTTTCTGAAACCTTTACCTTTCTCGGTACTAAGTTCCATAACTTCTCTTGGGAAATCAAATACAATCTTCATTTCAATCAGTCCATCTATTTTTCTTAAGGTCTTTCATAATTTCATTATCAACTATCTCTCTCAAAGTAGTCATCAGTTCGTCTATATCGCTTAACAACCGCTTATTCAAGTTCAGATACATTGGTCCTTTTGGACCACCTTTCTCATCAAACTCGTATAGGCTAGTCTGTATCGCCATAGAGTAACTAGTGTCTTTACCTAATTTAGTAAAGGTCGCATCAACTGGTCTATCTACCAGAGGAGACAACAATACTTCTATCGTTCTACCTATCATATCTTCATTCATTTTCTTCACTTCCATAATTATCTAAATACTCTTGCGGGTCATCTGACCCATCCCAACTCGGACAGATACTCTTGAAAGAGCACCATGCACATTTACCTGTGCTCGCACTTGTTGGAAAATCATTTGTCAAGTAGGCCGTAATTAAAGCCGTCTTGAGTTTCTCAACCCTTTTCTTGTAAGTGTTGATTGTTCTGGTGTTGAGTTTTTCATATACTATTCGGTCAACTGCTCTTTGCTCATAACCGTATTTATTATAAGTGTCTAACTGAGTACCTGAGCCTGATGGATATACCCAGCCCCAATGAGTTACATCTTGGAATTCATGGTCGGCCTTCTTTAACAAATATTGATAGAAGGCCATTTCAGTTCTCATAGATTGCATCTTGAACTTAGAGTCATTCCATTCATCGTCTTTGTTCTTAGACTGTACCCATTTACCTGTCTTTAACTCCATGATGGCTACTCCTTCTTCTTCACTAAAGCCACGGTCAATACTACCAGCATAGTGTATAGGAATAGGTATCATTTCTCCGTTAAACTCGAACTCTTCCTCGACATGAGCATGTATTTCTAATTCATTAATAATCGGCAGATATTTGTCTGGACCTACCGACAACAGTCTTTCTAAATCCCATCTAATTCTTGTCTCAATGATTGGTTCTTCGCCCAAAGTGTATTCCTTTTCTGGCAGTATGCTCAGAGCCAAAGCCAGCGCTTCCTCTCGCTTATCCCTTTGCATGAGTTTGTAAAGTTCTCCTACTACAGGCATAGCACTATCATAGAATACTTCTACAGCATCGTGTACATTAGTACCCTTAGTCATAGCATCAGTAGTAGGTTCAGGTAGCCTATGAATACGCTTGTACTCGTATTGCTTAGGACAGAAATCGAAATCTGATGTCAGGCTTGTCTTAGTTATACGAAGCATCTTCTCATGCCCCGGCTCCCACTGATATGTGGACTTTGCATATGCGCTCCAATCTCTACTCATTCTTCCAACTCCATTTCAATTAGTTTCTGTAAATAGACGGCCAAATCCATCGCTTCTTCTTGAGCGTGGACAAGCCATTCTAGCCTAGACAGAGGCGCAGTTTCCATAGTAACCCCATACTTACTTTTACCAACTTCTGCTCGCCCTTGTATTTTCTTACAAACTTCATCTTCTATTCTACTCATTCTTCTTCACTCCAATATTTTTTGGGTTGTGCAGCGCCAGATGCGAACTCTAAGTTCCAATCCAAAGCGCCAAAGATACCCTTCATCTTTTGCTTAACTAACTTGTCGACCATTTTATCATAGTCCAATTCAAATCCTTCTAAGTCTAATTCTTTCATATACGCTACTACATCAGTAGGAGGTAAATTGTCAGGCGTTTTATTGACATAGAGCCAATTCACACTGTCACCCTCACCATACTTTTCAGTGGTAGCCAAGTGCTCATTGAAATAACGAGCACCCTTTATCGCACCACCCGTACTAGTAGAGTATGCATTGAGTGATTTCTGTAATCTAGTAGTGGTAGCAATATCAGATGGTTCCACATCGCCACGCTTTATTCGCTTCGATATTGGTCTAATCATATTGATTACTTCGTCTTCTTCGGCACCACTACATATGGCAGTAAGGACATTATTCTCC
>TARA_R110001599_G_scaffold222507_1_pt1 | contig 13013 bp, 21 predicted proteins | sample TARA_R110001599 | Tara Oceans TARA_R110001599 (sample SAMEA4398360) | marine metagenome | biome: Polar Biome; feature: [MES] marine water layer (ENVO:01000295) within the mesopelagic zone...; material: water (ENVO:00002006), including particulate matter (ENVO:01000060) such... | reverse complement strand
AATGCCAACTCTGGAAGAGACCATTGGCCTTCAATCACCCCAATGCTTATGGCTGGTGGGGAATACCAATCAGGTAGAACAATTGGCGAAGCAGACAGATCATATAGTCCAATAGCAAATCCTGTTGGGCCACTAGATCTTCAAGCAACCTTGTTCGATCATTTTGGAATAAGCAAAGAAACCATGAGAACAGACAATGGTGGACGACCTAGATATTTACTCGAAGGAGAAGCCAAGGTTATCCTATAGGGGGCTATCATGAAAGGGAAACCTGACTTTATGTTGGAATTACAAAAGCTAGCATCTGAAAATAAAGATGTGTTAGTCACTATAGATGAAAACGGTGAGGTCGAGTTTGAAATGGACGAAGCATCATTTATAGAGTTTTTGAAACTCCAATGGCTTCAAGAGATTGAACGAGGCTATAGCTAAAATAAAATTTTTAAAACAACTAGGAGAACCAATGACAATTAAACTAACAGAGGCGGCAGCAGCCGAAGCCAAAACTTATATTGAAGATAGTAAAGAAAAATACTTAAGGATTGGCGTAAAGGGCGGCGGTTGTTCTGGTTTTGAGTATAGCTTAACAGTAGCTCACGAATATGACGAACAAAAAGATACGTTGTCTCATCAATATGGCGTGGACATTCTTGTAGATAGAAAAAGTGCCTTGTACTTAGATGGAACTATATTAGATTACTATAGTGACATTGCAAGACGAGGCTTTACTTTTAATAACCCAAATGCAGTTAAATCTTGTGGCTGCGGAAGCAGTTTTCAGGTATAATTCAGGAGAGACCAATGCCAATACCATCCAAAAACAAAGACGAAGATAAAAATAAATTCATGTCACGGTGCATGGGTGACAATACTATGAATAAGGAATACCCCGATGGAAAGCAGAGACATGCTATTTGTGTTAGCAAGGCTATAGAAGACCTTGGTTATATTGAGGCAGTAGGCTTTCAAATAGAATATAAATCCAGCTCGGATAAAAAGGCTGGATATCCACCCAATTGCAATGAAGGGTACGTAGAGAAAGATGGTAAGTGCGTCCCTGTAAAAGAAGAATCGAAAGCAAGATATCTCTACGAAAATACTAAGACAGGAGAGGTCTTTACTTACACAAGAAAAGGAGCTCACAAAAAGGGTGGTACTCTTTTGGTATATAGAGGTAAAGCTACAGAGTGTCAAGATGAGGAGTGATGGGCATTACAAAGAGGTTATGTGCAATTGTCTTGGCGGTATGCTCGATTGCTTTGGTTTCGTCAGGTACTCCCGAAAGATTTGTAACATATGACTCTTGTGACTATCTTGAAATAAACAACGTATACAAAACAGATGACACAACAGGAGAAACTAAGTTAAGATTGGTTCAGTATGTTTGGTGGGAATGGAGAGATTCTATTCTCATTCCAGTACTAGACCCCGACACAAGACAAAAAACAGGACTGAGTAAGCAGGGCTCTGGGTTTGTAGTAAGAGACTATGTGGTTGTTAAAAACAATAATCTTAAACAGCCACGAATTATTCATACTACCCTTGCAAAAACCAAAAGAGGGTGGGTATGTATATATCAAGACTTTACATGCGATACAATAAGACATATATCATTTAAATGGATAATTACTACCCACACACTTTATGATTCAGAATTAAATAATAGAGAGACAATATCACTAGAGAATAGAAATAGATTTAAAAGAAGGTAAGAGGATGAAGATATTTCTAGTCATTGTGATGCTTGCTATTATTTTACGCATATCGTGGCTAGCGGGTAAGGTGATAGCGTCTTGGCGAAACTAAAGTGGTTTTCAGGTGTTAAACACTAAAGCTAAAAACATTAATCATTTAACATGAATGGAGAAGAAAATGAACAGAAGAAATGTAATATCTATCGTTGCCGCAACGCTCATGTTGCCAATGGGCCTAATCGCTGCACCTTCAAAGAGTAGACCTTCAAGACCCTCTTGTAAAGACTGTAAGAAATGCGGTCGTGCATGTAAGTGCGAGTGCAGCAAAGGCTGCAAGTGCAAGCCCGGATGCTGTAAAGTAGACCGCCCATCACCTCCTCGTGGCTTTGATGGAAGAACCCCTAACTTTCAACCTCCACACAAGAAGCCTACTCGTGGTTTTGATGGAAGAGCTCCTAGCTTCGGGCCTCCGTCACGTAGTAGATCCCCTCAGGGCAGACCTCCACAAGGAAGACCTTCTCCAGACAGAGAATCTCGATATAAAGAGATCATCAGCAAGTTTGATAAGAACAAGGACGGTAAGCTTGACGAAAAAGAAAGAGACGAAGCAAAAAAATATTTTATGTCACGTTATAGAAACTATAAAAAATAAGGAACTAACTTAATGGTAAAGTTAAATGACTGGGTACAAAGAACTGAATTTCCCCTCGCTGGTAAGGAGCCTTTTGACTGACACGAATATTCTATCGCACAGGTTGTGCGAATCGATGAGGGGTGTGTAGAGGTTGATTTCGCTTGTAATTGTATGACTTTTGATGGCAGTAGCAGCAAGTTGTGGTATCACGAAGAATATCTACCTCTTGACGATAAGTCTTATGCTAAACACAAGGAAACCCATGACGCCTGTTGTTTGTTTGGCGAGGAATTGGAGCTAGTATAATGAAAAGAAGAGAATTCTTAACGGGGACTGCTGGCGTTCTTGGTCTTTTACAAGCGTTAGGGGCTCGCGGAGACCAGAAGTTCTATGAAAGCAAAGAAGGGCCAGCAAAAAGCGTCATATTTATCTACCTTCCCGGTGGCTCTGCTCACCAAGAGACTTGGGACCCCAAGCCCTTCGCTCCCATTGAGTATCGTGGGCCAATGGGCAGTATTCAAACCAATGTCGCCGGAGTAAGGCTTAATGAGATGATGGCAAACACATCAAAGATAGCTGATAAAATTGCGATTTGCCGATCAATGACCCATGGGGAAGCGGCTCATGAAAGAGGGACGCACAATATGTTTACTGGTTATCGTCCTAGCCCAGCCCTTCAGTACCCAAGTATAGGTTCTGTGGTATCACATGAATTTGGCCCACGAAAAAACCTTCCTCCTTATGTCTGTATTCCTAGCCCTCCTAATGAATACGCTGGAACTGGTTATTTAAGCAGTTCATATTCTGGGTTTGGCCTTGGGGCAGATCCAGCCAGCGACGGATTCAGGGTACGTGATCTAAACCTGCCCGACGGAGTAAATGATGATCGGTTTATCAAGAGGCAGAAGGTTCTAGCTACTGTCAATGATCGCTTTACTAATAAAGAAAATTCAGATTCACTCGATGCCGTCGATACATTCTATGATAGGGCATATAACTTAATTAATAGCCAGAAGGCTAGAGAAGCATTTGATATCAATAAAGAAGACGCTGCTACTCGTGATAAATATGGACGCAATACTGCGGGAGCAAGAATGTTACTTGCGAGACGTTTAGTTGAAGCTGGCACTCGGTTTGTTACACTAACCTACGGCGGGTGGGATATGCATGATGGTATTGAGGCAGGAATTAAAAGACAGGTTCCAGCCCTTGACCAAGGCTTCGCTGCTCTTATTTCAGACCTAGACGATAGAGGTATGCTTGACTCAACACTTGTTTGTATGGCTTCTGAATTTGGTCGAACACCTAAGATTAATGCTACTGCGGGTCGTGACCATTGGCCTAAAGTGTTTAGTGTTGTTATGGCTGGAGGAGGAGTCAAGAGAGGTATAGTCTACGGTAAATCTAATGCCACGGCTAGTGAGCCAGAAGAAGACGCTCTAACCGTTAAAGACTGGGCCGCAACTATATATAATCAACTAGGTATTGTTGCAGATAAAGAGCTGATGGCTCCCGGAGATAGGCCTATTGAAATCATAGACGGCGGCAAAGTAAGACAAGAATTAATTATTTAGTTTAAAGGAAGAATTAGAATGAAAAGAAGAGAATTTTTAACGAGTACTGCTGGTGTTCTTGGGCTTCTTCAAACTCTAAAAGCCAATCAGGAAGAGATAAAGAAAAACGGGAAATCCGCTATCCTACTGTGGATGGGTGGTGGTCCGTCTACTATGGATATCTGGGATCTAAAACCGGACGCCGCAACCGGAGGGCCGTTTAGACCGATAGGTACCTCAGGAGATGTCCAGATTTGCGAACATATGCCATTGATGGCTAAACAGATGCACAATATGGCTATCGTTAGATCTATGAGTACTCGTGAAGCAGACCATATGCGCGGACGATACTATATGCATACGGGCTATGTCCCCAATCCATCTATTGAGCACCCTAGCTACGGGTCTTTACTGTCTCACCAGCTGCGACGAGACGACATTGAAATACCTCAGTTCGTTACGGTCGGAGGAGGTAGTATGGGGGCGGGCTTTCTTGGGGCTCAGTATAATCCCTTTTCTGTCAATAGCGATGGTAGAATAAGAAATCTAGACATGAAGGTAGACGCGAGGCTCATTCAAAGAGCTTATGCTCTTGATTTCCTAGAGACTAATTTCATTAATCAGAAAAGAGGCTCTCTTGCTAAGGATCACCAATCGGTATTGAAGCAGACGTTCAATCTTCTTACAAGCGAACAGATGGAAGCCTTTAAGATTGCAGGAGAACCTGAACCCGTTAAAGAAAGATACGGAGATAATGGATTCGGCAAAGGTTGCCTAATGGCAAGAAGGCTTGTTGAAGTCGGAGTTCCCTTTATTGAAGTTAATTTAGGAGGGTGGGATAATCACCAAAATATCCACCCGACACTAAAAGACAATAAGCTACCCGTGCTTGACCAAGGAATGAGTGCGCTGGTTGAAGACCTTGAGCAAAGAGAGCTGCTTGACGACACCGCCATTATTTGGATGGGTGAATTCAGCCGTACTCCTCGTATCAACGGAAACGCTGGTCGCGATCACTGGGCTCGTAGTTGGAGTGTCGTGGTTGGTGGAGCAGGCATGAATGGTGGTATCGCGGTGGGGGCAACAAGCGATGACGGCACTAAGGTTATAACAGATCCTTATTCATCTCAAGATGTTATGGCCTCTGTTTGTAAAGCATTAGGTATTTCTTTAAGCACTACCTTTACCAGTAACAGTGGAAGGCCTATGAAAATAGCTAACTCTGGAAAAATAATTAAAGAATTGTTTGCATAATGAATATAATTAAGAAATCTTTATTAGTCGTGACCATACTTTTACTCCCAACCCTTTTGGTTGCACAAAAACCACAGAGCAAGGAGCAGGTAAGACTTACGGTTCAGCTTAAAATGATTCAGGCCCATAGGCTACAGGAAGAGGGAATGACAGAGCAAGCCAAGTTACTCGTCAAAGACTCTATTGACATAATGCTTTTTTCCATAAGGAATGGACAGTCTCAACCGTGGATGAGAGAGGGGCTTAAGATAGCTATGCGGTCTAACAAAACTCCTGAAATAGAGATGAAGAGAATAATGTTAGAGGTTGACAGATACATCCCAAAAGAAAGGGAGATGTCTCTCAGAGAAAAGCTCAATAGCCTAGAAGATACTCCTGCGACACGAGAGCTTGCTAGAGATAGAAAAGCCCTAACGTTTAACAGGACTCCGACACTAGGACAAAGAGGGGTTGGATATCATCCTATTATATCCATAATTCCAAAAGGAACCATGATGAGGACAGGGCCAGTTATAGTTTCTCCAGATCGACGATATGTTAGAGTGGGAATATCCACTTATCAGATGGACATTGGAGCAGTACATACCTTCAACTTTTCCACTGGTGCATCCCAGACAATAGAAAGAAAATGATATGAGCGACATTAAACCAATAGGTCACTTTCTGATGGTTCTATGTATGATTAATATAGTACTTACAGTCCTTCTCCATAAAGAAGTGTCTAAAGAGAAGCCTCTTCCAAAGCTTAGCATTCCGGCCCTTGATAGGCTTGTTGAGGACTCCAAAACAAGAGACAGCATGATTATGCAAGTCATCTTATTGGGACAACACAAAGAGGGTCTTCATGAAGGTGAATCTATAAACTTATGTCCCATGTGCCCAACCAATCTTAAAATAACCGAGCTACATAAAGGTAATTAATGACAAAAAGAAAAAATGCGCCTTCTTCTCGCTACAGAAGAAAAACGCTAAAGGCCAAGACAGATAATCAATCAAAATATATAGAAGACATGGAGAATTCTTCTGTTACCTTCTGTTCAGGGCCTGCTGGTTCAGGAAAAACCAGTGTCTCTGTTGGATTAGCCTGTCAATATTTGCTTGCTGGAAAAATAGAAAAGATAATAATTACTAGGCCTGTTGTGGAGTCTGGAAGAGGGCTTGGTCACTTGCCCGGAACAATGTTAGAAAAAATAAATCCCTATCTTGTACCTATTCTAGAGGAAATGGGAATGTATCTAACAGAAAAAGAAGTAAAAGACTACATGGATAAAAACATAATTGAACTTTGCCCTCTAGAATATATGAGAGGTAGAAATTTTCATCGGTGTTTTATGATTCTAGACGAAGCACAGAACGCTACTTTCGACCAAATCAAGATGTTTATCACTCGACTTGGTAGACACTCTAAAGCGGTTATAAACGGAGACCTAATGCAGTCTGACTTAGGAAGCGCTAGTGGAGGACTGATCGCCTGTATGGATCGTCTAGAAGGAATAGAGGATGTTGAAATTTGCGAGCTTGATTACTCTGATATAGTTAGGAGCGATGTTGTGGCTAGGATATTGATGTCTTTAAATAATATTCCAGAACAGTAATTTTATTCAGGAATATCCTCTCTTTGTAGGGTACAATATTATATAGACTTTCTTTATGATTTAGGATAGATATGCCAGAATATAGCTACTTATGTGACGATTGCAATCATAGCTGGTCAATTGTCTCTTCTTTTTCAGAATACAGAGACCGTTTAAAGTGTCCAAGTTGTAAAAAAATAAAAAATGTTCACCGAGATTTTTCCGAAGACAACGTATACGGTGGATATACTCTATCTCTTTCTGAGATAAAAACCATTGGTCACTACGCAGACAAACAAACAAAGGAATTGGGAAAATGGAAATGTGAAGACCTTAGAAAAGAGTTTAAAACCAAGAAAACCGAAGGAGGGGCCAAGCTTCCCACTGGAATGAGTCGAATGGACAAGCCTGATGGCGGTGTCAAGTGGACAAAAGATAGTGCTTCAAAAAAGAGAAGGAAAAAAACCAGATGAGCAACTTTAAAATACATAAAGATCGCACAGAAGAGCCCACCAGAGGGGAAACCGCCGATGAAACAACATCTCTCTATACTATATTGGGAAAGCAGGACTGGGTTGATGAGGATGGGTTCCCTCGCATGAATATAAAAGAGTTTGACCCTGCTCAGGTTCACGCTAAGGCAGTAGAAGACAGCAACAAAACCAAATTCTATATCAAAAAAGGCCGCTACGGAAAGCCCTTTGATCCTATGGGTATATATACTGAGGGAACAGAATACAAACAAAAGCGTCACGCTGGCAAACCTGAGTGGGAACTTAAACCAGTCAGCGAAAAGGCGTTTAATTTTTATATAAATTTTTTAAGAACCAAAAACTTTGCTTGGTTGCGTAATGCAGAAAGGGAAATATAATGGGAAAATTATCCAAAGCCAAAGCCTTAACAGAGACAGAGAAATTCTGTATTGAAGGCATGATTAACAATGAGATGAGCATTGGTGAGATTGCTAGGGCTCTAGGTAGAGAAAAGTCTTTAATAGAAACGCTGCTCGAAGACTATGAAGAAGAAACTACCCCCCTTACCATCAACGAGACTGCCTCTGGAAATAAAGGGGTGGCAATTATGACGGAGGCTGGCTCATATAGGGTGGACTCGGCGAAGAAACGTGAAGCTAAACCAACAAAGATATCAGAAACCACCATCCATAAGATTAATGAGTAAAGAAAGAAGCGAAAAAAGCAAGTACCCTTCTAGGTACTCTCCCAAAGGATGGGTCTCCGCACCACAATACATAACGGAGTTTGTGTGTGAAAAGAAGGCTCAGGTAGACCGCAAGGAACTGCCGATTAAGTTCTGGGAAATAGATGAATGGAAAAAGTATTTTCGCTATCAAATTACTATAGCAAATAAGCTATTAAAGGACTTCTCAGAAGAGGCTGTTATAGCAGCACTTAAGGATAACCGTTGTTGGAAAACTTATTCTCTTAGGTCTCCTTTTCTTCAGGGTATAATTAAGGAGAAGCAAGCCTCTATAAAAGAACGAATATTTAAAGAGTACGAGATTGTAGACAAGCAAGAAGTAAAGCATAAAAGCAACAACAACAAAAAATCAATTATATCAAAGTTGAGGGAATTAGATGAGTAAAGACATTATCAAAGAATATGGTGATGTTCTTCATGATCCCTCTTCAATTGTAGATAGACCTCTAGAAGTTCTGTCCGTTGGCCCCAAACTAGACATAGCTCTAGGAGGAGGAGTTCCTGAAGGGTCATTGTTTATAATGACTGGCCCTGAGAAAGTAGGGAAGACAGTAACCGCCCTCACCTTTTGTGCAAACGCACAGAAGCACTATCAGCGTAAGGTCTACTACGCCAACATAGAAGGTCGCTTAAAAAAGCGAGACCTAGAAGGTATTGCGGACTTAAGTCTTGACTCAGAAGAGATGCAGATCATCGGATCTACAGAAGGAAACATTCTATCTGCTGAAAAATATCTGAGCATCGTGGACAATATTGTACACACGCAGCCGGGCTCTTTGGCTGTCGTAGACTCCTTTTCGGCTTTGTCTAGCGAAGCAGAGCTTACGGGAGACCTCTCAGACATGCAGGTCATGAGCGTCCAAAAGATTTTAGCAAAGTTCTGTAGAAGGATTTCCAACGTTCTCCCAATCAATCGAGTAACCGTGATTGGAATAACTCACCTTATGGCTAATATGCAGAGGTTTGGAAGAGGGAAAACAAAGATAGAAAAATCAGGAAACGCCTTGAAGTATCAGGTTGATGTAAAACTGCACGCTACACACTCTGTTCCACTTATGCAAGGAGATGCTCAAATAGGACAGACCATACACTGGCAAATAGCAACGTCTGCTATCGGACCTCCGGGTCAAAAAGTAGAGAGTCACATAAGATATGGTAGAGGTATTTGGAAGGAGATGGAAGTTGCAGACTTGCTAATCGATTTTGGTTTGGTTGCTAAAGCTGGAGCATGGCTAAAGCTACCAAATGGCGAAAAGGTTCAAGGTAAGGCTAACTTTGCCCAATATTTAGAGGATAATCCTAAAGAGTATGAAGAATTTAGAAAACAGATTTTCGAAATGGTAGGTGTGTGATGAGCGGTACAATGAGAATAAAAAAGAATAAAACATATCAAGTGAGTTTGTTTTTAGGTTCTATCAATGAAGAAACGAAAGAGCCTTTTTTCAAGCGTGATTTGTATTGGGAGATAGGTCTTTTTCAAGACTCTCAAAAGGACTGGACTCCAGTCAGAGTTACCCCTACGACATTCGTATGCGGAACAAAGTACATAGAAACTGGCTGGGAGATAGCGGTAATCAACTACCCCCGAGTCTCTTCGGGAACAAAACAAATAGATGATTTTATTAAAGGTCTCGCTATCCATCTACTAGAAAACTTTAAACAAAAAAGAATTACCACTACCTCTCCTAATAAAACAATAATGTACGAAAGAAATGAAAGTTAGAGACCTAAATAACGAAATTCAAAACTGGAAGCTAAGCGGCTATGTTGTCAAAGCCAACGATAGCAGAAGAAGATCTAAACTACATCTTGCAGCTAGAGACTTACTTATTGGGACATTTCCTACTGTACAAATTTTGGAAGAGGTCATGGCCCCTTTGACTCGAAGCGAGAAGTGTTTTTTTGATTTCTATATCAATACAGTAAAGCTGGTTGTTGAAGTGCATGGACAGCAACATTACCGTTTTAATACTCTATTTCATACTTCAGCACAAGATTTTTTGAATCAAAAACAAAGAGATGCCAAAAAAAGGGAATGGTGCGAGTATAATAATATAACGTACATTGAGCTTCCGTATAACGAGGATATAAAACAGTGGAACCACAGAATCAGCCACAGGAACGACTAGAGCACGTAGACTCTGTTTTGGATGAGTATGAGGGAAGTCTCGGTATGTCGCAGTATACTGGTGAGTTTCATGACCCTTCTGTTAAGAATTATATGTCTATGCCTAGACAGCAAATGGAAAAGTTAACTGTTGAAGAATGTGCTGAAGCTGCCCTTTTGCTTGGTGGCTTTTCTTTTTATCTACAGCGTTCATACAATAGGGAAGTAGCTAGAGTAAACTGGGCTAACTCTTGTATTAAAAACATGCTCGCTGGTAGAGAGAGCCAATATTCCGGATCTTGGGACAGCCAATACAATCAAGCTATTAAAGAAGACAGCTATGCAAGTAAATTAAAAAAGATACAAGTCTATGCACAGCAAAGAGCGGACAGGCTTACCTATTTAGCGAACTCCGTAAAGAACATTAGCGACTTATTTGTCAACCTTCAAAGAGCAAAGGTAAACAGAGCATGAGCAAAAAAGAACTAAAAAAAATGTTAAGCGGAATGTCGAAAGAAGACCTCATGCAGGTAATAGTTGAGATGCAGGACGACCAAGGCGTTCATTCGATTGAAAACAACAAACCCAAGTCTAGCAACAAAAGAAAAAGAGGAAAAGGAAAGAGAGGAAAGAAGCCTAAGTCCAAAAGAAGAGGAGAGGGGCGATCTACCAAGTCTTTTGGGAATGACAAGGGGAATAAGGCTAGAACTAGCAGGATGGATCTCTCTGGAAACCGACCAAATAAGTTTGAAGACTTCATGAGAAATACTAACTTTTCTAGCTCGGAGAGACAAGAGCTCAAGGCTGCAGAAGAAGCGGACAAGGCAAGTAAAAGCTTTGAAAGAACCCCTAGAACAAGAGAAGAAGCCTCTTTGGTTGAAGTGGAATGTATGGTCTGCGGAAGAGAAGACGAGGTGTCTGCGGTCACATTACAAGATATTAATAGATACACATGCAACAACTGTTGCGTAAGGAGATAAGATGATTTTACAAGACCTGCCAGCAGAACGAGCTATCCTAGCAGGAGTTCTTCGACACGGATCAGACGCATACTTTGATATAGCAGATATAGTTGATGAAAATAGCTTTACTATAGAGTCTAATATGTCCATTTACTGCTGTCTTAAGCATGTAATAGAAAAAGATGATACTGTCAAGCCAGACATTCCTTTGATATTGTCGGCGGCAAAAGAGATAGGTTTAAGTGACTTTTTTAATAACCAAGAGGTCTCACACCTAGCCTCCATTGCAAAGTTTCCTGTCCTGCTCTCCAACGTAAGGGGCTTTGCAGCCAAGGTACGCAAGCTACAAATAGCTAGAATGATGTATGACCAGCTTGAACTGACTAAAGAAAAGTACACTGAGGTCAAAGGAGATGAGCCTATCTCCCAGATTTTAGGCATAGCGGAAGAGTCTATTTTTGACTTTACCTCCATTCTTTCTGACTCAGACGAGGCCCCAAGTAAGATGTTTGAAGACGTCGAAGACTACTTGAAAGACCTAGCAGAAGACCCTATCGATCAGATCGGTATCTCTACTGGCTTCAATCGTTACGACTTTGCTATTGGTGGAGGACTCAGAAGAGGCACTGTGAATGTTATAGGGGCTAGGCCAAAAACAGGAAAAACTTTGCTAGCCGACAATATGGGGGTTCATATAGCCCGACAAGGCATTCCTGTCCTAAATCTAGATACTGAGATGAGGAAAGAAGATCATCAAAACAGGATGATGGCTATGCTTTCTGATGTTGAAATTAACGATATTGAAACTGGTAAATTCTCTCAAAGTCCCTTAAAAAACCAGCGTGTTCTCGAGGCCGCCAAAGAGATAAAAGATATTCCCTATTACTTTAAATCCATTGGAGGTATGTCTTTTGAAGACCAAATCTCCATTATGCGTAGATGGATAGCAAAGGTAGTTGGCGTAAACGATAAGGGCAAAGCGAATGATTGTGTCATAATTTATGACTACCTAAAGCTAATGGACTCTGCTGCGATCAAAAGCGACATGAAGGAGTTCCAAGTTTTGGGGTTTATGATGACATCCCTACACAATTTTGCATTAAGATACGAAGTCCCAGTACTGTCCTTTATACAGCTAAATCGCGATGGCATAAACAAAGAGACGACAGATACTGCCTCTGGTTCAGATAGAATTATTTGGCTCTGCTCTAACTTTAGTATCTACAAATATAAATCTGATGAAGAAATTGCCAAGGACGGGCCAGAAAATGGAAACCGCAAACTTGTCCCCGTCATCTCTCGACATGGGGAAGGACTAGAAGACAAAGACTATATTAATATAATGATGAATGGATCTTATGCTAGGATATCAGAAGGAAAGACAGCCTTCGAACTAGAGGATAACACGTACGAAAATGAACCAGAACAATACTCACCAAGCGAAGACATCCCATTCGTATAAATATGGGGACTTTGGCAAGCTAAAACAACTATCTGCCCTAGCAGCACAGCACATAGACCAAATCTATGAGTATTTTGGGGTAAGGGCTAGCTATAGAAACGAGATACTTATAAAATCCTGCTGTCCAATACACGGCGGAGACAACCCTACCGCCCTAAATATGTACCCCAAGGCGGACTACAAGGTTCACTTTAAATGTAGGACTCACCAATGCGAAGACTTATTTGGCAATAGCCTAATACACTTCATAAGAGGGTGTCTCTCTAGATTCAAATACAACTGGGAAAAAGAGGGAGACAAGGAAGCCAACTTCTCTGAGGCTGTAGAATTTTTATTGTCCTTCCTTAAGCAAGACTTTAACTCTTTAAAAAGCGAAACAGTAAACATTGAAAAGATGAAGTTTGGTAGCTTAGTTAGCTCTATCTCTACAAAAAAAGCTAGAGGTCTTGGGATAACACAGGAACAATACAGAGAAAAACTAGAGGTTCCAGCTAAGTATTACGTAGATAGAGGCTTCGACAAAGAGATTTTAGAAGAATATGATGTTGGGTATTG
>TARA_R110001599_G_scaffold5726_3_pt1 | contig 13026 bp, 22 predicted proteins | sample TARA_R110001599 | Tara Oceans TARA_R110001599 (sample SAMEA4398360) | marine metagenome | biome: Polar Biome; feature: [MES] marine water layer (ENVO:01000295) within the mesopelagic zone...; material: water (ENVO:00002006), including particulate matter (ENVO:01000060) such as...... | reverse complement strand
TTTGAAGATTACCTACAGGGTTCAGACCTAACTTGGTCTACCCTTAGCGATGCGACTAACAAAAAGATAGATGCTTTTGAAAAGACTTACGAAGCGTACTCTAATGCGTTTGATGCAAAAGATGAAGATTTATCTAGTAAGTACGAAAAAGATTTAGATACTTTAGACGCACAAATTATTAGTGCAATTAAAGGTGACGAGGCTAAATCTAAACCAAATAAAGTAGATACCCCCCAAGAGACTCCTCCTACTGAAAAGGCTCAGGTAATATCTCAAACTTCAACTGAACAAGTAAAAACAGCAGGTGAGGAAGTGAAAGAGACAAAAACCGAAGAGCCACAAAAGGAAGAGTCTTCAGGTGGTAAAACCTATATTGGGATGTTTGAAGTATAAAATTCCAATTACTCCTATGCCAACTCCTAGACCAAGATTAGGAAGAGGTGGAGTTGTTTACAATCCAAAATCATATAGTGACTATAAGAAAACATTAATAACGCTTATCAATACATTAAATATTGATACGGCTGACTATGATTATATACACGCTAGATTTTATTTACCATACCCTAAAACTACATCCCAAAAAAAAAGAATAGAGGACTTTCCTTTAAAGACTAATTTTGATTGCGATAATGTTATAAAGGGATTATGTGATGCTTTAGAGCAAAGTAAGGTTATAGAAAATGATAGGTGCTTGTATTCAATGTTTGTAGAGAAATTCAGGACAACCGAAAAGGTTGGTAGAATAGAATTTGATTTAGAAATTATTGACGAAGAAGATGGGCAATAAAATGATTAAGGTTATTCAGGCACTTGAACAGTCTATAACTACAATAGGGGTAGATAAAACTATATCTAATCTTAGCTTACCTGAATCATCTGATAACATAGCAGACTATATAGTTCAGGCTGTGTGTAAAGACTTTAATCTTGAGTTTAGTAAGATTAAGAACACTAGAAAATCATCCAATCAAAAAAAGGCTGCACATATAGTATCTTACTTACTATATTATCAAGCAGGCTTAACTCAAAGCGAAATAGGTTATATATTAGGTAGAAGCAAAGCTTCTGTAAATAGGTATATAAACCAATTACATTTCTTAGATGTTAAATTTAAACATCAATTTGAGTTAAAAGAAAAGTTGGAGTATTTTGAAAAACTAATAAAGGAACATAAAAATAACAACCAATAATATGGCTCAAAGAGGAAGACCTAGAAAAAAAGTAGCAGAGGCTAAAACTAAGACTACTAAAGCGAAAGCTAAAACTAAAATTAAAAGAGAGCCTAAAGCTGTTTCGGTTGAAGAGCCGATAGTAGAAACAATAACACCCCAAGAACCAACGAATGATGTTGCTGACCCTATTGCAGCAGATGAATCAATTAATTTATCTGATGTAGATTACACAAAACCTACCCCTAAAGTAGTGGGCTATAATCCATTTGCTGAAAGCGTAGAGGAAAGAGAGTATCGTACCGTAAAGGTAGAAGAGTCTCCTATGATTGGCGATATAATTGAGCCTAGATTTGAAAGACCTACTTTTCAAGACCTAGTAAATGAAAATAAAGAGCAGGTAGAGGAAGAGGGCGTAGGTGGTACAGAAAATTCTTTTGCACAGGAAGAAATTCAAAACTTACCACCAAAGCAGCAAGAAGATGCAGCCAAAGGTTTAGTAGAACAGGCTCTAGGTCTTTACACTTTAGGTTGTAAAGGTTTAGGTACATTAGCAAAAATTAAAGAGTCTAAAGTAGATGATTTAGCTAAAGAAGGAATTATTGATATGTCTATCAAAGTTCCTATCGACCCATATACTACTGTATCAATCCCCGATATAATTAATGGTTTTAACTCCGAAGTAGGAGATGCTTTTCACGTAAGCGAAGAGTTTAAAGATGAGGTTAGACCTATAATGACAAGGGTTTTTGCTAAGAGAGGTTGGGGAATGAGTGACGAGCAACAGCTAATGTTTGCTTTTGGAATGGACTTTGTGCAAAAGGGTGCTATATTAATGCAGCTTAAAAAGCAAGGTGATGTTCAGTTAGAAAAATTTATAGAGATGACAGACTATAAAAATTCTAACCAAAATGTAAACTTTGTATCTCCTGATGCTGATAAACAAGAAAGACGAACTAGAAGACCACAGCCTACTCCTTCGGCTGTAACAGAAGAGCCTGTTGTAAATGAGCCTATAGAAACGGAAGAAGATATTTTAGAGCAACCACAATCTAAAGAAACCTCTTCTATGGTTGGTGTGATAAACCCCGACATTAAAATTAGTAAACACGACTTAGACCAAGTAGATGTAGATAATGTATAGGACTCCTAAGATATTGGTGGCAGCTCCTCAAGCAAGCGTAAAAAATTATTGTTTTTTAGATTGGTACTTAAATATTAAACAGTTTAGCTACCCTGATAACTCAATAGATATATTTTTAGCTGATAATTCTGATACAGACGAAAACGCAAAACTAATTGAAAGTTTTGGGGTTAAGGTTAAGTATATACCTAAAAAGGGAAGGGGAATAATAGAGGTTATGGCTGAATGTCACCAAGCTTGTTTAGATTATGCAAAAGATAATGACTATGACTATATACTTCACTTAGAAACTGATATTTTTCCCAAACATAATATTCTAATGGAGCTAATGAGTCATAACAAATCTGTAGCCTGTGGCTTATACAATATATTCGATGGTGCTTATAGAGAGCCTATGATTAGACTTATAGAGCCTAAGAACGATGGGTATATGAGAGCTTACGGATTAAAGAACGACCAAGCTAACTATATAGATGGAAGTTTAATTGAAGTTTATAGTGGAGCTTTGGGTTGTTGTTTAATTAGAAAGGATATATTCGATAAAATAAAGTTCAGGTCTGTTGAAGGTGTTGAGCAACATCCTGATACTTGGTTTGCTCAAGATGCGTATGAAAAACAAATCCCAATTTATGTAGACACAAAGGCATTATGCGAGCATAGAAGTAAATCGTGGGGAACTTTTAACTTAAATTTTAAATAGAATGTTAGTTTACAAACCAAAAGAAGATTTCCAAAGAACAATTAATTTTCAAGGAAATTATGTAGAGCTTTTAAAAAAGTTACACGAAGCCTTATCGGAAAAATGCAATAAAAGCAAAGGGTATGAAAAGGCTAAAAACGATGTTATGCTTTATGAGTTAGCAGTAAAGTTAGATGCTCAAATAGCCTTGTTCACAGAAAAATTATCACACTATCAAGATATATTTATAAAACCGTATGACCTAGAATTAGAAGAGTGTGCCGACCAATTTGAGGAAGTTTGGTCTGAAGCTTTAGATTATATAGATAAAAATTTAGAAAGTAATACAGAGGTTAGTAAGAAGATAAAAAGTACAACAGAAGAGTATATAGCTCTAGAAGAGATAGATAAAAACCATATAGAAGTTAAAAATGTAGTATATAAAGATTTAAAAAATCTTCTAAAATTAGTTAAGTAATGGCAGAAATTAGGAAATATAGAGAGCCTAAGTTGGGCGTAGCAGTTGGCAAGAAGGGTATAGGCAAATCCCATACTACTGCAGAGATTATGGCTGACTATGTAAAAGGTACGGGTCGAGCTAAACCTAGAAGGGTTCTTATCCTAGATGTAAACGATGAGTATGAGCACGTTAAAGCTATTGCCGTTACAGATATTGCTTTATTTAGCCTGCACCCTAAGATAGAAGCACGTAGAATTAGACCCTATAATGTTGATGGCAGCAAGATGGGTTTAAGAGATGTAGCTGATGTTTTATTTACCTGTCTAGAACACTTTAGAGGTGGTTTATTGTTGATAGAAGACATTAACAAATACGTTTCCGACCACTTACCTAACGATGTTGTAGGGGCTATATGTACTAATAGACACGCAGACTTAGATATTATTATGCACTTTCAATCTATAGGTCGTGTAACTCCTAAAATTTGGCAAAACCTAAATTGGATTAGATTTCATAAAAACTCTGATAGCGTAGATAGGCATCAAAAGAAATTCCAAGACAAATATGATTATCTAAAAATAGCTGAGATAATGATAAACGAACAATACTTTGCTAATAATAAGTGGTTTTATCTGTATGTGGATTTAGACGAAGAAACTATTTTAGGTAATTACACCCCTAAAATGCTAAAAGAAGCCATAGATGAATTTGTTGGCTTGAACTATAATAGATTGGTAAAGCCGAAATTAAACCAAAGAGACGAGTATGGAAAGGCTAATGCTGACCCCAAAAAAGTAATACGTCAAGTTAAGGATAGATTATTTATCCTGCACAATGGTAATATAAAAAGGAAGTAAATCCGTTTTTGTAACAATAGTGAAACAAAAAACCCTAGTGTTTATAGGGGTTTAAAAGCTCTCAATACCAATTTCAATTTATTTGTTTCATTTTAGTATGACATTAAAGCCTACTTTTGGCTTGAGTTAATTTGTATTAGCTCATTCAAACAAGTATAATAATTTAATTCATATTGATATGAACGCAAAATTAATGGCTTTTGCCACTACAGCTATTGCTGTTGTCGCAGGTATTTATGTTTACAACGAGTTTATCGCAGCAGCTCCTGCAGTAGTTACTACTGATGATGGAACTGAATTTGCAGGTCGAAGACGTGCTAAACGTGCTCGTAGATAATATCTACCAATTCAAATAATTTTTAATCTAAAATAATTTTTCTTATGAAAATGGGTAAATATTTTTCAGATGCTAATGAAATGACTAATTATGCAGGTGACTCTGAGTTTTTAGGTGTTGATGGTTCAGGAGGTTCTTCTGCAGGCTTAGGAGGTTCAACTTCTCAGCCTTACATCTTATCTATTGCAAACTCTACTACTGATGCTGTTGCTTCTGTGAAAGTGTTCAACGCTTACGCAAACTTACAAGCAACAAATCAGGGTAATGTCGCTGCAATTACAATTTCAATGGGAATCTCAGGTTTAACCTATCTAGAGATGCTCTACCAAAGTATGAACAAACCGTTCACTATTGGCTTAACGTATTTATCTTCTGCAAATGCTTCACAAGTTCTTGAAACTTTGAAAATTTCGCAAAAAGATATTAACGGTAACGAGTCACATAAGACGGTTGCTCCTACTATTGACCCTTATCAACAACAAACAGGAAAAGTAGCTATTGCTTTCAATTACAAAATTGATGGTTTTACTCAAGTTACTATTTCAAGTATCTTAGCTAGTGCTACACTATCTATGTATTTATATCCTGCTGAAAATGTTGCTGCAGGTCGTGCCTTAACAGGAGGACAAGTTGTAAAAGGCTTCTCTAACCCTGACGTTGTAAAACGTGACCAAGTACAAGTTGTTTCAGCTCCTGCTGCAGCTCCTTCACTAGGTTTTGGTGGTAGAATGTCTAATGCAGGTGGTGGTCGTAAACGTCCTTCTCGTAGAGGTGGTCGTGGTCGTTACTAGTATTTAACAATACTTAGTTTTATTACATAAAGGGTGGTGGGCAGTTAGTCTGCCACCTTTTTTAATTTTAAATAAATAAATTATGAATATTACATTATATGACTACTTAGCGTACAATGTTCCTTCTGATTGCAACTACTTATTAAGTAGGTATGACTATCCTGCAAGTGAAAACGAAGAAGACCTCGTTACCAACTTAAAGGATTTTGTTCGTAACTACAATTACGAGGCGTTAGATGCTTTAGCAGAAATTCATCCCGACTTTGACTTGATTGCTGATGTTGCTGATGTTGCTGATATGGCTACTCCTTACGAGGGAGAAAAAGAAAGTGAATATCTAAACGCTGCAGGTGCTATTGATAGAATAGGAAACATAGAAAAGACTATGATGACTGCTAGTATGGATAAAGCTGCTCCAATAACAACTACGGAAGGTGTATTGAATAAAATTGACCTTTTATTAATGATAGGTGGAGCTATACTTACAGCGACCTTCTTAAAAAAATAATAGTATGCTAATAACTGAATTACCTTTAAGCCAAGACGAAAAGCATATAGTTTCCAAGCTTAGGTCTTCATTTGCTTATTTAAGAGACAATTATCCTGACGAACTAGCTCACGCTTTAGGCGATGTGGTAGTGGGGGTTGATGTTGTTGCTCAAACAACAAATAGTCTAGTTGGTTATTTTACAAAATACTTACAAAAGATGTCTATAGAAGGTGAAGATGCAGTAACTGCTTCTGAAAACTTTTTATCAGACTTGTCTATTAATATTGAGAACGAACTTTCTAGACACCTTGACGAAATAGATAATAGAAGTTTGCCTTTTGAAGGTCAGGTAATACCAAGAGGGCAATTTCTAGAGCCAAATAATGCTTTTGTTTCTGCTGACGGTGCAGCAAGAAGTTGTTTTTTAGATTGCACAGACCCTAATGTCTGCGATAATCCTGCAGTAACTGTATATAGTGATTGTTATACTGAATGTGAATGTGGTTATGGAGGTACATCTGAAGCTTGGGATAATGAAGATGACGGGAATTGGTTTGGTAATTTTTTTAGTATAGCAACTACTGCACTTGGTAATATAGCTTCGGAGATTGGATGGGATAATATTTGGGGAGGACTTATGGGTACTAATGACGATGGTGAAACAGGTGATACTAATATTTATGTTGTTGGGGATGATGATGATGACGATAAAGAAGACGGTTTTAATTGGGTAGCTTTAGGTATAGGCGTACTTGTTACTGTTGTAGTCGTTGGTGGAATTATTTATTTTGTTAGAAAATCAAAAGCAGATTAGATTATGGAAGATGAAGAAGATTACGCTGAAGGTGGAGGGTTTTTTGATATTAATGACCCTGACACATTTCTTGGTGGGCAAAACGTGCATAACCTTGTTATTATAGGGTTGCTTGTGTTTATTGTAATAAGACGCAGAGAGTAAAATGAATAACGAGTACTATACAGGCGAATCTACTGTAGTTCTTAGTGAGAAGTTTACAAATAGTGTTAGAAGTTCAGTACAAGGAAGTCTAAGCTCTCAGTTAAACTCAGACACTAAGCCTATGATAAGCTCCATAATGATAACGGGAGTTTTAGGAGCAGGCGTGGGGATTTATTTTAATAAGTCTCCCGTAGTATTTGGATTATTAGGTGGAGTCTTAGGTACTTTAGTAATTAAATTAGCAGAAAAATGATGAGTGCAAATCAACTTTACAAAAAGTCAAATAGTGAACTTCCTTTTAAGGAATGGCTCAAAAGAGAACAATTAAAGGGAGCTTTAAAAGAGAGTACAAAAAAAGAATTTCTTAATGCAGTAGGTGACGATGATGAAGTAACTGAAACTGAAGTAAATGCTGTAGATGTAACTGCTCACGATAGAGCTATATTAATTAAGGGTATTTTGATTGGTGCTGTATTAGGTTATGGTATTAAGTATTATATGGATAAAAGAAAATAACTGAGTGGTTGTTGAATACCCATTAGGAGGTGAGAGTTGCACCTTAGCTATAACGCTATATAGTGAAGGTAAAAACACCTTTTCGTTAGATGTATATAATGCAGATGATGAAGATGCTCTTTATACTAGCAGAACAGGCGAGCTAACAGGTCAGGGCGTATATTATGTTATGATGCCTTTATGTCCTGAAACTGCTGTTATAGAAATAAATAGCGATGGAGGTGTGGTTGAGATAGACAATATAGAGGTTGAGGACATAATAACAGACTATAGTGATGAGCTATTTCAAAGAGAAGATGTTGTTTCTTTTATTGAATTTGCAGAAGACTTTAGTTTAAATGCAGCAGACTTAGAAACAGAAATGTCTTATTATTCAGATGACGAGGTTTATTTAATAAACTATTTAAGTCAGATAACTGAAAATGGAGAAGTACAACCAACTCCTGCTAGAATTAGTCAGGTAGATGGTAGAATTGAGGTGAGTAAAGCAGATTTTATGAGATATACTATTCCTATGCGAATGGCTATATTACTACACGAATTTTCTCACTTTTATTTAAACGAAGATATGAGCAATGAAGAAGAGGCAGACAGAAATTCTTTAATTCTATATATGGGTATGGGCTACCCTAGAATAGACGCATATAATGTTTACTTAGATGTATTTGAAAACTCACCTACAGAAGGAAATAAAGAGAGATATGATAAGTTACACAAGATATTTAATAGTTGATAAATGGCAGATTACGGAATAAATATAACTTGGCAAAGCTACCCTGACTATGATGGTTGGGGTTGGGATGATTATTGGCAATGTACAGATTGGATGATTTGGTACGATAGGCTTGTAGAGCATTACGAATTATCAGAAGCTAGGTTCAAATGGAAGTCTGCTTGGGAGCAGCAAAGTGCAGGTTCGGCAACTTGGGATTGCCTATATAACGAAACCTTTAGGCAATTTGTAGAAGATAATGAATTAGGTTTAGAAAGCTATATAGCAGATATTGTAACAACCTCTCAAGGCATTGTTAAAAATACTCTAGGTACAGTAGCTTGGTTAGGTAAAAACTCAACTTGGATTATTCCTTTGGGGTTAGTTCTTGTAGGTGGTGGATATATATATATGCAATACAAAAAAGTTAGTGGTGCGTCTGATATTGCAGGCTCTGTTTTAAAAGATGTTGGATTAAAAGATTTACTATAATGACAAAAAAACAGCAGGTTATATTAATTGGTGGTACTTTTATTGTTTTAGGAGTATTTTTAGCATTGGCACTAAATACAAATCCTGAAGAGGATAGTGGTAATACACAAACACAGGATGAGGATGGAAATACGCCTCCTAATGACGGAGGTGAATCAATAACCGTAGAAGAGCAAACTGAAGTTGGTAATCCAAATGAAATTGTAATAGGTGATTATATTACTCCCTATGGGGAATATACAAGAGTTAGAGAATCAACGAGTTTAGATAATGGTTGGGATGATAACTTCTACGAAGATGGGGATTTAGATGCTTGGGGCTATTCAGATGACGGAAAAGTTTACTCAGGAAATATAATTGGTAAGGTAACTAATATTATTACTATTGCAGATGCTGTATGGTATTCGGTAAATGTTTGTGCTGTAGTAAATGGCGTTTATGACACAATACCAAATGTTGAACAAGAAATGGCACAAGATTCTTGTGATGCTGATGTAGGATATGTTATCCAATCGGTTTGTAATGGAATGGATTGTATTCCAAACGTAAAAAAAGTAATTTAAAAATATACAATATGAGTTGTGGATGTAGTTCAAGTTTTAGTGGAGATTCAAAAAAAGGGGTGTCAAATAAAAAATGCTCTTGTGGTAGAAATTCAGGAGGCGATTGCCAATGCAATAAATCTAATGCAAGTGGGATGAAGTCTAAAAAAATTGATAGGGCTAAATTGAAAAATAGATTCAACTCATTTATGGGTAAAAGTACAAACGTAAATATGCGTAAACATAATATTCCTATGGAAGATTTTGCAGCGTATTCAAACCCTAAGTTTTCATCTTTTAATGCACTAACCAATAGAAGACAATCTTCAGATTTAGGTTTTGGGGCAAATCAAAATAGTATTAATAGAAATGATTTAAACGTAGAATTTTAAATTAAAAACAACAACATTTATGAACGTAACATCAGAATATTTTTCAGACAAAAAAGCTAACGCCAATAAGCAATTTAATCACTTTACGGGAGTGGATGAAAATTGTCAGGCATTTAATAATAAAAATATGTGGGATTTAGACCAAGAAAATTCATTTAGTGGATTTAAGAAAGAGGGTAACGATAGTGGATTTAACAATACTTGTGGAAATTCATTTTCAGGAAACAAAACAATAGACCAAACATTAAACGCTGCAGGTGGTCGTAAACGCCATACTAAACGTGGTAGTGCTGCTACTTCAGGAGCAATAGCTGCACGAGTAGGTGGAGGAGCTCCACCAATTGCTGCTAAACAGAAACAAGTAGTAGGAGGAAGGGATTGTACACCTCCTAAAGTTTGGTGTCAAGTAGGAGACTATCACGGATGTAACCCATCCCATAAATGTAATGGTGGTAGGGTAGCTCAAATGAATCCAATGAAAAATGTTTCGGGTAGAACATCTAGAAGAGGTTCTGCTGATAGAATATCAAATAAACCTGTAATGGGAACAGCAATAAAGTCTAGCTTTTCTGCAGCAGAAAAAGTATTTCCTTATGGAACAGGAAACAATTTTGGTGGTGAAGCTTCGGCTAGATGTGGTTTAGATAGATAAGTTATGGGAAGAGCAGCAAAAACAATCATAACTACAGTAGCCGTATTAGGTGGTGTAGGAGTGTTGGCTTACTTCCTAAGACAAGGTAAGCTACTAAAAGATATATGCGTTTCATCAACTGATTTAGCGTGGAAAACAACCTTATTAGGAGTTGCTACCGATATACAACAGGGTAACACTCCTTCTGTAGACCTACCTTTAAATCTTACTTTAAATAATGATTCTAATATAGATGTAACCATTAAGAATGTAAGTTTTGATATTACTTGGATGGGTTCAGGAACTGCTTTATTAGAAGGTAGAAACTTACTTATAGGTACTGTTGAGTCGAATAGCGAAACTGTAATTAAAAAGAATAGCAAAGGTTATCTAGGCTTGACTATAAGTTTAGCACCCTTAGCTGATTTAACTACAGGAGAAATGGTTATTCTAGGTGGTGATTTATTACCTGTTGTTGGTAACGGAATAGATGTTATGATTGATGGTAACATTAAATTAAAAGCTAGTATATTTGAAACTGTATATTACCCTTATACTCTAATGATGAATACTTCTGAAGGATTAGAAGATGCAGACGAGATAAGTGGTGATTGTGAGTAGATAATAAACTAACAAAAAAAACTAAAATGAGCATAGTTGCAATTAAATCAAATAAAATAGTCAGAAATGCTATTGAAGATTTATCACTAAGAGAAGGTGTAATGACATCGAATATTCAGTTATTAATTAAATACCATAAAGGAAGTCCTGAGTTTTTTGCTTTACAGGATTATGATAAAGACTTAGGTCACTTACCGTTAGGTACTTTGTACCCTGCTTGGAAAGATATTTTTGGAATAAGAGGTCAAATACCTCTTTTCTTGGCAAATTTAATTAGCGAGGTTTGTGAAGAATTTAATTTAGAATATAATGATGTAGCTATTATTGTTTCAGAACGTGGCAAGAAAGATACTATGAGAATAGTTGCATATAAAGATGGAAAAATACTAAGGGAGTTTAGGTGGAACGATGTTTTTAGCAACGAAGCACTAATGAAAATTGCAGTAAAACAATAGGGATATGGGATTAGTTTTTACAAAACAAATAAACAACACAACATTTGTGCTTGATACTGCTGACGGTGTTAGACACGTTTCGGTTAAAAATAGTAGTGCGAGTGCTGTAAACATTTCAATTACGGGTACATTGCCCTTAAATGGATTAGCTTCGGCTGCTATGAATTTAGCTCAAGGAGACATTGTAACAATATCAAGCGATACACCTATTGATGGTTTGACGGTAACATCAGGGTCGGTGTCTGCATTAGCTGATATAATTTGTACACAATAAGAGGATGGTTTCAGATAAGCAGTCAACAATAAGAATTAGAAACTTTAATTGCGTTAATCAAGACGTAAAGATATTCTACACCCAAGAATCAGGTGATAACGGTATCTACGACTTGACTAATGATGATTTAAGAAAAGAGCTATTGATGACTACTTCTAATTGGGGGAATAACTTTTTAGATGCAGAAGGTGGTGCTTGGGTTGCAGATGGAAAAACTTTACCCTATTCTTTTTCTGCAGCCTTAGATTGTGAATTATTAGGAGCAACAGGTGGTGGTATATTAACTTCCCTAACTACAATAGTGGGTGAAACTATTGACGGTTTTTTCCTTAGACTGATGGAAGATTTAGCTGCAACAGGCTTGGGTAAAACTTTAGCTAATGCTTCTCCTATGGGGGTGCATATTTATTATGTGGGCAACACTTGTTATCTAAACTTAATACAGTACACTAGGGTTTTTGGTTCTTCGTATGTGCCACAAACATTTGAGATAACTACAGGGAGCTTATATCCTCAGACATCTTTTGGTGGTACTGCCTATCCTTTTGGATGGATATTATCTCACCCTGACGGTTGGAGACCTTTTATAGAAATTATAAGCTTAGATATTGAAGATTACAAGCCCTGTCTTGGGTGTAATCGTATCTCAGGCTATCAACAATTTTTAGAGTCACTTCTTAATCAGGATTTATATATTGAAGAATTAAGACGATACTCTAATAGCTCAAGTCAGGTTAATGTACCTATGGAGTTTAAATCTTTTGATTCGGATGGTTCACAACAAACTCTAGCACAAACTACAGTTATTGACCCTTATCAAGCACAACCTGCTTTAACAGATTATAGTGATATAATATTAGACGGACAGGTTTACGCTGTACTAGAAATGTTAGCAGGAGAATTTTTGGAATTAAGACTACAGTATGAGGCTGCAGGAATACTTAACTACGCAGAAATTATGCAGTTAGACGCACTCCTTAAAGAGCAGGGAGTTATACTAGACCAAAAAGAAATATCGAAACAAGAAAAAAAAGATATGATTGAAGCCTACTCTAATTTTAGTGGCTTTCCTGATAAAAAAGAAAAAAATAACAAATTGATAATAGCCCTTATAGTGGGTTTAATCTTTATAATACAATAGATTATGAAAGTAAGGGGATTTAACAATAATTCACAAAACGGCAAGTTTAGTAATGCTAATGCAAACGTCAATACTTACGAAATAGAATTAACGGGTTCAGGGTTGACTATTGCCTGTAGTGTTGCTGTGGAAGCAGGAAAGGGTACTACCTTTAGTATTGGTAATGATGCTACAGGTTATGCAGCTAGACTTATAGACGATACTGTTGAATGTACTATTGGTGGTCAAGGAGTTAATGTTACTCCAAAGACTCCGACTTTAGTTTATAATATTATCCAAGAGCTTAGTGAGACTGACGTGTTTACATTTGGTGGTAGTGTAATAGGAGAGGCTGTAGGTAATTTTGTTGAATTTAGTGGGGC
>TARA_R110001599_G_scaffold347344_1_pt1 | contig 13029 bp, 8 predicted proteins | sample TARA_R110001599 | Tara Oceans TARA_R110001599 (sample SAMEA4398360) | marine metagenome | biome: Polar Biome; feature: [MES] marine water layer (ENVO:01000295) within the mesopelagic zone...; material: water (ENVO:00002006), including particulate matter (ENVO:01000060) such as...... | reverse complement strand
AGAGGAATGGATGGTCGGCGCGGAATGTGATCGGTTCCGTTGGCGAGCGGCAGTGATTGAGATCATGCGGCGGGCGTAATCAACTTGTTGGACACAGGCTCAGCCGTTCCATGCGAGATACCTGTCGATCAAGCTATTGAAAGAGTATCAAAATCATTATGATAGATTGGATCCGGCATCCGATTTCGGCAGTACCATCTCACTTTGGGCTGGCGGCAAAGTCTTCATAATTAAGGCGTAAAAACGTGCTCTCCGCTTGTCCCGGTCAGCTTATTTTTGTTCGTCCAGCCGCGCCTGACGCCATCCTTTAACTGGAAGGCCGAGCAGCTGGTCAACAACCGGTCCGCCTGGCTCCGACATGGCAATGATTTCATCCAGCGCATTCTCGAAAGAAGCCAGTGTTGGAGATCTGTTCTCGACGAGGTCACTTATCTCGATGGTCTTGGCATAGAACGAGACCATGTTGTTAAAAGGAATTTTACCGCTCGACCATGCTATGACATCGAACTCGATCTGATCTTTCTCGAGAGCGGGTTTCAATCGGTTTTGTATTGTGGACCACACACGCTTCTTGTCTTTTCTGATCGCAACCTGGCGCTCAATATTCCCCTTTTGGGCTTCTTCACGTTGCCTTCTGCCCTGCTCAAGTTTCTTGCGATGTTCCTCGTCACGCTTGCGACACGCCTCCTCAAATTCCTTCTGATTTTCTTCAAGTAGCATCGAGTATAGAGCGCCCCACTCATCATCTGACATCTGTTCCGGTGGTTTTGGAGGGGGTAGTTTTTCTCCCCAGATGTTGAAGGGGGAGCTCCTGAAGCCCAATTGTTGCAACGAAACCTTCATCGTTGTAATGCCGTCACGGGGCACTTTTTCAGCCACCTCTTTGCTGAGCTTGATGGGCAATGCCTCGCTTTCGCAATGAGGGCAGAGAGCCTCACGATAGGTGCTGAGCCGCGGCCGACTGAATTGCTTCCATGGGTAGCCTAATCTCAGCCTGTTTATGACGGTTTGAAAGAGTTTGTTGTGCTCGAAGAAATGTACGATTGGGCCTTCTTCGTCGCTCCAAATCTCGTTCGGATAGCAGGTCACGGAGTGCAGGATGGTGTAGTTCTTTTTGCATTCCCAGCACATCACGTCGAAGACAATGGGCTGTATCGCCACCAGGGTTTTGGACGGTTTGCTGAGCAAGGCCACCTTCTTGCTTAGGTAGAGGGTGATCATGCGCCGAACAAATTCCACCCGTCCTTTGTTTGGCAGGCGAAAGAACGGCTGCGATCGAGTCTCAGTGGTTAGAGTCGAAGCGTTCACCTTGTCTCCGAAGAACCAAACGGTTTGAACGCCGGATTCCGACCTCAGCTTCGTACGGTTCACAACATCGGCCGCGGTATGATGAGACAGTTGAATTTCGACGGCAATCCGCTTCCCGTCCTTGCCGATAATCAAGGCGTCGGCGCGCCACTCTTCCTCGCCCGCCTCCGGGATTGCTTGATACCCGAGTGACATGGCTTGCGTGAGTGCGGCGAACTTGAGATTGGCGTGTTCTTCGCTCTCCGAGATAGCATCTCGCTCCGGGTGGCGTTCCTGATGGCTGGGATTGTGACGAAAGAAGGGAGTTCTGCCTCTTTGGACCACGTGAATGGGACAATCGCAGTCGAGGAGTCTTACTTCGCCCCTTTCACAGGCATCGCTCAATCTTGCGAGCTCGTCGTGGTCGGCGACATGATTTAGAATGTTGACGGGCTTCGGCGGAGAGCCGGGCGTATCAATGATAGCGAGAAATGGCATACAAAACACTAGCCGCTCCCGTGCCCTGTGTGAATCCAGAAATAGAGGATTATCACCATCGGCCGCGTCTACCCCAGAAGCGCGCTACGCATCTTGCAGGATTTCCTTTGTCGTTCGCGACTCTTAAGCTTGGCGAAGTATGTCTCGGATCAAAATGTGGCTTGGGTCGCGCTGTGCGGACCTTCAGTTGGCTCAATTTCGCGGCCGAACGAACGACGACGCCTGAGTTCGAATGAAATCAGAAAGACGGCGATGCTGGAACCAGTAATGCAGTGGTGGGTACTGCTTCTGATATGGGCAATAGCCGGAATTGGTTTCGCAGGTTTGTTCCTATGGTCGGAACAGAGCGCGAGCGATTCAGAAGACCTATTGATCAACATATTCGTTTCAATGGTTATTGCCGTCGGCGCTCCCATCATTGTGCTGTTTTGTATTGCAGTCGCTTTGTTGATGCTGATCCGTGGCGAGATCCCGTTGACCAGACGTCGGCTTTGGAGGAAGGCGCCTGAAACCTGGAATAGCGCATTGATTGAAATGATCGCGCTACGCCGTCGTTCTGATCCAAATCTGAAAGGCATGCCGCACCCTGAAAATTGGATTATCGCGGACCTCTGGATAACTGCGGAAGCGGCTATTCTCGAGATCGTTGAGCTAGCGTCGCTCCTCGAGTTCGATGGCTTTGTCGAGCCAGAAATAATCGAACGAATTGAAGCTTGGCGAAGCGCAACCGTTGAGCGTCCAGACCTGCCACCTCGCGATATTGATTCCTATGTAAAATACCGAATTGAATGTGAGGCGCCGAACTATCCGCTTGATGACAAGAAGCTCTTCTCTAGAGCCTTGGAGATCGCAAAAGCCTACGCCGCAGCTTCAACAAAATCCTCGGTTACAGAGGATCCCGTCCCGCGAGAATGGTTAAAAGAGCGCATTTCGCTTATTGATCTGGATCGTAATTTAATTGAGATGCAGCAGCTTCCGGGTGGGCCTGGCGGTTTGATTTTGTCGCCCAAGAGAAATGAGATGGCACGGATTAAGCTCCGAACGCGCAAAGAAGACGAGCTATGGATCTACGAAAGTCCGCCAGAAACTTGGATTCAATTGGCGGGGCGTCGCGGTATTGCGCTGGTTCGTGACGGCAAGTCCATTGAGAATTTTGTTCTCACAATAAACTGACATCTTGAGGTCGATCGCGGAGACAATTCTGGACCCGCTGAGCGGGCACTTAGTGCAAAACCAATTAACTTGCCACGGCGTTTTTTGGGTGGCGAGGCTCGTGAACTAAGGGGCGCCGAGGATGCCAAACTCGGTAACGCTAGATATCGAGAACTATGAGCATCATCTTCATGCGGAGAGCCGCAGTGATTAAGTGTTCTCGATCAGAACGACCATCTGCATTCTTTTAACGAACTATGCTCCGAGCAATTGTTCAGCCATCAATGGGATGGCCTCGGCATGAAGCTGGCTTGCGACAAGATCGGCGGCTAACAATTCAGCTGATAAATAAGGGTGAAATTTCTCAGTCGCAGGTAGGGCAATCTCTGCGGCGATCTGTTCGCCTGAAGGGGCGTTAGACTCTGCCATCCGAAGCAGGATTTCGCACACACTCTTCTTCTCGGCTCTCACGTCTAGAAGCCCATCATGAGGCCCGACGATCAATCCCTCTGACCTAAGAGCGAGTGCCATTGTCGAGTTTTTGATTGTCCCGACCCATGTCGCGAGAAGGCAGTGACCGTCCTCAATTTCGACGATGTTCGATGTTGTGAGACCCAAACGTTCGTAAGATGATCGTGCCTCTTGGAGCATTCCGGAAGCTTGAGTGTCTAGGTACTTCTTGGGCTCATTTCCAATTAAGACAGACTGCATCCGTCGGATTACGGTGTCGTCGATATTGCCTCCTTCACCTCCAAATTTGGGTGGCCGCCCAGTGGCGTCGCTCGAGACTTCGATGACCTTCTCTACGTCATGGATAGCGAGAATTCTCCATCTGCGACCGGAGAATATTATCGTCATATCCGGTGCCAGTACGGTCAGAACAGGCAGAGTTCCAAGCGTTTTTCCGTTGGAAACGATCCGATACTCTTCTGGGGTCTGAAAGACAGCGTAGAAGCCGTAGTGCTCGACTACTCGCTCCCCTGTTCTGCCGAGCAGGAGGACGCCATCGGGCGATTGTTCAATCAGAGCAACGCTGGGGTCTCCCATGCGTCGCAACACCCGAGTGAACAGGTTTACGTCGACAAGGTGAAACGGTCCGAGCTCGCAGAGAATTTTGAACAGGAGTGGAGCCTTTGCGCCACCGCGCTCTGCAATGACGGACAGGATTTGATGGACAAGCGTTGAAAGATGCAGTGCGTCAGGCCGAGGCGGCTCGCACCATTGTTCGAGCAACAAATCCACCATCGCGATCGACCTAACGAGACCAAGTCGAAGCATATCGGCCGGATGAGCGTCCGCTTGGAGTTCTTTTTCGGACACGTACATCCTCAGAACAGCTGGTTTTCCCGCCCGTCGACCAGATCGACCTAGCCTTTGCCGAAGGGACGATACTGAGAACGGCGCTCCAATCTGAGCAACAGCTTCGACGTCACCGATATCAATGCCGAGCTCAAGGGTGGACGTGCAGATAGCTGTCGTTGGCTCACTTGCCTCTTTGAGTCGGCGCTCAACGAATGTTCGGTGGTCTCGCGATAGATTAGCGTGATGTGGGTAGAACTCATTCGGAAGATGCTGCTCTTCTGCCATTCGACTGAGAAGGTCAGCATAAATCTCCACATCGCGTCGAGATCCCGCAAAAACCAAGTTCTGAGTTCCGCGCAAGGTGCAAAAAACGTGCTCTGCAATAGCCCGCTCGACCGCGACCTCTTCTGGCTTTAACTGCTCATTCCCCTTTTCTGAAGGCTCGTCGCCTCCTTCCTTCTTGCTCCCGGCTATCAGGTATCCGCGCAATTGCAGTTTTAACGCCTGCCCCTCAGATTCGCTCTTCAGGATCCTCACCGCCTCAGGCGAACCTGGCCGCAAATATGCTCTGGCCAGATCCATGTCGCCGAGCGTTGCCGAAAGCCCAACACGTCGGATCCGTCTCTTAGTCGCAATTTCCAGCCGGTTAAGGAGGGATCTAAGATGGACGCCGCGTTCTGTATCAAGCATCGCATGGAGCTCATCGACGACGATGGCTTCAACGCGGCCAAACATTGCTGGTATCTCCAATCCGCGGAGGACAAACATCGCCTCCAGCGACTCAGGTGTGATCAGCAATATGCCGCGACGCTGCTTCCGTGCTTTTGCCTTGATGGAGGCTGAAACATCTCCATGCCAAGGATAGACCGAAATTTCGAGGCGCTCGCATAGGTCTTCAAGTCGGCGGAATTGGTCGTTGATGAGCGCCTTCAGCGGACTGATATAAACGAGGTCGAAGCCGTCGCCATCGGACTCATTGGAAATGATATTTGAGATGAGGGGCAGGAATGCCGCCTCAGTTTTCCCGCTTGCGGTCGCCGCGGCGATGATCGCGTCCTGGTCTGTTTGGAGCAAGAGAGGAATCGCCATCTCCTGGATGTCCCGGAGGGCCGACCAATTCTTTTCCCAAATCCAGCGTCTGACTGGCTCAGCAAGAAGGTCAAAGCTGCTTGAAACAGAGGCCACGCTTAGAGCTTGAACTCGGAGAGCTCGTCACTATCGATTGCCGCAGAGACGGTATCTTGCTGGACGGATCCGACGCTCTCGTCAATTTCGGACAAATCGTCACCATCATCTTCACTCAGCGAGATGCCGCTCAGCAGGTCTTGCCATTCAGTTCCCGGGTTTTGTTCGATCACGGAAAGCAGGCTCGCGAATGCCGTGACCGTATTTCGTGGAGTGCGGAAATAAGCATCGCCAATTCGCTCAGAGCAATGATGCATGAAAGCTTGGAGCGCCTCGTCTGGAAGCTCGATCGAGCCGTCTGACGCGAACACATTCCGGACGTTTCTCAGCAGGACAAAGAGGTCTTCAGGAGTGAGATTTGATAGCCGAACGACAGGCCCTGAAAGATCAATCAAGCCGTCACGGGCAAACGTGTTCTGAGCCAAACGAGATTGGAGTGCCTGGTAGCTATAAAGGCCACGGCGGGTGTCCATAAGGAACTCGGGAGTACCGCCTAGAAGCACGCCAAAATGGGATGCACTACCCTGGAGGACATCGTTCAAAATTCTCAGAATCTGTTCGTAGTTCGCGTTACGGGCTTGGCTGTTGGACAGCTTGTAGAGATTGACCATCTCGTCGAAAACAATAACGAGCCCTTTGTAGCCAGCTTCTCGAACCAGTGCCGAATAGAGTTTCAGGTGATCGTACACTGAGGAGTCATCGATAATCGTCCGGACTTTCAACGCGGCCCGTGCATCTGTCCGCGTAGCGAACTCTGCTCTGAGCCAGCGCATAGCATTTGATTTCAGGTCCTCGTTCCCGTCCTCATGCCCTTGCCAGTAGCGACTGATAACGGTTGCAAACTCGTAACCCCCGTGGAGTTCTTCCAAGTGAGCTAGCTTCTGACGGATAACCTCATCTGGACTCCGGTCTTCCGCTTCGGCTTCTCTAATCGCTTGGGTCACAAACCGCTCAACCACGCTGGTAAGCGCACCACCTTCCGGTTTTGTCCGCGTGGCAGTGTTCCGGGTTAATTCTGCGAAAAGAGAGCGTGCCTGTCCGCCGGTTGCATGAAGCCGACGGTCCGGCGCCAGGTCGGCCGACATCACGACCATGCCTTTTTCAAGCGCGATCAGCCTTACAAGATTGAGGAAGAAGGTCTTCCCTGAACCGTATTCCCCGATGATGAATCGTATACTGGATCCACCATCGTCAATTCGACTGATGTCTTTGACCATCTCCTCAATTTCGCGAACGCGGCCGACCTGAATGTGCTGTAGACCAAGCCGCGGAACGACTCCGGCTCGGAGCGCCTGGATGATAGTGTCCCGCTCACGGCGTTTGATTTTTGGTACTTCCATGATTTCCTCCATCAAGCCGCAAGCTGGGGCGTGATTTCTGCGTTCATCAACAGCATTTCATCTTCTTCCAGCAAGGCGTCGTCAAATCGTCCAAACGACCATTCGTTGATGGTTTCCAACGCACCCGCGGACATCAGACCAAATTGCCCTGCGAGACGCGCAAAATCTTCTTCTGACCATTCATCCGAGCTCAATAGTTCTTCAACCAGCGCCCGGTGTTTGGCATCCAAACCTTCAAAACGCCCGTCATCCACGACCGCAGTTTCGGAAGCAGAGACGTCAATCTCTTCGTCCTCAGCTTCCTCGTCTGCAAAGATAGTATGCAATACGCCGGACACGCGGGCAGTGTCAGACATAATGGCGGCGATCCTGTCTTGATCGAGAGCTACGCTGGATGGTACCGCAGCCTGAATCGGAGCGGGCGGGATGGCGAACTCAGTCCCCACAGTTTCTGGCTGGAAGACAGTCACTGGGCCGCCCGACGACGTCAACGCATGTAGTTCCCCATAGATCCCATCTGCCTCAAGTCCGAGAGCGCTGTAGAGCTTCTGTATCGCGTTAATTTCGGCTGGGTCGATGTGACCATCCGACCCCGCGACTGCTAGTGCAACTTTCCCCAGATCGGCGCGTACCTCCTGATCCGTGTCTTTAAGGCGGCGCCTTAGAAAGGTGAGATCGGGCGGCACAGCCATCATCCAGTCGATGTTCGCCCGCAGCCGTGCCTGTTCAGATGCTGATAGTCCGGGAGTGTTATGAATTCGCTCCTCGAGGTGATGGCGTTCAAGTTCAGAAACACTGCCGTCAGCATGAGCGATGAACGACCCAAGTGTGATTGCCAGAAGCGCGCTCTGATATCCCGGACTGACTTCTTCCAGAGCGACAACGCCCGCTGGCAGGTTGAACAGGACTACTGGTTCCTCGAATTTTGGGTTCCGGAGCGCGAAACGTGGATCGGGAGCCATTCCAATGCCGAGGTTCGCAAGTGCATCAGCTGCGCCGGTAAGCTGCCTTTTACCTATCTTGTCAGGTCGGGCGCCTTCGAGCCGCTCAATTAGATCAGCCAAAGGAACAATCCCTCCGATCTGGATCCGCTCGGTTGCCCATTCTTTCAGTGCATCGAGTTCTGGACATGGAAAGAGCGGCTTCAGTGCGTCTGGTAGCAAGGCATGGGCTTCAATTGTCCCCCGACCTTCCGGATTACGTCCGAGATAACGGCTGAATTTGTCCAAGTCATCTGTCGCGCTCTCAACAATTTCCCATCCGAGGTCCAACGGTTTTCTGAGGCCCGAGACATCTGGGAGATCGCGATTCTTTCCGGTGATGCTGGAGATGAAATTGCCGGAAGCGGCATGGTATTTGACTGAGAGCTTTCTCTTCGGTTTGGTTAACTTCAGTCCGTCCGGATACCGCTCATTAAAGCGAATCTCGAAAAGAGCTCGAAACTCTTCGAATGCACGCTTTGCAGGCGTCCGGAGCCACCTTTCGGGATGAGTCACGAGCCACGAGAGCATCCAATTAGCTGGAATCGGCTCATCGTTAGAAACCAGGTGTCCAATCCCTAACCTGACGACTATAGGTGTCTCGTAACCGGTCCGCTCGTAAACTGGTGCGAGACGCACTTGGTCATCGACCAAGAGCCTTGCAGCCTCTAGGAAGTTCCCAAAATACCGACGAACAGAACCGTTATCGCCATAAATCCCGAGGAGTCGCTCGACCTCCTCCACGATCTCCTGCTTCTCGTCAGGGTCTGGTTCGTCTTGGAAGAATCTGTGTTCGAGGCCATAAAAATAGAGGAATATATAGCCAACGTTGTACTCAGGATCTGAGCGGCCGGACGAAAGCCAGTCCAAATAAGTCGCCCTCGATTTGCGCGAAATGTTTGCATAACTCGGCCAGTACGACATCCCATCGCCCGCGAAATCGTCGCCCAGTTTGTCGACTCTCATCGAAGGGTCGATATAGGCGTTGTTGGTATCGCGAGTTCGTTCGGAACTTGGTGCTCGACCTACGTAGACCATGCCGCCGATGTTTCGGCCTGCTACCGTCACGCTTTGCCCGGATGGGATCCACGCATTTTTTAGTCTGCGGTCTTTTTTAGAAGCAGGTGTTGCTTGCCAATTCGATAAACCATCGAACTTTGACCTCGATCCAGCAGAGTTCGATGAATACGGCGGATCAAAATCTAAGTTCGAAGGGAGATCGTTACCAGGTGGAGAAGGGGGCGATTGAGTCGCGCGGCTGCGAGCGATACCCTGGGGAACTGATGCTGCCTTTGGCTTTTTCTCTCGTCTGCGGAGCCACCACATGAATGCCAGTCCGGCTAATAAAAGGAGCCAGAAGTTGGGTTTCCAGATTTCCTTTATCTCCTGCGCTCGAATGGTCTTCGCTGCTGGCGCCGATGAGGAGGTTGGGCCAACAGTGGCTTTTGGATCTGGTGCTGAAATCTGAGACGAAGGTGACGACAATGGGCGTGAAGACACTTTTGGTACCGGTACTGCATCAGGAACTTTAGCTGGTCCCCGCCCCAAGGCGGATTTTACGCTGGTAGCTAGCAGCGTAAACTCAGTGTCAGGATCTAGCTCACCGGTTACAGGTAGCCCCTTCCTTCGCTGGAACTCTTGTAGAGCTTCCCGGGTTTTATCGCCCATTAGACCATCGACGGGACCTGGTGAGATTCCCAAGGATTCTAATCGTTCTTGTGCCCGGAATACCTTCTCAGACTGCGCGTAGCTTGGAGCCGGTCCGAGGGTGATCCAAGCGGTAAACAGGAGGTAGCAAAGGAACCGGGCCATAGATTCAATTTCAAAAATAAATGCGCGAATTGTTGCATCCTTCTACAACCCGAATGCGGTTGAAACCCATTTTAATAATTTTCCAAGAAATTCTAACAATCCTTGCGTCAGGATCGATTGTGGTTCTCGGGGCTTAGCGACAATCACCGCCCGGCGCAGAAGAAATAGATGACATATGACTGAAGCAGCCTCCGATCACAGACGGTTCAAGCTGTTAACGGCGGCCATTCGTTCGTCTATGCTGTTTCCGAGGTCTCCCATGAACATCTTGCCATTCGCCCATAGCCTCATTCTGACCGTCTTCAGCATGCTGCGGGGTTGTCCCACATACCGTCAGCCGCTTCATCGTCGGGCGGTAGTGCTGAGCTATGGCGAGGCATTTCCGACTTACAAAGGCCGCTTGGACATTGCCGCTGGCGCGTGTACTGCGCATGAGCGAGGAGCAGGCTTACAACTGCTTCAAGAAGGCGCGCTGGCCTGAAACAGGTGGTGAACCGCACTGTCCACGGTGTGGCTGTGTAAGCGCGTGGACGCTCACCCCGCGGCGCTTCAAGTGCGGGGAGAAGACCTGTCGGGCCGAGTTCTCGGTCACTAGCGGCGCCATCTTCGCATCCCGGAAACTCTAGCCCCTGCCGAGGGCACGTTCGGGAGCACTCCAGGTCTCTGGCACAGTCGAGATGGACGTGATGTATATCGGGGGGGCATGTGAAACCGGATAACCGCATAGAGGATCGCGTTGACCGGCGGCTGGCCGAGAACCAGAACGGCAAGCAGCGATGCGTCATGGCTCTGCGCCAACGCCGCAGGCGAACGCTGGCGCATAGTTGACATCAAGCCAGTTCGAAAGAAAAATACTCTTAAAATAGAATTTTCTCTTAGGAAGAATAACTTAATATTCCAAATTGGGGACTATTAATGGTTGGCAATTTTATCAGAAATCCATTTGGTGAAATAATTGCTGAGGATTGGATAAATTCTCATGACGAAAATAGAATCGGATTTGTGATAGGAAAGAGTAATCCGCAAGCATTTGAGTTGTCTGCCGGAAAAAGTTCAATAATAATTGGAAGGAAAGGATCTGGAAAAACAACACTGCTTCATATGATGAAAAACAATAAAGGTATTGTGAATTGTGAAATAGATATTGGTAGAGAATTTAGCTCTGTAGCAAATATTCTTAAGATAAATGAAAAAGGGGAATATACAGAGCCTTCTTCTGATCTATGGAAAAGAGTTATTTGGAATAATATTATTATTCATGTAATTGACATGTATCGTGAAGATATAACCTTAAATAAGGTGGATAAAAATAAAATTTTGCAAAAATATGCAAATAATATTTTTGATTCAACAGAGGAAAATAACAAAAATACATTATCTAGGTTTGCTGATTTTGTTTCCGGTAAAGTTAGTGGAGGGTTAACTGGGTTAGGAGCGGCTTTAGCGAGCGCCTCATTAGACAGGACAAGAAATATTGAAGAGGCGAAAAATATTCTTTTTGACTATTTAAGAAACAACAATATTAAAGTTAGAGTTTTTATTGATACAAAAGAGTCGTATAGAGTTGGTGTAAATTCTGTATCAAGTGACTGCCTAAGGGGATTGATTCACTGCGCATCGGGAATTCATAGAGAATTTGAATTGATAGAATGCTTCATGTTCTTTCCAGATGAGCTAACACAATATTTTAAAAATTATATTTCACATTCAAACTTAAAAGATTTCAGAGATGCAATTTATTTAAGATGGAATACGGCTGACCTTATTTGTATGATGGCTTTAAGGTTGCAAGATAATGTTTTCTCAAAATTTGGAATAGATGAGAATAGAGATCTAAACTTCCATAGCGTGGAGGTTTCTCAAAAATTTTTACAGAAAATTCTTCCTCCAACACTTTCAACGAAATCTGGTGTCAGTGTTGAAACATTAACATTTATTATGGCTCACACGCAATATACACCTAGGCATGTATTAATTTTTTTGAATTCTTTACTTAGTAAAAGTTTCGAAATTACCGAAACTGGTACACTTTCCATCAATGCATTATCAAAAGAAGATAAATATTATTGCTCAGATATTTTTAACTCATGTGTAAGTAGAATATTTGATGATATAATTGCAACTTATAGAGATATTTATCCAGATGCAAAGAACTTGATATCTGAGATAGTTCCAAGAATTTCATTTGTGTGCACTGATGATGATCTCAGGAAGATTTATCAGAATCTTGTCGAGGCAGAAATTTCTTCGATTGAGTATGGTAAGTTGAAGGAGATGCTGTCAGATATTGGTGTCCTTGGTTTGGTTATGAACAAGCAAGGGTCCGGTGTTCTAGGACATTTCTCTTTCATATCGGATGAGTCCATAGTTCTTTCCGCTTCTTATGAATTCTGCGTACATCCAATTTTTTCTGCGATATTCCCGCCGATTTCCCAAGACGATGAAGAAATTGACGCGGTTATGGTTCATCCGCACGGAGCCCACGTCCATTTCCGCCCGCCGGAACCGGCTGCTCTGGCGGCTCGAACAAGTTGGAAGAGTGTCAGCCATCCACCTGGAATCCGCCGATAGGTTTTCTGATATGGACACATTTGCCGACCTCTTCCTTGTTCGGTAGCTCGTTTTCCTTGTTCAAGGTGTAGCTTGAAGGAGATCGAGAATTCCCTTGCGCAAAGGAAAACGAAAAAGCAAAATATGTTACATATAGCTAGTCAAAATATGTCTTGACTCGCAGGAAGTAACATTGAGAATCCGAGGTGTACTGTGTCTCAGGTACGGAGGCTTGAGATGTTACTTGCCGATGGTTCTGTGTGGCGAATGCACGATCTGGAGGCTCAGGGGATCGCGCGCATGACGGTCCGACGAGCCGTTGATGCAGGCTGGGTAGAAGCTCTGTCACGCGGACTATACCGTAGGCTAGACATCACTGAAGAGCAGGGTTCCGACCTTGCTGAGGTTTGCGCGCGCTTCACTGGCGGTGTGATCTGCCTACTGACAGCGGCTCAGTTCCACGGCCTGACAGACGAAGCACCGGATAAAGTGTGGATTGCAGTTCCGAATAACACGCGAACCCCCAAAGATGCTTGGCTGCCGGTGAGGCTGGTTCGTTGGCGTTCATCTGCTTCAAGGCAGATAGGTGTCGACGTGCATCGTATCCAGGGTGTCGATGTTCCGATTACCAATCCTGCGCGGACTGTTGTCGACATGCTTAGGATGATGAAAGCGGTCGGTGCCGATCGCGCGATGGAATGTCTCCGGGACTACGCGATAAGCGGTGGCTCGGTGAGGGAGGTCCGCGAAATCGCGGACACCATAGGCGTCGGAAAACGACTGACACCTTACCTTACCGCAATCCCTTACATGGAGACCCGCCATGCGAAACCTACCGGCGGCAATAAGCGCAAAACTGAAAGCTAGAGCCCGTGCGCTGGGCATGACACCCGAGTCCGTCTACTCCCGATGGGTGATGGAAA
>TARA_R110001599_G_scaffold345351_1_pt1 | contig 13045 bp, 9 predicted proteins | sample TARA_R110001599 | Tara Oceans TARA_R110001599 (sample SAMEA4398360) | marine metagenome | biome: Polar Biome; feature: [MES] marine water layer (ENVO:01000295) within the mesopelagic zone...; material: water (ENVO:00002006), including particulate matter (ENVO:01000060) such as...... | reverse complement strand
AGCTCACAGCCGTTTTATAACCGTCCGTGGAAACGGGGTAGAACCCAAGATCATTGAAAAAAGCAGCACCAGATTCCGACAACACTAAATTTCCCTTCCCATTACGGTATGCAATGGCTCGTGTTTCAAGCTTCTTGATGTGCTCCATCAGCACACCGCTTTTCATTCCACACGCCATCAGCACCTCGACCTTATCCTCGCCCCTTCCAATTTCCTCGATATGAGTGTTTGACAGGCCTGCCGAGTCATTCAGCAGCACGTCCATTGTGAAGCCCAGCTCCAATGCCCCCCGAAACAGCACCAGCAGCAGGCCTTGGATGTTGCGTGCCAGGTCATCCTTGGCATCAGTGCCATCGCTGGTGCGGATGAAGGCAAAACCATCACGCATGACCAGCTCATACCCAATCAAATCGTAAAGATTGCGGTAGTGATCGAAACTATTCAGCACTTCCTCGAAGTACGGATTCGACTTCAAGACTCCATCAACCGATGCGGTGCGGTTGATCATCTTCCCGTACATGAGCTGACCATAGAGCTCTACTGACAGCTTTCGATTCATCACTTTGGCCTGCACAACTGGCATAAAAGCTTCGTGCTCAAGCATGTTCAGTCTCCACTTGCAGCTTGTAGTACCTAAGGCTCTCGCAGTCAGTCGCGAGGTTACCGATTTGGTAGTGCGGGATGAGGAAAATTCCTTCTCGCTTGCGCAGCCAGCCCACCGACATTAGGAGATCGGTCAACTCGTACCCTTTAAGGCGGTCTTTCAGGTGTTCATGCATGGCGACGTGAGCGTCGTCGGTAAGCCGTGGTTCCCATTCCTCGACCAGATTACCAATGGCCAACAAGCGAGCATCACGCCGACGCTTGAGTTCTCCTGACTCGTTGGTCTGCCCACTGAGCTGGTGGATCTTCCCGCTACTGATCTTGATGTTGGGCAGTGTTGTGCGCAGATGTTCTGCCAGCGCCAAGCGCTGGTTAGCGTCTGGCCACTCAAGCTTTGCTTCGAACACGCGCATTTTCAGCCCGGAGTATGTGTTCAGACGAGCGAATACAGGGTGTGTGCTTGGCAGAATATTGTCTTTCAGGCTTCCATCATGCAGCTCACGCACGCCCCCGTAGAGACGATTCCAAGCCTGCTCAATCTTGTCATAGGCCCGACGGTGCGCCTCACTCTGCTGGACATAGCGCATTAACGAACCGCTAATGATCGAAATATCATGCCGGTATGAGCGAATCGACTCGACGGAGTAATAGACCGAGCTGGCCAGCTTATCGTGCCCATAGTGAGCAAGTTGGTCGCCGATGCAGGTCAGGGCCGTAAGGGCAGGTTTAGTCCCTTTCAGGTCTGTGTGTTCGCCCAGGAACTGCAAGGCTGGCAGGATGTTGCGCAGGTAGATGCTGTTGATCTCGCCTAAGGCTTCCTGAGCCTTAGCCACCTCATCGATGACGTCATAACGCATCTGATCGACGATCTCACCGAGTCGCTGGAGCCGGCCCTGTAGCGCATCCACGCACTCCTTCATCTTGGCGGTTGCAGCGCGAATCTCCTTACGCAGCACACTAACCTGCTCCTGAAACCCAATGTCTTCGCGGCTCAGAGATGGCAGAGTGATAAAAACCTCATAGAGCCGGTTGAACGAGGCCCGTATCAACTCATAATCGGCGCTGTTCAAATGACGCAGACGCGCACCATCGAAGTGTCGGAACATCTCGATCACGAAGGGGGCGAAAACCATCATTCCACGAGCGCTGTCTACCTGAATGACCAGGCCGATACGCTCAAGGTTTTCAATGCAAAGTGCGCTTTCCAGTTTGCGCCGCTCTGCCGGCACCTCGCGCAAAACCCGCGTGTTCGGCAGCGGTGCTACAGAATCCAACAGGGCGCGTAACTTCTGCTGGTACATGACAATGCGGACCTCCTCACCCTCTCCAACTTTGTCCATGTGATCAATCAGATCAAGGAAAACCCCCTTGTTCTGGATCATGTTGATCAGCGCAACGTCCGTTTTTACGACCATCAGATTCTCTACGCCTCTATTTCGGCAGCAAGAGCCGGCTCAACTGCCTCACGGCACTCCAGCGCGATCAAGGACTCACTGACTCCGGTATAGAGAATCGTCCGGTTCGGGCTGTAGGACTGGTCAGTTGCGTTGAAGTAGTCGAGGTTCATGTAGTTACCTAGCACCTTGCTGATACCAGATGTCAGGCCAGGCGTAGCCCCGAATACACAGAATCCATCCGCGTCAGCAATGTCGCGGGCCGAACGCAGATTCCTGTCGTCGAGGTTGGATAGCTCATCGATAAACAGTGGCAAGCTGACCTTGGTGTCCGCTTGCAGCAACTCTTTGAGCAGGAAGGCCAGCAGACGGCAGTTGATCATCACTGAGGTGCCGGTTGATTGGGCTTCGACAGTGAACTCATCGCTGCCTTGCAGCTTCACACGGTAATCGACGCTAACGATCAGGCGAGCCATGTTCAGGGTGGCATCCCGACGCTGATCAGACTCGACGAACTCAGTGCAGAATTTACCAAGGCGGTCGTAGAGGACTTGTGGTGGTAGCTCGCCTCCGGTCAGATTCACAGAGTCTACGGTCTTCAGCAGCTCGTCGAATTGGGGATGTAGTTTGCATTCGATAGCTACAGCCGTGAGGTTAGAGACCTTGATTGACGACAGGTGATTTTCGATCTCTTTGATAAACGTACTAATCAAGGTGCGCGCGTGCCTGATCGACTGAACCTGGATCATAGTGTCATCGTTATGCTGAACTACTTGGTTGAAATGGTTGCTCTCTTCCATATCGAGACGACCATAGAGAACCCGGTACTTCTCATGCAGATGAGTAAGCGTTTCCAGGCTTATTGCGCTGCGGTGGGCATGCTCGGCATCGTCGTCTAGAGCAACCGCAACTAGCAGATCGGACACCAACAACTTGATCTGGTTGAAGCTACGGCTGATAGCTTGACTGCGGGTTTCGATGGCATCCATCAATTCCTGAGTGACCACTACATCCTGGCGCTCTGCACGTTGGTAGCCAGTATTCAAGAACTCCAGACGCGAATGCAGGATGTCGTTTACCGTGCTGCGCCAGCGGAGCATGGATTGTTCTCGCTCCTTGGCTGCCTCCAATGCAGTCCTAGCCTGCTCAACCAGACGGTTGGCTTCGTCGAGTTGCAGGTTGAGCTCAAGGCAACGAGCCTCAAGAATTGCGAACTGCTCGGTGGCTTCACGGTACTCCCGCCCAAGTCGAACGAACTCCTGCTCAATGAATTCATGACGTTTCAACAGGGCAATGTTGCGTTCATCCCTCTCGATCTGAGCCTGTTTAGCCGCAATGGTGCTTTCGATCTGCTCGACTGACATTTTCGTCTTATTGGCAAGATCACTGGCGCGGCGTTTCTGCTGAATAAGGCGCTTCTGGACAGATGCCAGTTCGTCCTTACGGCTCTGTAGCAGCTTGCCGGCATCGTAATGTTTAACCGGGACTAACGTCGGACTGCTCAGGAACGTGAGCGAGCCTTCCTCCTCCTTAAACAACGCGGCGAAACGTTTAATCGTCTCAATGTTACCTTCGAGCAATGGAGGGCACTCGCCGGTGAAGATCTCCTGGTTCAGCGAGTAGAGCGTGTCCGCTGTAGGGCTTGAGATCTGGTCCAGATCCAGGAGTGACGGTTTCGCACCTTCAATGAGGACTTCAAGATCCTTGACCTTCTGGCTGCCTTTGTTGATTTCACGTGTTAACTGCTCGAACTCACGACGAAACTCGCCGTCGTCCTTAAGAGCCTTGATGTCGGCTAGATCCTCCTCGACCTGCTCAGCCAGTGCGGCAGCTATCTCTTCCGGGGTCATGGACGCGTAGCCATGCATCGCCGTTGAGAGGTCAATTGAATCCTTTTTGATCCGCTCGTAGTTCTTCGTGATCTCGCCGATGGCGCCTTTCAGTTCCTTGCGCTGGGTGTTTTTACTAGCCGCCTGTTCACACTGGTGGTCAGCAGTTTCTTTGACCGCACTGTAGTTCGCAAAGCATTGCATGCGGGCGTCGAAGTAAGCCGTGCCCTGCTGGTTGATGCCCTGCTCAACGTCACACAACAGATTCATCAGATCCGAGCTTTGGGCGTGAAGATCGGTGAAGTTCTGAGTAAAACGATCCCAGTAAGGCTGTCCGTTGCGAATCACCTGGAGTCGGTTTTTTACCGCGCTGAGGGTTTCATAGCGCGATAGAATTTCGATGAGGTTGACGTTCAGTTCGGCCTCAGTACGATCCTTTCTGCCCTCAATGATCGTGGCGATCGTGTCAGGCAGAGTACGTTTGTCTTTAGCTGCAATGTCGAATGCCAGGTGAATAAGGCGTTTCCAAGCATCAATCTCACGAGATTGGCTGCCACCGCTCTTGAGCGGCAGCAGACAAAAGCGACCAGCATCGGGGCGTGTAGGCTGGTGCCTGTAGATTCGCTCCTTGATATTCGCCACATCCTTGATCACTACAGCGCCCAGCCTTTTCAGGGTCGGCTCAATCTGTGAAGTCGACAAGCCTTCAATCGGTGCTCCCATGCCTCCGTTGAGGCTAGATTCATGATTCCAGAAGAGGTGCTCGATTTCCGAATATGGCACTGGTACAGCAGTACGCTCATAGCTGTATTGCTTGGTGCCCATATTCAGGATGATGCAGAACGGCCCATGCGGATTCTCCGCTTCAAGAACCATGAAGGAGTTCCGCTCTGGAAAATAGAAGCCAAAAGTCGCATCTCGGCCGTAGTGGCCTTTTGTGCTCTTGAATCCGAACTTTCGCTCACAATCGTGGAGATTTTCTTCGGGTAAAAGGAAGAACTTCAATGCATTGAGCATCGAGGTCTTGCCCTTATTGTTATCGCCGAGCAAGGCCGTGTGTTGGTCGATACGTGCCTTCGTATAACAGTAAGCCCCACTATTGATAAGCACGATCTGCTTCATCTTGAAGGCTTCGTGGAACATAGATTCGATGCTCATGGGCGCTCCTCAAATACTGCTGTCACCAAATAGGTTTCTTGCTCTAGCACCCTGCTGCTGTCACGCATAAAACGGATCAATTGATCTGTCACAGGTGATAGACCTTGGTACTTAATGACCTCCTGGCGCTGTTGATCGGTCAACGCGTACTTGGACTGAGCCAAACGCTCCTCAACGTCAGGCGGGGCAAGGAAAACGGGGGGCTTTTCATGCAGCAACGCTGTCAAAGAAGCGAACATCCGTAGGCCTCCCATGTCCACATCGAACAGGCAATACAGCTCATCGAACTGACTCAGCACATTGGCATTCAGCTTGTTAGTCACCTGATTGCCCGAACCGGATATCAGCTCAATATCACTGGCTGTAACATCCAGAATCCCAGCAATGAAAGGCAGCGTTTCATCGATTCGAAGGAAATTCTCCAGGTTTTCAACAATAACCCCCACCCTGCCCAGTACCCTCGGTAACACCCATGCGCCAGCTTCAGTTACCGCCACAGTCGGATGCCGGTGTTGAGCAGAGCGAAATATCAGTAACGACTCGGATACACCAACACGATGGCTATTGCCGTCTATAGCTGCTCCGACTCGACCTCCAACATCAGATGGCCTGAACCTCATCAAAAGCTCATCGAAGGCTGCAGAAAGAAGCACTTCGACGTGATAGCTATTTTTTTTAAGCTTCTTGGCCAAAAAAATGCGACTGATGTCTTCTCGCGCAACGCCTGCAGCCACAAGCTTTGCGATCAGCGCATCAAAGTTGATGGGCTGCTGTGATTGAACTTTAGCCAGATAGCTATAGATGACAGACGACAAAATCGACTTCCTTGTGAAAATTGTTAGCCCTCAGGCATTTCAATAAATGAATCACCCAATCAGACCCCTCGCGGGGGCTCCCTCGAAGAGAGCAATTCAACTGAATGAAAAACCTATGGATCAAGTGCGCCAATGGAGAACCGCGCAGATATCTCATTGAGCACAGCGCTCACGATACGTAAACTTAAACGACTCATCTAGAGTGTTTACCTGTACAGGTAAAGTTTTCGAGCAGGTGGAGAGCCTATGAAACGAAAACAGTCGATTGAATCCATCCGCTGGGATTTGGCCCTGCGCTACCGCCTGATCGAAACAGTAGCATGGTGGGAAGGCCGCTTAACCACGGGCCATCTGATGCAGAGCTTCGGTATCAGCCGCCAACAGGCGTCGAAAGACATCAATACCTATATCAACGACCACGCGCCTAAAAACCTGGAATATAACAAGCATTTGAAGGGATATGTGCCGAGTAAGCAGTTCAGCCCGCTGTTTATAGACGACAGCGCCAGCGCTTATCTACACTTGGTCAGCCAAAGCCACGACCGCGCCGCGCATGTGGAGGGGTTGGCTCTAGCCTACGCCCACACCGAAGTGCTGCAAGTGCCGGATCGCTCGGTGCGCCCTGAAGTGCTGCGCCCGCTATTGAAGGCATGCAGGGACGGGCTACGTCTGGAGTGTGAGTATGTGTCGTTCAATACGCCGCAGGTGGAGACTCGGCTGATAGCACCGCACACGCTGATCTATACCGGCATGCGCTGGCACCTACGCGCCTACTGCGAGAAAAACCGTGATTACCGGGATTTTGTACTGAGCCGCTTTCGCGGCGTACCCGAGCTGATGGATGACGAAACCGAATACACGCGCGAGCTAGACCCTGGCTGGAGCACTAAGGTACAAGTCATTATCGAACCTGACTCACGCCTGAAACCCGAGCAAAAATCCATCATCGAAACCGACTACGCCATGCAGGATGGTCGCCTAGTGATCGAGACCCGAGGTGCGCTGGTGCAGTATGTGCTGCAGCGTTATCAGATCGATACGACCAAGGTGCATACCAAGGCCACAGCGCAGCAGATTGTAGTGGTGAACTTGGATGAGCTGCAGGAGTGGCTTTATCACTGAGCCCTGGGCTTAACCAATATGAGGTCGCTTTCGTCTAAACCATCACGAAGGTACAGCTCCGGGGTGGATTCTTCTAAAATACCTTCCAGCATCAACGCAGTCTTAGCTTGCTTGAAAGCAGCCGGAATTGAGCAGCCAAAGCCAATAGCCGAATAAAACTGCGCTGAAAATACGCGGGCAGCTTCGTCGCCAATTGACTGATTCATGCCAATTGCCGCATCCACATATTGCGTACATGCGGCCGCCTGGTTGAACGAGTGGCACGTATTAAAGAAAACCAACCGAACCGAGTCGTAAAGTTCAAAGGTGGCGACAATGCTCGCCATCGAAACCAGCTTAGCGTCACCGTTTCGGTCTTGAAGAACGAGCTCATCCTGATCGCTGCCATGCCCACTAAAATGCACAATCGTGGGCTTAAGCTCGTTCATGTATTGCAGAATTTCTGCAGGACGCAGCGCCCATCTCGACTCAAGCTTTACCGCGTCACGATGATCCGATAGTCGAATTTTTTGGTGAATCTCACGGACTTCTTCATCCAGCAATAGCCTGCGGTCAGAGGCTGTCGCAGGATCAGTAGCAAAAAAGGCAACCTTAATTTCCTCAGGCAGCGCAGCCAACTTATCAATGCGGGCAGCAGTTTCCCTATGCAGAGAGTCATGCGTTTTCAGGCTGGACTCCACCTCTCGGAATTGCCGTTTTTGCGACTCCTGCATTTTTTGCTGCTCCGTATTTCTTTTCTTCAGCACCTTCGCTTCTTCGCTCTCCACACGCAGCTCAGCTGTTGCCAGTTTTTTCTGCTCTGCGGCAATCTTCTTCTCCAGCTTGGCAACTTCAACCAAATGCTTCGCCTGCAAATCAGCATATCGGGTGGCTTCTTTAAGCTTGGAGGTAGCTGTAGATAACTGTTTGGTTTTGTTGGCGGCGGATCCAGCAGCAAGCGATTTTTTCCCCGCATCAGCCGCCTTCTGCGACTCCCTGGCCTTCAAACTCGATAGCTTTGCTAGAGCGTCACGAACGCTGGCAACTTGACGACGATACATATCAACACTCATAGGTGCCCCCTACAGTTTTCAAAAACGCCGCAGCAGTCAAACGAGCAGAATAGATGGCGTAAAATCAGTCCCCCTGGCCACCATAGGCAACGCGAGCCAAACACAGCATCAGGATCAGGATCAAAGCAGCTATCAGCACAAGATGTTCAGTCACAGAGCTAAGCAAGATCATGGAGGACCTCCTCGGGTTGCGATGACCCAACCATAGGCTTCATTGCCCGGGAAGGCGATACGTAAACTTTTGGCACGTAAACATTTAGAGCATACGCAGACATGCGCCGACGGATGCGCATTGCTGGATCTAAAAACTGACGACCACCAGTCATCTACAATTTCTGATGAGTAAAGCCCTGATCCTTGGCGCACTCCACGCCAGCAATGTCACTGAAAGGCGCTTTCCAGTGCACCTAACACCCAGGACTAAGGGGCCAACAAGCGCCCCCCCCATCGCTACATTTGGTGGTCGTACCGAGCAATCTTCAGCATGTAGTAGACGTAGTCCAGTTTCTCTTCGGTCGGCTCATCATCACGCAGCCAGCGCACCTTAATGTTCAGGTACTGCGCCCATTCAATGCCCTTTTTGAAGCCACGGCGGTCACCATTTTTTGCCGCTACTTCAACATACTGATTCACCAGTTTGTATTGGTTCTTGCCTGCCCGGTACTTGGCATTTTCAAAGGCCGCCTGGAAGTGCGGCATGGCAGCCTCGAATTCTTCTTTGCGGTAGTGGTAGACCCCGCGTAACCAGGGCGCCATCCAGCACAATTGCTCATCCAGGCCGTAAGCAGCTACCTGAGCGGCATACGCGTCAATCTGGCCCACCTGGGTTGCCGGGTCATTCTTGAGCTCAAAACCCTGATACAGCAGCTCGACAAAGCCGTGGGGCGGAAGAAATGCTGACTGCCGCTGAATGCGATCTAAAAGGGAGCACACGGCAAAAAGGCCGTACTTACTCTTGAGCGCAGCGAGCACATCGTCCCGTAATGGCACTCCCGGACGAGCCTCCTTGAGCCGCTGCACGGTGTCGGCGACAGCGGCCAACTTGTCGCCAAAGAATGCCCAGTAGTCGCAGCAGGCGTTAAACCATACAACCTGGGCCGACTCAGGAGATTTCTGTCGCGGCATCACCGGTGCAAGCTCGGCTTTGAACTCGTTGACGTCATCGGCGATCCACAAGGCGTAATCGCGAAATTGCTGGCAGATATCGGCGAGGTACTGATGATCGTAGGCGTCAGTAATTTCTCTCGCGAGGTAGCTCGACACCCGCGCCACCATCAATGCCACGAAGATGCTTGCTTGAAGCTCTTTGGGTATATCTCGTCCACTTTGAGTCAGCGCGGCAAAGGATTCTTCGAAATTTTTAAACAGCCCAGGAAGCGCAGGGATCCTTGGGCCACGCGTCCATTTGACGGCATTGTCGAGGTTCTGCTGAAGCGTATTGTCGTCGCTTCGCGCATTCTTGCCTGGGTAGTGAAAATGCGTCTGCGAGAGATTGCAGCGCACGTAGGCCCACCGCATGACCTTTTCCAAAGGCATTATTAAACGGTCATCTTCAGCGACTGTCGGCAGGTACCAAAATGTTTCGTCAGGCATTTCGAGCGCTAGGTCTGCAATCCTGTATTTAAGCAGGCTCTTGTTCAGCGACACGACCAGCAAAGGGACTGCCCTGATCGAGATGAAGTACCGAAGGGTTTCCGCTTTGCTGAGGTAGGTGCCCTCCTCGCGAACCAGGCGGCTGTATGCCTCCAGCAGATCATCGAGCGGATCGCCTATGGCATTTATGATCTGAGTGCTGGGCAAATACGCTGTCAGGATACTGCTGAGCGTTTGAATCACCTGCCCGAAGTTCGACAGCAGCTCGCCTTCTTCCTCGGCAAGCCTCGCCAGCTGTTTTTGAATGGTCTTTTTCTGTTTCTCATAAATACCATCACGGCTGACTTCCTTGCTTGTACGGCGGGAGCCCTTGCGGGGAAGCACGCCGAATGCACTGTAGGCCAGCTTGACCAGCTCGCCCTGGGTAGCAAAGCAAGTATCTTTACTCATCAGAAATCCTTGATACCCCCCGGCCAGTGATGACCGGGGGGACGCACTCCTAGCGCTGGTTGGGGTTGAGCTGCTTACCGCGATTGCCATGAACGTGGGCATTGGTCGGATTAGTTCCCGACGTGCCGCGATTATTGTTCAGTGCATCTGATCGCTGGTTGTGCTGCTGGCGCTGATGGTTGGTGACGCTGGGTTGCTTAGACATGATTGTCTCCTGCTGTGTGGTAAGGAAATCGCATCTTAGCCACCCGGATCAACGCTGTACCCAGGCTTTTTGGAGACGAACTTTTTAGATGCTCTGCCGGACCACAGGGATGCCAAGTCATTACCCCCAGAGCCCTAACAGATGCCGCACCACAGCTCATCCGACTCGATCACGGCGACAAATCGACCAGCAGTAAACCCGTTAGGAAACAACGAACCCCGGCTCTCATCATCAAGCCGATCTATGGGCCTGAGCAGCTGCTTCTCATCACGTAGAACGACTTCCAGTGCCTCGCGCGATACAACCTTGAATCCATCGACGGAGTGCCCATCGAGCTCAATGGAGGTATCGACGATCCAGGAATGCATATCCGCCTCAGGCTCCTGGCCGTGATAGCCCAGCCTGGAGCGCAACTCTTGATCAGCCTTCAGAGCACTAAGCATCGCTACCTGCTTGCGCCTTAACTGCCAGGCAGCTTTGCGCAAGGTGTTGGTGCGATGCAACCAGACCTCATGCTTGGTCGAGCGGATATAGCCTGACTTGACCTCAAAGAGCAGTAGCACCCCATCCTGATGGCAGATCAGATCCACCTCGCCGGCATCGTCTTCTTCGGTCGCCAGTGGCCGATAGCCCACCTCAACAGTAAAGCCGCGCTGCCGGAGACTCTCGGCCAGTGAGCGTTCCACGCGCTGGGTTTCAATCTGCATATCGGCCCGACGGGCGTTTACCCGCCGAAGGTTATTGATGGCCGCCGTCAGGTTGTTCTGCTGTGCGCCAACCCAAGGGAACTGAAAACTGTAGCGTCCGATTTTGTAATAGGGCTGTTCGTACAAACGTGGCGCGGGCATCCCTGGCTGCAGTTTCAGTTGTTGGGATAGCGTCTTAAAGTCGCTGGTCCAGAACTTAAGGATTGCCTTGGCCGACCCGGCGCTGCCTTTCGGGTGTTCATCACAGATAGTCCAGCCAGTAATCCTGCGGATCTTTTCAGGCTCTTCGGACCAGGTCATCGGGAACCGGTTCTCACCGGAAAGCATGCCATCCATGGCTAGACGCCCCAGCGCCAGAGTAAGCACACCCGATTCGCGCAAGTGACCCTGGAATGGCTCGACAAACTCTTTCTGAAAGAACACCGAGTTCAGCTCGCTAGCGAGCAGCAAGTGTTGAAGCTGAACCTGGGAGCCATCACTGAGCGAGACTCGGTCACCCAAGCCGTAGATTTGCTGCAGCTGCAGCTTGCTGCGAACCGCCTTGATAAAGGCCAACTGGTTCAGCTCATGATTCTCAGGTGAGCCGATGATTTGTTCAGCCATGCCTGAGTCAATAAATGCTTGCACGGCACGGTTCATCCAGTAGTGCCAAAGCAGATCGCTCTTACGCCCGGTGCGTTGCCACCGCTCTGTTCCAGTCTCCGACTGGTTGTAGATGACCGACTCGCCCGGTTTTAGCTGGTAACGGCATTCCGGATCGAAGCAGAACCAATCGATGGAGTCTTCGTAGTCGATCCGCTCTTGGGTGGCCCCAATAAGAATGGCTAGAGATTCGAGATTTTGACGACACTTCACCCCGTCAGAATTGCTGGATCCGGGAAAGATAATCGGTGACAGGTGCCGTTTCAGCGATTGTCCGAGCCGTGATTCGCTCAGACGGAAATCCTCTTCCGAGCAAGCACGGAGCTTGTTCAAGATAATACGGTTGTAGACCTTCCACTGCTGACCGGAGCGATCAGCGGGCACATCTTCCGCAAAGGCCTCATAGGCCAGAACACTGAGGTAGGAAAACAGCTCCAGCAGCGATAAATGCTTGAGTTGTTTCTCAGCTATAGCTATCAGCTCATCAAAGGGCTTGAGCTGATCCAGCAACCGATCACAGACACCGAAGAATACTTGCCAGTCCTCCCCTGTGAGCGCCACACGCAGCGCAAGCCAGAGCGGCGAATGGATACGCTCAAACAGCTTCGAGTACCTAATCGCCCATCTGAGGCATTCCGGATTATGGCTGGCAAGGTGCAACAGAAGCTCGATGCTGGCTGCGTTATCGAAATGCAGCACCCGGCTGAGGGCCAGGCTGGCGAGTTCGGACCCAGCTAGCGCATTTACATCAAGCCAAAACGATGCTGTTGCAAGGCCTTGCGCACGCTCAAGTGCTGACTGGTTCTTACCCGCCGGGCGCTGGTCTAGGAAATGATGCAGGCTCTCATCAAGAGCACGGCCCTTGCTGAGTGCTGGCTGATTCCGTTCGTATACCGACTGGTAATGCCGTCGGCAGCGCTCTCCCTTTTCTGTCATCCCACAGTGCTCTCGTCAGCATTAGATTCGTGTGTAATTACCCGAGCATTAGCTATCAGGTGGCTAAGACTCCACAGGCATGGTGCCAGAATGCGGTAAATAATCTCTACCTTCTCTGATGGTGAATCCTCGCTGACGCACCCCGTAAGACTTAGTCGCAACCCTGCACAGATAGCTTGCCCTGAAGGACAAATTTGGCAGCTCATCAGCCTTGCCGCTTCAAGCCTCATGGTTGTATCGGTACTCCGCACTATTCGGAATATGCACACACCGTCTCATCTGATCGACCATTAGTCCCAAAGCACCAGCCCAAGACTCTTCCATACAGGTGACCATATTCACCCGTTATGAACCCAGCGCCCCATCGTGAAATACGCTTCCCGCTTCAGGAGAATCAACAGTAACTGGGTAGTACCCGTTGAATACTAATCACCCAGTAATTGATCACAGACTTTAGGCTCCTTTGAACCTGTCAATGCTTCCGGCTTTCCCAGCCCGGCGCTTTTCCCATGTCTTATGTCTTATCAATACGCAATGTT
>TARA_R110001599_G_C12274486_1_pt1 | contig 13048 bp, 18 predicted proteins | sample TARA_R110001599 | Tara Oceans TARA_R110001599 (sample SAMEA4398360) | marine metagenome | biome: Polar Biome; feature: [MES] marine water layer (ENVO:01000295) within the mesopelagic zone...; material: water (ENVO:00002006), including particulate matter (ENVO:01000060) such as...... | reverse complement strand
GCAGATTCGTTTGGTTAGCTGAAAATCCTCTGCTGGGTAAGAAACGCGCTGATATCACCGAAGGCTATTACAGTTTCCCGCAGGGAGAACACGTTGTCTTTATCTTATTGGCCAGCAAGGAATTGAGATCATCGGCATTCCCCAAAAGGAGATGGACGTAATTTCTTACTTTCAGCCTCACTGAGACGAATCTGATGATTTGCATCCGCGATTGACCCCATTTTGCCCAAACCTACACTATTCTAACCGCCTGTAATCGAAACGGAGCGTCCACATTATGAGGCAAAACCGAACGTCAGCCACCAACCCATCGCGGATGTAAAAAGCTATTTGACTTGATGACCGTAACCAGAAAATTTCTTCCGGGAAAAAAACAGGATATTTATTATCCAAAACGAAATTAGTACTAGCATCAGTGTTGTTGGTATCCCAACAATGTATAGCACTTGTTCTTCTGGCAATTCTTTAACGTTAGAACCTTGAGCTTTTACGATCTTGTCGGTGAGCGCTAATACAGTCCAGATTAAAGAAAAACCGACACGCCATACATGCCTGATAACGCGTTGAATACCGGAAAGGCCTGCTCGATACAAATTGCGGAGATCCCCAAGAGCACAAAAAGCTGCAAAGCATCCCCAAAAAAGATAGATATTTGGAGTGCCAGCTTCACGCCAGACAGCGTTTAGAAAAAATGCCGCTATCGCAACGGCGACTATCCATGCTAAAGCCACCTGTTCCAGCAAGCCAGTTTCATTCATTTTATGGTGAGCTGTGAGCCATGCGGTAAACACGGTATACATAACCACTGCACTCAACAACATATCTCCAGGGGATTCTTTTAATAATCCAGCCACGAGACCGGCTATCAGCATAACCAGCATCGAAACAGTAAAATAGATACCTGCCTTTCGATGAAGCGCAGCTCCCTTTTTACTGAACAGTGCGACAGCGGCAGCAACCAGTCCAACAGTTCCCGCAGGCGTATGTACTAACCAGACTATTATCTCTTTCATAAAAACCTAGAACACCAATAACAAGAGGCCGAAGAAAATCGCGAGTACGGAACTCTATAATGTTGTTTTCAACTTTTTACTTGCCAGATAGCCGTATTGAGAATCTTTGTGCTGTTCGACAAGATATTCGTAAAGCGTTTCGGCTATTTTTTGTTGTCCTAAACTTTCATGCGTCTGTGCCTTCAAATAAGTCAGCTCGGCTTTCATTTCAGGCGTTGTTTTTTTGGCATTTTCCGCCCTGGTGATCAGTTCTAATGTCCGTTCAAATTCCTGAAGCTCGTACTTTTTGTAAGCCTCTGTGACGGATGTGCTTTGAACCAGGCTCGCACAGCCCCCCATAAAAAGAGTAAAAGCCAGTAAAAGTACTTTATGAATAGTCATGTAACAATTGTCCGTGAATTAGTTAAAGGTAATCTGCAATGCGCAGCCTATCAATGCATAAATAATCATGCTAGATTGCAATACGGACAACAGATATACATATATGCATGGATTGGAGATCAGTAAAATTTGACTGGAATCGTGCGAGAGCCTTTTTGGTGACTGCCGAAGAAGGATCTCTTGCGGCTGCGGCACGCGCTCTTGATATGACGCAACCTACGTTAGGGCGCCAGGTTGCGGCTCTGGAAAAAGAACTTGGTGTCGATCTTTTCAATCGCAGAGGCCGTGGGCTGGAGCTCACCCCGAACGGGATGAACCTGGTTGAACATGTACGTGCGATGGGAGATGCAGCGAATCGCTTTTCGTTATCAGCAACAGGAAAGTCGGATGTAGTTGAAGGAAATATTTGCATCACTTCTACTGAACTCCTTGCGGCATTTGTCTTACCGCCCATGATTCAGAAGTTACGGCAAGCAGAACCCGGTATCGAAATTGAAATAATTTCGACGAATGATGAAAGCAATTTGAACCGTAGAGAGGCTGATATTGCTATACGCAGCTTTCGACCATCACAGTCAGAACTGATCGTTAAAAAACTTTATGACGTAAGAGGTCACCTCTACGCTGCAACTAGCTATCTCGAGCGCCTGGGTAATCCCAAGTCTATCGCTGAGCTTAATAGTGCCAACTTTATTGATTTCGAGAAGTCTGGCCGCCTGCTTTCTTTACTCAATTCCCGGGGCTTTGAATTGGGTATTCACAATTTCCCCGTTGTGACCAGAAACCATATTGTCCAGTGGGAACTAGTCAAGTTGGGTGTTGCCATTAGCGGCATGCCTGAGACAATCGGTGATCCCGAGCCCCTAGTTGAACGACTCGTTATTCCTGGGTTTGCTCCCATTGAAGCGGAGCTCTGGATCGTGACACATCAGGAATTAAGAACTAGCCGACGGGTTCGAACGGTATTCGACTTTTTCGTTTCTGAATTCACCCACTATCTGCAGCAATGAGGAATGACCACGTTTGGCCGAAAGCGAACTCAAATAGTGGACTGGTAAAACGAAGAATTGCCTCATACAAGTCAATGAACCGGACAACTAACGAAAAAATCACCGGTTATCGTGGCGCTAAATGTCTTAAACCAATCACCAGTTTGAGTAGAATACGTGTCGACAATATTCAGCGTTTGGTGAGATTGCTCTAGGCGTACAAAACGCACCTGTTTAGTCGTGGTCTGTTGTCAAAAATTCTGTGCCCTTATAACGGTGATGCGTTTTTGAGAACTGCTTGCAACAGTTGAGCATCGCGCTGCGACATGGACGGCCCCGGCTGTTGACTCACGTTGTGAGCGTTGAGTTCTTCTCCGCAATGGTCGCAAACTACTAGTGCCTTAATGGTGTGGCCACAACTATTGTGGATGAACAAATTAGGCGGCTTATTGTCAACCACCCATTCATCTCCCCATTTTACAAACGCAAGTAGAATGGGGTAAAGCGCGATGCCAGCTTCGGTTAAACGGTATTCTGAGAGTCCATTTTCCAAGGTTAGCTTGTACGTAATACCGCCCTCTTCCAAGCGCTGCAGGCGTCGTTGCAGCATGTTCCGGGCTATGCCCAGGTGATTGCGCAAGGCGTTGAAACGCCGTATACCGATGAAGAGGTCTCTAATGATCAACAGGGACCACCATTCGCCGACTATATCCAGAGTTTTTGCCATAGAGCACGGCATATCAGTAAAGCGTGTTTTTTCCATACGCTCAATATAGGGGTTGTATTATAGGACTGCTACCGTTAATGTGGTCCTATTATGCAACCTGAAGGAATATCCATGATAGAACATTGGCTAAAATATGCAGGAGCTTTTGAAAACGCGATTGATGATGGCGACTGGCAGGCAGTATCAAAGGCCTTCCATCCTGAGGCGACGTATGAGCGATTTTCAGATGATTCCCGCTTGGTCACGCCCCTTATATCCGGACCGCAAGGTATTGTGGATAATTTCGAAAATTCAGTGAGAATTTTTGACCGCCGTTTTATCAGTCGACGAATCCGCAACATAACATTGGCCAGTACTGATTATAGTATTAGTCATCAGTTTCGAAACACATACCATTGCAAAGGATTGCTAAGCTTTGAGCTGATCGGCAGTGAAGAATATCTATTTAGTGATGATGGCTTAATCTTGTCGCTACAAGAGAGCTTCGCTCCTGGAATTGGCACGAAGCTTGTTGATTGGTTGATGCAGCATAGTGACAATCTAAAGCCACTGGGTTGAACGGTGGCTATCACCACTGCCTAGCGGAAGATTCCAAATATCTACTGTGTGAGTCGGCAGCAACCTTGATCATCATATCGTCTGAGGAACCAGGCCAGAATAAATACTCTTGGGAGCAATATGAAAAAAATCAGCATACTTGGGCACTGCCTATGCGAAGCTATAAATTATGAAGTGAACGCTCCCCCCATATGGGCAGCTCACTGCCACTGCAGTTCGTGCCGGAGGCACACTGCTAGCTCGGTGGCCACGTTCATAGCCTTCTGTAGTCAAGCATTTCAAGTAACAAAGGGGCGGCTCTGCGTTTACGAGTCTTCAGCTGGCGTACGGCGTTTTTTTTGCCGTGATTGCGGGACACCAATGGCCTACAAAAGCGATCGCCGACCGGGGGAGATACACCTTTATATGGGTACTCTCGACGAGCCAGAAATTCACCCTGTGAATTTTCATGTCTGCTACAAAGAGCGACTTCCTTGGCTCGAGATTTCAGACGACACCAAAAAGTATCCTGAATTCCCTTAGACTGCATCAATGGAAATAGGAAAAGCCACTGAAGACTGCATGGATAGTCCGGTGTTACGTTGATCGCTGTTGTGCCGGGGAGCCTGTTGCATTAACGTAGTAGTCTTTCCAATTGTAAAAGAGAATTCTGTGCTAATTGCTTCTTATTCAAGACTTGTTCGCTTCCCTGCTCCCCTGATATCGCTCGTAATGTGTGCCGGGGCTTTGGTTGCTTGTAGCGATTCCAACAATACCAGCGCGCCAACCACGGCCGTGAATGCGGCGTCCATGCTGGAAGATAATGTCACGAAAAATGTTTCCCAAATTCGTGTCGTCACAAGTGATGTAGCCGGAAACACGACGTCCACGACCCTGCTGACCAGGCAACAGGCCGCCAATTTTGGTGTGCTGACGAGCGCTGACAAGGTCGAGCTTGGCCTCCTGACTTCGTCGGATGAACAGGTTGGTGTCATCATCTTCCAACCCGAGGGAGATGAGATGACACTCTCTCTACCTGGCGACGGCTTATCGCCCAATGACGTTCTCAACCTGGATATCGTGATTAACGCCGACCTGTGGGACAACGAACCAAGAATGATGGCGGCGGGCCTCGGTTTTTCCAATATCATCGGCGTCCCGGGTGTTACTGGAACCGACGCAACGAGCGAGCAACTAGCCATCGAAGCGGGGGCCTCCTGGAACACGGTGACTGGTTGTGGAGACGTTACTCCAATGACGGCTAACTACACCTCGGCCGTTTCAACGAGTACCATACTGGTGACGTCTGGGCCGCCGGCTGTCGAATATGCCGGAGGAATGCCCGTCGAGTTTTCCTGGCCAGCAGTGCCCAGCACCGTACAAGGTACGGATTTCCTTGTAACCCTCAACGACGACAATCAAGTCTACGCGGATGTGGCCACCGCCACGCCTAACTTCGACTACAACGAGCGTGCTGTTGTGGTGCTCTTCGGTCAGTTCGGCAACCGATTGGAACTGGATGATGCGAATGTTCTCTATCCGGTCAGGATCGAAGTCGTGGACGATGGTACCCCCATGATGTTGATCGCGGCGGATGGGTCGCTGGTGTCGGCAGTTGGTATGTTTGCTATGGCGCCGGGTTCTCCGTATCACTCCCCCGGAGTCGGACCGAAACTCACGGGTGCCAAGCTGAACATTATGTCCGCGATCGGGGATGAAGGTCCTCCGGGCTTCACCGGGAACACTCCCAATGACGGCATTGCGCTTTATGGCGCCGACGCCCAATATCGTCTTCGGGTTTACACTACGGGCGGGTACACGCCAGACGGAGTGGTCGGGCTCAAACCCAATCAATATGACAACTTCTTCCAGGTGCAGGTAACGACAGATGCAGGAGAGCTGGTACCACTTCTCAAAGCGGGCAAGGAGTACCTGATAGATGGCAAGAAAATTGAGGTGGTGGGTCTCGCCGAGCTAGGCGCTCCCGGGCAGGTGGTGGACGGCAACGACTGCTATGCCGAGGACAAGGACAACCAGATTGACATCGTCTTGAAGGGTGATGTTGAAGCGATGCGAAAAATTTCCAGCGTGCGTGTCCCCTCGCAGGAGCCAGCTGGCGAGCGCACCGCTGACGGCTACTGGCAGCTCTACAATCCCGGCGGCCCGGGCAACAACCCCACCGAGGGCACAACCTATACGCAGGGCAGCCCGGATCACACCGTAGTGGTTACCATTGCTATCGACGACCCCATGACAGTGACCTACATTGACCTGCGGGTAGCAGACTGAATTAATACTGAGTGCAAAACGAAAAGGGCCGCAAATATAGCGGCCCTTTTTCGCTTGGAACTATCTGACTAGTTCCAAGCGCCGCTCGAAGGCGTGTTTTAGGCGGGGAGATTCAACTGTATTTGCGCCAGGCCAAGCAGTTGCTAGATAGATGGCGGAGAGCGAGGGATTGGTAGCGACAACAATAAAATTCTCGGCACCGACTATCGACCAATTTTTAGCGGTCCGGGCGAGGGATTGATCAGAACAGCCTTTGGGCTGCTCTGACCCTGCGGGCTTCGTCGCTGCGCTCCTCGGTCGTGCGCGACCCCGGCTCAAACTCTCCCGTGGGGAGAGTTTGTCGAACCGGAGGGTTCGTCCACACCGCGCACTTCACCATATAAAAAAAGGCGTGAGGATGGTCCCATGGTGGTCCCAAATTTGCCTCAGGAAATCTTCCAGTAACTTTTTGTATGTCCTGGTAAACCCTCACCCTGTGCCTTCAAGGATGAACAGGTAGGACCATTCCGCATCACGGCTGTACTGGAACCACAGTGTCTTCTGGTGATAGCAGTTAGCTTTTGTATCGTACGTAACGAAAACATCAACTGTTCGAACAATATACACATATTTATCACGTACGATACATATTCATTGCTTCCATGTTTTCTACATGCTATTTTTTACCGTACGGTATTTTTTGGGGCATGTATGACAAAAATTCAGGTGCAATACGGTGTGGTTCGATCTGCTGAAGAACTTGGCCAACTCGCGCGGGCGCACCGAAAACAGCGAAAGCTAACGCTGGAAACGATTTCGGGCCTGGGTAACCTGAGCACCCGCTTTTTATCCGAATTCGAGCGCGGTAAAGAAACCGCCGAGTTGGGCAAAGTAATAAAGGCACTGGGTACCCTGGGACTGGAGGTGGTCATTCAGCCCCGTGGGGTACCCACTTACAGGCCGCCATCAAAGCAGGATGAAGAAGGCCGTGCTTGATCCGGATGGTCTGAACGTCTGGAGCGATCAGCGGCTCGTTGGCTACCTGTGGCGAAACACCCAGAACCTGATCGGTTTCCGCTACGATGCGGAATGGCTGGCGCAAAGCGGATTTGCTGTCTCCAATACATTGCCTCAACGAGGCAGGGATTTTACGCCTGAAGAAGGCCTGGCCCATCGCTTCTTTGCCAATCTGCTTCCCGAAGGTGGCGTTCGCGACCAGATAGTTCGCGATCTTAAGATCGCCAGTACCGATTTTGATCTTCTGAGAGCCATAGGTGGCGAATGCGCGGGCGCGCTTTCCATATTACAAGCGGAGCACCAACCTTTAACTGAACACGAGTACCATAAAATCTCGGACGAAGAACTCGCCAACCTGGTCTCCCGACGGGGCCACATTTATACTTGGAACGCAAGTGAACGCCCCCGACTGTCTCTGGCCGGCGCCCAGGACAAATGCCCAGTGTTAGTCGAGAATGACATCTTCTGGCTGCCCAGGAAAGAATCCCCCTCGAGCCATATTCTCAAGTTCGAATTGTCTGATTACCGCCACCTGCCCGCCTACGAGACCTTTACCACTGGGCTTGCCGGTGCCATCGGTTTACCCGTCGTCGAAATCCAGTTGCGCTCGATTGCAGACACGCACTATGCGTTGATCAAGCGCTATGATCGGTACAAGTTTGAACGTGGTCAGATTGCAAGACTGCATCAGGAAGATTTCTGCCAGGCACTGGGCTTCGGGTACGAACGCAAATACCAGGAGTACGGCGGCCCGACGTTCGCAGACTGTTATAGGCTAGTCCAGGACATTTCCACTGATCCCGCCAACGACCTGCAGTATTTGTTGCGCTGGCAAATTTTCAATGTCCTGGCAGGCAATTCGGATGGTCACGCCAAAAATCTTTCACTGCTGTACCAGACCAATGGAGAAATTCGGTTGGCGCCTTTTTATGACATGGTTTGCACCCGTGCCATTGAACGCATTGACTATCATCTGGCATTTTCCGTGGGCGAGGAGCGAAACCCCGGTGTGGTTTCCCGGAAACATTGGGAAATACTCGCGCAAGAGTGTGGTTTGCGCCCCCGATTTCTCCAGGATCAGGTTCAGGATGTTGCTGTTCGATTGCTGGAACAATTAAAACCAACGCGGGGAACGTTTGAAAGCCTATACGGGGACTATGCCGCCTTGCAACGGATCGAACAGGTCGTGACTAAACAATGTCGACGCGCGATCAACGAATAACTGTGTCAGCAGCCGACTGCGCCCGACAATATCACCACCTGCGTCCAACAAACACACTAGCACCGAATAAATCGCATTGGTTGCTCCAGGATAGATGACAACCTGTCCCAATAAATGTCGAATATTGACAATATTCGACATTTTTGTTACGTTCACCGAACAAGAAAATGTGGAGAGTAACCCGATGGCCAGTAGCATGAATTTATCCCTAACCGAAGAGTTGCGAGACTTTGTAAAAGGCCGTACAGGTGATGCTGGGTTGTACTCGACACCCAGTGAATACCTCCGCAGCCTGATTCGTCGTGATATGGAAGATCAGACAACCGTTACACATATACTGGGTGGTCTGGATGATCTTTCTGCCGGTCGTTTTTCTGATAAGTCTATTCTCGATATTGTCCAGGAAGACTAGTCTCGATGCCAGGAAAGCGCAGGCATTACATCCTGACCGCAACGGCTGAGCGGGATTTTCGGGAAGCGCGACAGTGGTCTTCATCCCGGTGGGGAAAGGAGCTGACCAGGCAATATTTCACGGACCTTCACGACAGCGCCGAGGGTTTAGCCCGAGGCCACTCTGCCCGGCCCCAATTATCGGATGCCAGTGAGCTGGGTATTTACCCCGTCAGAGAACACTACCTGGTCTATGTGCCCATCAGCAAGAGCCGTGTAGTGATTGTCGCTCTAATCCGGCAGACCCGTGACGTGCCGGCTATACTCAAAGCCAATGGTTTTAAAATTCAGCGGCAGTTGAAGGACATATTCAAGGCGCTGGAGCGCGGGGCGATACCCAACCTGGAAAAATGAGCAATATCAGAATTTTGCTGCGGTAAAGCAAGCCTGTGGATTCTAATGTAATGAACCATCCTGTCCCTGGCGAAATGTTATTTTCCCTAACAGGTCAAGGCAACATGCACCGAATCTTTCAACCCAGGATCGTACCCTGCTCGGTTTCTGGTCTTTATTTCTGAATTCCAAGCGTATTGTTAGAACAGCCATAATCATCAAGCCATCTACCCTACTCCGGTTTCACTCTGCGCTGAAAAAGCGTAATCCACGACACGGCTGTCCACGCATAGCTCAGCAGATCAGCTTGGCTTTCGGACTGAACTTGGATAAAGACACGGTCCGGCGTGTGCTCGCTGTGCAAGGACCGTTGCGTGCTCTCATTTTGGATGAGAGGAATATGAATTACCCGCATCGGAAACTATCATGGTGTCGTCTCAGGGATCGCCCCCTGGAAACCTTGCGGTTTAACTCAGTGATTTCCTGATAGCAGCACTAGCCAAAGGCTTGGCCCATTCAGGCATTGACTCAACGGGCAACGAATCAAAGGAATTCCCGACTAGCGAGAACAGGCAAACTGGCTGTGGACCATCACGGTCGGAGGGTTCTGAGTTGTCAAATACCCGCACCGCCGCACATCGAGGTATTAAACCCAGCATGTTATGAATGGCACCTGTCCAGCGCTCTCGAATTTTTGCTTCTGGTATATCGTGACCACCTCTAGCTACTCGCGCGGCCACACGCTCAATGTGCAATTCAGGCGAAGCCAGGCCGCAAAAAAAAATGCGCACTTCCCGGCCTTGATCGATCGCCTCATGAAGCAACTGACAAATGGAATTTCCACCCAATGTTGTTTCAAAGGTGTAGTCCAGCTCTTCCTCAATCGCCCGGGATAGTAGCTCAAATCCCATTTTCCAGGCCTGTGTATTCGCTTCAGTCAGGGATAGTGTGCGATCAGCATCCATCAGGCTGCGGGCCACTTCGTCCGGGTTAAAGTAATCGCCGCCTGCACTACGGATACGCGCACCCGCAATGGAGCTTTTACCCGCGCCGTTGATACCGGCGATAACGGAAATCACCGCGCTTCAGTTCCCCCAGGCTGATATGTTTTACGCAAGCTGTCTGAAGTCGCGGCAAAGAGTCCATCCGCAGCCTTGCGAGATTGAGGCGAAGTAATACGACGATATAACGCTTCGTAGTCATCGGTCTCCTCAGCAATTTCCTTTACCTTAACCTGTTCAATCAGTTCGGTATAAAGGACCTTCATACGCACCACTTCCTCATAATGGTCGACACTCATGACGACCGCAGCATCGCGCTTACGCAGCTGCAAGCGCATAACCCCTCGTCCGTGGGTTATTTCTGTCAAGGATGCTTCAATACGACGCCCAAAGTCTTTTCCCCCTTTGCTTCCCAAAGAGGCCGTTGGCGACAGCCAACCAAGCTTTTTTATAAGACGTTTAGCATGCCTTACCAACCCTTCGTGATCCGATACATCATCCGACTGGGGAACAAGTGGTTTGGTGATCATAAACGAGCCCTCTGCACAGTAGCCTGAACTCAATCATAGCGCACAAGTGCCACAAAGACCACAAAGACCACAAAGACCACAGAAGCCTCTTTTTATACCAAGGGGAACTCAAGGCAACGCGAGCCGAGTAGGCGCTTTCAAAAAAAACACTATTAATCAGTAGGTTAGCTTGTTAATTTGCGTTGAATACTGAGCCAAATGGCTACGGTCATGCCGTGCCATGCTACGCCGAGCGCACCTTCGGTGTTGAGGCGCTGTATCGCTGGTAGCGGCAATAGTGCGCTGGGGTTGGAGAAAGGCTACTGGCCGGATTTTGGCATCGGTGGTTACTGGCTGTATTACGGCGAGCACCCTATTCTCCATCTGTTCGAAGAACCGGATAGATAATCGATGGGGGCTGCAACGCTGATCAAGCGCTTCGGATGGTACGGCATCCCGGCTGTTCTCAACCTGGTACACCCTTATCCAAAATAGCAGGGATCGTGCATAATCGCTGTTCTGGCAAATATCCTGGCATCGCGTGCAACCAGAACCTTCCCCGAGATCATAATTTGATGGTGGGCAGTTCTCGCTAGGCCGCCGCTGTCTTCGCCGCAGCCTTGTGCTTGGCCTTTAACTTGCCACCTTTCACAGCAACCAGGCCTTCCGCAGTCACCTGCTTGGTCGGAGTCCATTGCTCCAACTCGGTCTGGTATCTTGCCAGCGTGTGATTGGCTTGCATCGCCATCCAACTCTCGGCCGAACGCCCCAGCACCTTGCTCATCTTCACCGCCAGGGCCGGCGACAAGTCGATTTTTTCATGAACCAGACGGCTCAAAGTGGATTCCGACACTTCCAGCGCATCCGCCAATTCGGTAGCCGTTAGGCCCAACTCGTCTATATAGTTACGCTTGATGAATCCACCCGGGTGTACAGTAATTTTAGTCATCAGTGATAATCCTCATAATCCACGACATACGCGTCGCCGTTCTCAAACTCGAAAGTCATTCGCCAGTTGCCGCTGACCCAGATGGCGTGCCGCCTTTTATCCTTTCCCTTTAAGGGGTGTAGGCGCCACCCCGGCAAATCCATATCCGCAATGTCCGTAGCGGAGTCCAAGGCGGCCAACTGGTCGCGCAGCTTGTCCTCATGGTCGGAATTGATGCCCTGGGTATCGTTGCCACCGCTGTTGAAGAATTTCTTCAACCCTTTGTGCCTGATGCTCTTGATCAATTCCCACTTTCCTTCTGAGTATACGAGTAGTGTATAGGGATGTTGCATCTTGCGCAATATGCAAGAATGTGCCCGGGCGCGGTCGACATCCATCATCAGGTTTACAAGGGGGTGTTTGACCGCGTGCATGGCGAATTGGCAATTCTCCAATAGTATCAGAAGGTTAGCTATTGCCGCTTTCATGGTGGGATATTACCCTCGGACAGCATGAAAGACGTCATTTACTTACTTTTCGACCTGCTCACCACCCTGGCAAAGCTTCTTCGACCCGGTGGAGGTCGTGAAATAATCGCAGAGAACTTACTTCTGAAGCAGCAGCTGATCATTCATAACAGATCACGCCAACGGGCACCGAATCTTTCACCAAATGATCGTGCCCTCCTCGGCTTCTGGTCGCTGTTCTTGAATCCCAGGCGTATTGTAAGATCAGCCATTATTATCAAGCCTTCAACTCTACTGCGATTTCACAATGCACTGAAGACGCGGAAGTACCGGCTGTTATATTCACCAGGTGGCGGCTGTAAGCCGGGTCCAAAGGGACCCAGCAAACAAGTCATCGATGCCATCGTGGAAATGAAGCAGCGCCACCCTCGGTATGGCTGCCCCCGCATCGCACAGCAGATCAATCTGGCGTTTGGACTGGACCTGGATAAAGACACAGTTCGACGTATATTGGCGGTTCATTACAAACCAGATGCACGTAACCAAGGGCCCTCGTGGCTAACTACCATTGGCCACTCGAAAGGCAGTCTGTGGAGCGTAGATCTTTTTCGCTGTGAATCCATTATTTTGAAGAGTCACTGGGTAATGGTCGTCATGGATCATTACACCCGCAGGATTATCGGCTTTGCTGTACGCGCTGAGAATGTAGATGGGCCTTCTCTGTGCAGCATGTTCAATGAGGCAACTTCTGGTCAAGGCTGGCCGAAGTATCTTAGCTCCGACAATGATCCGCTGTTTCAATATCACCGCTGGAAAGCGAATCTGCGAGTGCTGGAAATTGGAGAAATCAAGTCTCTGCCACATGTGCCGATGTCGCCTCCATTTGTGGAAAGACTTATCGGTAGCATCCGGCGAGAGTTAATTGATCAAACGTTGTTTTGGACCGCGACCGACCTGGAGAACAAGCTTCGGGATTATCAGAGTTACTACAACAAATGTCGGACTCATTCCGGGCGGGATGGTTGCACCCCAGTATCAGCCAGCGATAGCAAGATTGTTGATATAAACAATTATCGATGGCAGCGGCATTGCCGAGGGCTATTTGAATTACCAATTGCTGCCTGAATTACGAATTCGCCAGGGACACGTTCGGTGAGAGGGAATCATTGCCTTCGGTCATGGGACTGTTCCTGCCAGGATGGGAGT
>TARA_R110001599_G_scaffold75399_1_pt1 | contig 13070 bp, 13 predicted proteins | sample TARA_R110001599 | Tara Oceans TARA_R110001599 (sample SAMEA4398360) | marine metagenome | biome: Polar Biome; feature: [MES] marine water layer (ENVO:01000295) within the mesopelagic zone...; material: water (ENVO:00002006), including particulate matter (ENVO:01000060) such as...... | reverse complement strand
CATTCTCGGAGGGTGCATAGGGCTGCCCGCCGATACAGGCGATACCGATCGACATGCCGACCTTGCGGGTCTCGTCCACGGCATATCTTGCCAGGGTCGTGGCGGCCTTGAGGAGTTCCTCGGCCTTGGTGCGGGCGGCCTCCCGGCCGGCGCCGTCGAACCAGATCACGAATTCGTCGCCGCCGAGCCGGGCCGGCATATCCTGTTTCCCGGCTGCGTCATGCAGCATCGCGGCAACGTCGAGCAGCACCTTGTCGCCCATCTGATGGCCGAGATTGTCGTTCACCAGCTTGAAGTTATCCAGATCGACATAGATCAGCGCACCGCCTTCTCCGGCTTTCGCCAGACGGTCGTCAAGGCGCTGCTGGAAAGTGCGCCGGTTCAGCAGTTTGGTCAGCGGGTCCGTTGTCGACAGCAGTTCCAGATTCTCATGGGAGGCGACCTGCTCGATGGCGATGCCGATCTGGTTCGAGACCTCTTTCATCAGGTCGCTGTCATCCTCGTTCCAGGCGCCGCCGATAGTGTCCCGCCAGAGGATCACCGCGCCGTTCGCTTTCTGGTGATAGCCGGTCGGGTAGGCGAGGATATTCACGCCTTCCGCATCGGTCAGCGTGGCCGGGGCCAGGGTTTCGGCCCCGGAGGTGAGCAGATCGGCGAGAAACGCCTCGGGGGCGTCGCCGAGTTCGGCCGCCAGCATTAGGCCGCCCGCGTCATTCCTGCGGCAGATCACGCAGCCGTCCGAGGCGAGGGAGCGGGCAATCGCGCGGGCGGCGGAGGCCAGCATGGCTTTCGGATCCAGCTCGTCGCGGATGGTTCGCACGATATAGGCCATCAGCCGCTCGCGATTGCGGGCCTTCGCCAGCGCCGCGTCGCGCCGCCGAGCCTCGGACACGTCCCGGCAGACGCCACGGGCGCCGAGCCAGCTTCCGTCTTCGCTATGCAGGGGAGCGGCGGAGGCTTCCAGTTCGGCGATGCTGCCATCCGCCCGGCGGAAGCGGAATTCGATGCCGGTGGAAGGCTCCCGCGCATTAAAGGGCGTCACTGTCTGAATGCCATCGATCTTGCTGACGAAATCGTCGGCGGCATGCCCAACCAGCTCGTCCGGCTCATAGCCTAGCGCGCCCGCGGTGGAGACGAAGACGAACGTGCCGCGGGCATCGGTTTCCCAGGCGAAGTCGCTGGAGATTTCAACCAGGTCCTTGTAGCGCTGGCGGGATTCGACGAGGGCGTTGCGCAGGTTCTGGTCGAGCGAGATATCCCGGCCCAGCAGCAGCACATGCGCGCCATCATCGACCGGCAGGGCGGTGATATCGGTCGTGCGTCCCGCTTCCTCGTCCAGGATTTTCATGTTCTGCGGCCGGCCGCCGCTGGAGAGGGTGGCGCTGACCAGGGCGATTACCGAAAGGGCACTGCCGGACATGATCCCGTGCACCAGGGACATGGCCGCGGGATTTGCCGCGATGATCTTCTTTTCCCGATCCAGCAGCAGAACCGGCCCCGGATACTGAAAGAGCGGTGCGCCATCTTCCAGCAAGTGCAGGATTTGACCCAGATCAGCTCCCGCAAACGCGCCCGGGTCCTGATTTTCCATCGCGCCGGTACTGTTCTCTTGTTGTGTCACGTCGCGTTTCCCTCGCCGATCCCCATACCAGGCTGTAACGATTGTCACGCTTGCCCGCGTCGGCCTGAGCGGCCACTTTAGGGCGATGAAAGAAAACAATCAGCTAAAAGACAAGCTAATGCTGGACGCGAAGACGGTTGATACCTGGATCTTTGATCTCGACAACACTCTCTATCCCGCCGGAAGCAACATATTTGCCCGGGTTTCCACCCGGATAACGGAGTATGTCCAGACCCGTTTCTCACTTGAACACGAGCCAGCCCGCGCCTTGCAGAAGGACATGTTCCGGCGTTACGGGACGACTCTGAACGGCCTGATGGTGGAGCATGGCATTGATGGAGAGGAATATCTCCATTTCGTTCATGACATTGATGTCGCGGATATCGCGCCGGACCACGCGCTTGAGGCGGCCATCAGCCGGTTGCCGGGGCGGAAAATCATCTACACCAACGGCTCGGTTCCCCATGCGCGGCGGATCATGGGGCGGATCGGCGTCGACCATCATTTCGAGGATGTGTTCGATATCGTCGCGGCCGGGTACGTGCCGAAACCGAACCCGGACCCCTACAATGCGCTGGTTTCCCGCTACGGGCTCGATCCCGCGCGGTGCGTGATGGTCGAGGATATGGCCCGTAATCTGGAGCCCGCCGCCGCGCTTGGCATGGCAACGGTCTGGCTTTCCGGCACGCTCGACTGGGCGAAGGAAGGGGCGGAAGAACCCTATGTCCATCATGTCGCCGAAGATCTGACGGCCTGGCTGAACGGGCTCTCCGTACCGCAATCGGCCTGAGAACTACGCTCCGGTGCTTTCCGGCCGGATATGCTCAAGGCGGCGCGCCACCAATGCCGCCGCAAGAGCGACCAGCGCCGACCCGAGCATCACGAGAAGAAGCGCGTAGCGGGCGTTCTCTGCCGTGAGCACTGCGCTGGCGATCGATGCCATGGTGGCGCCGCCCGCCACGGTGATGGCGCTCGCGAGGCCGGCCGCGCTGCCGGTGAGCTTCGGATGCACCGAGATCGCGCCGGCATTCGCGCTCGGAATGGTCAGGCCGTTTGACACGCCGACCAGCATGCAGGGGCCGAACAGCGCCATGACGTGATCGACCTGTACGGCATAGAGCAGCAGTCCAAGAAGAATACCCATGCAGGCGAGCGTTCGCCCGGCGAGCATCATGGTCGTTAGCGGAACCCTCCCGGCGAAACGCCCGGAGAGAAAGCTTCCGAACATGAAGCCTGCGGTGATCGACCCCATGCCGAGGCCGAGCATCACGGGCGAGAGACCGAAGGCTGAACCGGCGGCGAGCGGTGCCCCGGCGAGGAAGGCGAAAAAGGCGCCGACCGAGAAGGCCATGCACAGCGCATAGGACCAGAACCGCCCGGAAGCGATGAGCGCCGGGTAGGCGCGGAATTGTGCGCCGATGGAGCCCGAGCGGGAGTGGTTCGTTTCCCGAAGATCCACCCAGCAGAGGGCAAAGACGGCAAGCCCGAAGGCCTCAAGGAACCAGAAGCTTGCCCGCCATCCGAATGCCTCGTCGAGCAATCCGCCCAGGCTTGGGCCGAGCATGGGCGCCACGGCCCAGGACATCGCGAGATATCCGATCCGGCTCGCCGCCTCCTCCTTGCCGGTCGTATCCCGGATAACGGCGAGGGCCACGGCATAGGTCGGTGCGATCACGGCCTGGAGTAACCGGCATCCCAGGAAGGTCCAGATATCCGGCGCGAAAATGCATCCCGCCGTGGCGGCCATGAAGAGTGCGAGGCCGGAAAGGATGACCGGCCGGCGTCCGAACCTGTCGGACAGGGGCCCGAGAACGATCTGCAGGATGGCGGACGCGGCCGCATAGGCCGCCAGCGAGAGGCCGATCACACTGTATTCCACACCGAATTCGGCCGCCATATTGGTCAGCGACGGGAGGAATATGTTGATGGGAAGGATGCAGAGAGCCGAAAGCAGGATCAGCGTGGACAGGCGCGGTCCGTTGTGAGGGTTTGGCATGGCGGGTATCTCTGGCACGTTCGGAGGGAGAGGGCTTTGGTCATGAAAAAGGCCCCGTGAGGGGCCTGCCTACCGCGCATGGGTGCTTTCGCCCGGCGGCTATGCCACCTTGCCCATGCGCCTTCCGACCACGACAATTTCCCGGATCATGTTCATGGCGCGACAGCTTAACGAGGAATGGCGCTAGGTCAATGTCCGCCTCACCGCTTCCAGAAAACCATGCAGGGCCTCGCGGTTATTGTGGCGTGACCAGGCGAGCCAGAGGGCAATTTCCGGCGCTGGTGTTCCCCGAGGCATTTCTATGGGCCGGATGGTGACGCCCGAATAGCCGGTTTCAAGCCTGCTTTTTGGCACGATGGAGACACCGAGGCCACCGGCGACCAGCGCCATGACCGTCGGAATCTCACGGACCACCTGAATGATGTTCGGCTCGAACCCCCTGGCCATGGTCAATGCGCTGATCCGGCCATGAAGACCGTTTGCATTGTCCGTGGGGGTCCCGATGAACGGCTCTTCGCGGAACGCGTCTATCGGGACAGCGGGCAATGTGCTCAGACGGTGATCGTCCGGCAAGACGGCGACGAGGGGCTGTTTTGCGACGACCAGATGCTCCAGATCCTCGGGACAGGCGACTGGCGGCCGTATCAATCCCGCATCGATGTGCTGCTCCCGGATCAGGGCAAGCTGCTCGGCGGTCGTTGCTTCGCGCAGATCGATGGCCAGACCGGGCCGCTCTCTCCTGAGGGCACGCAGGACTTCCGACAGAATGCTGCAGGATGGAAGCACTCCCAGCCGGACCTCCCCTTCTTCGCCCGCCGCGATCTTTCGGGCGCGGGTTATCGCAAGGTCCAGTTTTTCCCTGATCTGTTCGACCTCGGCGAGGAAGGCGGTGCCCGCATCGGTCAGGGAAACCGGCCGATTCTTACGGTCGAACAACTTGATGCCAAGCGAGGTTTCAAGGTTTTGAATGGCCATGCTCAGCGGCGGCTGGGTCATGTTCAACCGCTTGGCCGCGCGCCCGAAATGCAGCTCGTCTGCGACGATGGCGAACTGGTGAAGCTGGCGGAGGCTGATGTTCAGTCTAAGAAATATATCAAACATATCTAAATCATATATTGGATGAATTGATTTTCGAACGTCAAAAAGAGCGCGCCTCGATTCACAGGAGAACGCGATCATGAAAATCGATTTCCCGAAAGAACTTGCGATTGTTACCGGTGCCGGAACCGGTATTGGAGCGGCGGTCGCCGAGCGGCTGGCCGGGCAGGGCGCGGTTCTCTGTATCGGCCGCACTCTTTCAAAGCTGGAAAGTCTGGCGGAGAAGGTTGGACCGTCATTGATGCCTTATGCTCTGGATGTTGCGGATCGGGCATCGCTTGACCGGCTTGCAGGTGACCTGAAAAGCAGCGGGACGTCAGTAACCGCGCTGATCAACAATGCGGGTATCGCCCGGAACGGGGCCTCGGACCTTGAGCGGGAACAGCTTTGGGCGAACTGGGACGAGGTTCTGGCGACCAATCTGACCGGCGCTTTCCAGATATCCATGGCCGTCGCGCCATTCCTGAAGAGACCCGGCGGACGCATCGTCAATATCGGCTCTATCGCCGCCTATACCGGCGGCCGAAGTCAGGGATCGGCGATCTACGCCGCGAGCAAGGCCGGGTTGAACGGCCTTACGGTAGGACTGGCGCGGGAATTTTCGGGCGGTGGGGTCACGGTGAACGGCATTGCTCCGGGTCTTGTCGGCGGGACGGAATTCACCGCCGCATGGGACCCGGCCCGTATCGAGGACTATGTGAAGGATGTTCCTGCCGGCCGTCCGGGCCGTGCGGACGAGATCGCCGCGACCGTGGCGTTTCTCTGCAGTGCGGACGCCGGATATATCACGGGTCAGGTCATTCACCAGAATGGCGGTGCCTACTTCGCGCCATAATGCCAAAAAAGCAACGTTGTACAGATTGACAGAAATCGGCCCTGTGCCCATGTTGCGCCTCGAATTTCATGCAGGTTATGGGGTGTGGGGCTATGAGCGCGAGCCAACTCGAAACAGTGATCAATGCGGCCTGGGATGACCGGGACAATGTCGGTCTGGAAACCAAGGGCGAGATCCGCGACGCGGTCGAGCAGTCCCTGGCAGGTCTTGATGATGGCAGCATCCGGACAGCCCAGCCCCTCGGCGATCATAAATGGCAGGTGAATGAGTGGGCGAAGAAGGCGGTGTTGCTGTCCTTCCGCCTGAACGACATGGATATCATCCCGGGCGGTCCGGTCGATGGCGATCACGGCCCGTCCGTCTGGTGGGACAAGGTGCCGTCCAAGTTCTCCGGCTGGGGCGCCAATCATTTTCGTTCCGCCGGTTTCCGCGCGGTGCCGAACTGCGTTGTCCGCCGTTCCGCCTTCATCGCCAAGGGCGTCGTGCTGATGCCGAGCTTCGTCAATCTGGGCGCCTATGTGGACGAGGGCACCATGGTCGATACCTGGGCCACGGTCGGCTCCTGCGCGCAGATCGGCAAGAACGTGCATCTGTCCGGCGGCGTCGGTATCGGCGGCGTGCTGGAGCCGCTGCAGGCCTCTCCGGTGATCATCGAGGACAATTGCTTCATCGGTGCCCGTTCCGAGGTTGTCGAGGGTGTGATCGTCGAGGAGGGCGCGGTGCTCTCCATGGGCGTCTTCCTTTCCAAGACCACCAAGATCATCGACCGCGATACCGGCGAGATCTTTGTCGGCCGGGTTCCGTCCTATTCCGTCGTCGTGCCGGGCTCCCTGCCGGGCAAGCCGCTGCCGGATGGCACGCCGGGCCCGAGCCTGTCCTGTGCCGTGATCGTCAAGCGCGTCGATGCGCAGACCCGCTCCAAGACCTCGATCAACGACCTGCTGCGGGATTGATGTGACCACACAGATCGATCCGGTCCGGCTGACCCAGGACCTTGTCCGCTGCGAGAGCGTGACGCCTGTTGAAGGCGGCGCGCTTGCGCTTCTCGAAAAGGAACTGACGGCGCACGGCTTCACCTGCCGTCGGCTTTCCTTCTCGGCCGAGGGCACGCCGGATGTCGAAAACCTCTATGCCCGGATCGGCACCTCGGCGCCGAATATCTGCTTTGCTGGGCACACCGATGTGGTGCCGCCGGGCGATGCGGCCGACTGGATTGCTCCGCCTTTCTCCGGAGAGATCCGGGAGGGCCGTCTTTATGGCCGTGGCAGCTCCGACATGAAATCCGGCGTTGCCTGCTTCGCGGCGGCGGCGGCCCGTTATGTCGGCAAGCACGGCGCTGATTTCGGCGGTTCGATCTCCTTCCTGATCACGGGGGACGAGGAGGGACCGGCTATCAACGGCACCGTGAAGGTGCTGGACTGGATGGCGGAGGAGGGCGAGACCATCGATGCCTGCATCGTCGGCGAGCCGACCAATCCGGAATTCCTCGGCCAGATGATGAAAATCGGCCGGCGCGGCAGCTTCACCGGATATCTGACGGTGCACGGCACGCAGGGCCACACCGCCTATCCGCATCTGGCGGACAACCCGATCCACCGTCTCGTGAAGATGCTGGAGCCGCTGACGGAAGGTGTGCTGGACGAGGGCACGGAGCATTTCCAGCCGACCACTGTGGCCATCGCCACGGTGGATACCGGCAACCCGGCGACCAATGTGATCCCGGCGAAAACGAACGCCACTTTCAATGTCCGCTTCAACGACCTGCACACAGCGGAGAGCCTCGAGGCGAAATTCCGTGCGATGTTCGATGTGGTTGGCGGGCGTTACGATCTCCGCATTGAATGCACCTCGAACGCCTTCGTCACCGAGCCCGGCCCGCTCAGCGATGCGGTTGCGGCGGCTGTGAAAGAGGTGACCGGCAAGGAGCCGGAACTGAGCACCTCCGGCGGCACCTCCGATGCCCGTTTCATCCGCAAATTCTGTCCGGTGGTCGAGTTCGGCATTGTCGGCCAGACCATGCACAAGACGGACGAGCATGTGATGGTCTCCGATATCGAGGCGCTGACTGCGATCTACGAAAGCGCGCTGGAAAAGTTCTTCGACGCGGCGCGGGGCTGACCCGGATGGCCGTGCCGGGCCCTGCCGAAATCTTCCGCGCGGTCTATGGGTGCTGGTGCCTGGCGCTCGGGCGGCCGGGTGCCATTGATCTGTTCGATCGCAGCGAGACCGGTTTTTACCGGTCTTTCTTCGTCGCCGTTCTCGTTCTTCCGGCTTTCGTGTTGTCCGACGTGATCAACGGTGCGGCGACCTGGCTCGACGGTGGCGTGCTTGACTGGGTCAGCTACGCCCTGCGCTACGCGATCTACTGGCTGGTCTTCCCGGTGGCCGCCTGCATCATTGCCGAGAAAATCGGTGTGCTCGACCGGATTCTGGACCTTCTGGTGCCCTATAACTGGGTAACCCTGCCGTTCGGGTATCTGTTCTGCGTGCTCACCATGATCGGTGCCGGGGAGGGCCCGGTCGCGGATCTTGCCGGAACCCTGCGTCTGTTTGCCTGGCTTGGCCTGCTGTTCCTGATGTTTCGCTGGGCCCGCACGTTGCTCGGTGTCTCGGCACTGATGGCCTTCGGTTTCGTGCTGGCGGACGAGCTGTTCTCGACCCTCGCCTATCTGTTGCTGGAAAGCATCGCGGTCAGCATGTAACTGACCTTAATACCCCACCGATACCAGATAGAGCCCGTCCGGCGGTGCCGTCGGCCCGCCTGCGGCCCGGTCTTTCGCCGCCAGAGCCTTTTCCACGCTCCGCCGCGTCCATTTGCCCTCGCCGACCAGCTTCAGGGTGCCCGTGATGTTGCGGATCTGGTGATGCAGGAAGGAGCGGGCATGGGCGTTCAGGTGGATCTCTTCGCCGACCCGGCTGACCGTCAGCATGTCGAGGGTCTTCTCCGGTGACTGCGCCTGACAGTGCTTTGCCCGGAAGGTGGTGAAGTCGTGCTTGCCGATCAGCGCCTGTGCCGCGTCATGCATGGCGGCGGCATCCAGCTCCTGCGGCACATGCCAGACACGGCCGTGATCGAGGGCCGCCGGTGCGGGCCGGTTCAGGATGCGGTAAAGGTAGGATCGCTTGATAGCGGAAAAGCGGGAGTGGAAATCCGGCTCCGCTTCCATTGCGTGGCGGATGACGATGGGCGCGGGCTTCAGATGGAAATTCACCGCCTTCATCACCGTCGCGGCACTGAACCGGTCCGATTCCAGATCGAAATGGGCGACCTGCGCGAGCGCATGCACGCCCGCATCGGTGCGCCCCGCGCCGACAACCTCGGCATCTTCTCCAGAGAAAGCCTTTACGGCCTGTTCCAGCGCCTGCTGGATCGACGGCCCGTTGGCCTGACGCTGCCAGCCGGAAAGACCGCCGCCGTCATATTCGATCGTGATCCTGAAGCGGGGCATGGCTCAGCCTAACCTGGTGCCGGGCGTCAGCCCGTCATAGCCGCGCAGCAGGTCGGCGGTATTCATCGGCGCCTTGCCGGGCCGCTGCAGGCGGGTGATGCGCAGGGCGTCCCGTGCGCAGGAAACGGTCAGCTCCCCGTCCAGCACCGTTCCGGGATCGTTGCCCAGCGTCCCGAGTTCCAGAACTTCGGCGGCGAAAACCTTGAAGCGGGCACCGTCGAGCTCGAACCATGCACCGGGCCATGGCGCGAGGCCACGGACGGTCCGTTCAAGCGTGGCGGCATCTTGCGTGAAGTCGAGATGGCCGGTCTCGCGGGTCAGCTTCTCGGCGTAGGTGACGCCTTCATCCGGCTGCGGTGTTGCTTCCAGATAGCCTTCCGCCAGTCCGGCCAGCGCCGGGACGATCAGCTTGGCGCCGAGAGCCGAAAGTGCGTCATGCAGGGTCTCGCCGGTGGTCTTCGCCGTGATCTCCACGCGTTCGGCCAGCAGCATGGCACCGGTATCGAGGCCCTCGTCCATCGCCATGATGGTGACGCCGGTTTCCGTGTCACCGGCGAGGATCGCCCGCTGGATCGGTGCCGCGCCGCGCCAGCGCGGCAGCAGGGAGGCATGCACGTTGACGCAGCCGAGGCGCGGCGCGTCGAGGATTTCCTTCGGCAGGATCAGGCCATAGGCGACGACCACGGCCGCGTCGAGCTTAAGGTCCCGGAAGGCCTGGTGTTCATCCTGATTTTTCAGCGAGAGCGGGGTGAAGACGGGGATGCCGTGGCCTTCCGCCGCCTCATGCACGGGGGATTTCCGCTCTTTCTTGCCGCGTCCGGCGGGGCGGGGCGGCTGGCTGTAGACGGCGGCGATCTCGTGTCCGGCGGCAATGAGGGCTTCCAGAACGGGCACGGAGAAGTCGGGTGTGCCCATGAAGGCAAGCCGGAGCTTTGTTCCGGCGGCGGGAAGCGGGGCGGACCCGGTCATGTTCTATCCGTTCTGAGGCAGGTGAGGCCGGCTCACGCCGCCTCGTCTTCTTCGCGCTGTTTCTTCGCCTTGATCATCTTTTTCAGGATCATGTTCCGCTTCAGGGCGGAGATATGATCGACGAACAGCACGCCGTTCAGATGGTCGATCTCGTGCTGCAGGCAGGTTGCCAGCAAGCCATCCGCATCCATCCGCTGTTCCGCGCCGGTCTCGTCGAGGAACTGGACCGTGACCTGGGCCGGGCGCGTGACTTCGCCATAATGGCCGGGCAGGGAGAGGCAGCCTTCCTCGTAGGTGTTCAGCTCTTCGGAAGACCAGACGATCTCCGGGTTGATCACCTTGAGCGGCCGGTTTTCCTCGTCATCGCGCGAGATATCTACCACGAGCAGCCGCTTGGTCAGGCCGATCTGCGGCGCCGCCAGCCCGATGCCGGGTGCGGCATACATGGTCTCCAGCATGTCGTCGAGAATCTGGCGGATGTCGCCGTCGATCTCCGTCACGGGAGTGCAATTGGTTTTCAGGACCCGGTCGGGTGCCCAGACGATGTCACGCGTGCTCATGCGAAGTATGTCAAATCTGTTGCTAGCCGCCACTGAGGTAGGGGATCGGCCCACGGAGGTCAAGCATTGCGGGCCGTCCGGAAGCCCCATATTCGGGTGGTGGACGTGGTAGAATGATGATTCGCCGATGTGGCGTGCAAGACCGGGTGGAATGAAGGTGCCGACATGGATGGACTGACGCTTGTTCTGGTGGCTGTGGCCGTGGGAGCCGTGGCGCTGGCTGCGATCGCTCTGCTGAAGGGCCGGGGCACCGATCCGTTGCTCGCGGCGGCGCTGGAGGAAGCGGCGCGGCGTCAGGCCGAGCAGGCGGAACGCGCGGCGGCGGCGCAGGCCGAACTCGCGGGACGGGTAACGCAGCTTTCCGAGAACCATGCCGCAGCACAGGCCCGGATCGCCGAGCTGATGCAGGTTCAGGAGCGCGAGGTGACCAAGCGGCTGGACGAGCGGCTGGCCGATGTTTCGAAGAGGGTCGGCGAGAGCCTGGAGAAATCCAGCACCAAGGCGCAGACCAGCCTTTCGGAATTGCAGCAGCGCCTCGCCATTATCGACACGGCGCAGAAGAACATCACCGAGCTTTCGACCCAGGTGGTCGGCCTGCAGGACATTCTCTCCAACAAGCAGGCGCGCGGGGCCTTCGGGGAAATCCAGCTCAATGATCTGGTCAGCTCGATCCTGCCGCCGAACGCTTACCGCTTCCAGGTGCAGATCGGCGACAACCGCCGGGTCGATTGCCTGATCGACCTGCCGAACCCGCCGGGCTCCATCGCCATCGACGCGAAATTTCCGCTGGAGAGCTATCACGCGCTGAGCCGGGCGACGAACGATGCCGAGCGGGAGGCCGCGCGCAAGCAGATGGCCGTGGCGATCCTGAAACATGTGAAGGATATCTCGTCGCGCTACATCGTGCCGGGGGAGACGGCGGAATCCGCGCTGATGTTCCTGCCGTCGGAAGCGATCTATGCCGAACTGCACGCCAACCTGCCCAATGTCGTCGAGCAATCCTGGAAAGAGCGGGTCTGGATCGTCTCGCCGACCACATTGATGGCGACACTGAACACGGTCCGGGCGGTACTGAAAGACGCGCGGATGCGCGAGCAGGCACATGTCATTCAGGCCGAAGTCCGGATCATGCTGAACGATGTCGGGCGGCTGGATGACCGGGTGGGCAAGCTGGAAACCCATTTCCATCAGGCCGAGAAGGATATCCGCGATATCCGGATCTCGACCGGCAAGGTGATGAAGCGCGGCGAGCGGATCGAGGAGATCGAGCTCGGCACGCTCGAGGGCTCCGGCGACGCCGCGGAGGATCTTCTGGGCAAGGTCGATGCCCTGCCGCTTGAGAGGGAATGATGCGGCCGGGTGTTCTGAAAAACCGGACGGTTGATCTGCCGGTCCTGACGGAGCGGCTGTGTCTCCGGGCCTACCGGGACGACGATCTGGAGGATCTTTTCCGGCTACGCTCCAACCCCGACGTGGTGGAATTTCTCTACGGTGAGCCGATGACCCGGGAAGAGGCACCGGCCGCGCTTGCCCGTCATATGACCGCCCCGCTGTTCGACGCGGATGGAGACGAGCTGAAACTGGCGGTGGAACGGAAGTCGGACGGCGCCTATCTGGGCAACCTAAAACTGCAGATCCTCAGTATCGAGTATCTGCAGGGCGAGATCGGCTATGTCTTCGATCCCCGGTATCATGGCAAGGGCTATGCCCGGGAAGCGGCCATGGCGGCGCTCGATCTTGGCTTCCGGCATTTCGGGATGCATCGGATCAGCGCGCATTGCGATGTCCGCAATACGGCATCCTGGCGGCTGATGCAGAAGCTCGGGATGCGGCGGGAAGCCCATTTCCGCGAGAGCGAATTCTTCAAGGGGGCCTGGGCCGAAGATTTCATCTACGCCATTCTCGCCCGGGAATGGACCGGTATTCCGGAGGCTGAATAGCTAAGAAGCTCAGGCAGGCGCCTGAAATCGCTCCTCCGGAATGACCGCGATGACAGCTAGCTCCACCAGCAGGCCCGGGTCCACCAGGCCTGCGACCTTGACGCCGGTTGTGGCAGGTCCGTGCGCTTTCGGGAAACGGCGCATACGGACATTCTGGATCGCCGGAAGATCTTCATCCCGAACGTAATAAAGTGTGGTCGAGACAATATCGGAAAGCTGGCCGCCGAGGGCCGACAGAACGATCTCGATATTATCGATCGCCACACCGGTTTGAACTTTCGGATCGCCCGGCCCGACAATCTCACCATCCGCATTCCATGACACTTGTCCGGTCAGATGTACCCTTCTCCCGAGCGGCTCTACCACCGCCTGAGAAAAGGGGAAATCGTCATCGGACCAGACTTCTGGCGGTGAGATGCGGATGGGGCCGGTCATCGTCGCTCAGTTATCTGATCTGACTTTTTCGAGGAATGTTGTGACTTCGCGGTTGAGGGACTGAGCCTGCCCTGCGACACCCTTTGCGGCACTGAGGACCTGATCGGCGGCGGTGCCGGCCTCTCCGGCGACTGTCATCATGCCGTTCATGGTGGCGCTGACCTGGC
>TARA_R110001599_G_scaffold656_3_pt1 | contig 13081 bp, 13 predicted proteins | sample TARA_R110001599 | Tara Oceans TARA_R110001599 (sample SAMEA4398360) | marine metagenome | biome: Polar Biome; feature: [MES] marine water layer (ENVO:01000295) within the mesopelagic zone...; material: water (ENVO:00002006), including particulate matter (ENVO:01000060) such as...... | reverse complement strand
GGGTGCTTCGCCTAAATTTTGTAGTGATGCTTCCGGTACAAATATTAAGACAAGAACGGCGCAAGTCGCAGACACAGCTATGTGCCCGAAAAATGACACTACCAGCAACTGGCTAGGCCTTTCGTACTTTCGCCTACAGATATCAGCGACGATTTTGTTGCCCGTTATAAAAACCATCAGGAAGATCAACTTCATCGTTTGCTCACATAACGCCGTGGTTTGGGGCGCCGGAGCGTTAGCGAAGGCGTCCCAGCAGCGCGGGCTTTTTCGCGCTGCGACAACACCACCTTGTTATGATTGTTGATCACGTGCCGCCACTTCGGATCTTGATTGAGCATAGCTGTGAGAAACAAGGAAAATTATAATAACCCCCAAAATTGCGCTAACCATGTCAGATAACACAATGTCATAGATACTGAAAGAATCCCAGAAACCCTTATAACTACCACCAAAAACCACAGTGGCGACACCTATAAGCAATAGGCTCCCCGACACAGCCAATTTGTGGAACCGACTACGGAAAAAATATGACTCCAACCAAGGGATAAACATGCAAGCAATAGTCGCCAGGACGACAACCGTACCCCACAAAAAGTTGCGCTCCGCGAAAAACAAAATGGTCGGATAAGAGAATCCTGCTGACCATGCGCCTACGGCATAGTCATCAATCTTAGGGGCTGCTCCGCTTTCTATAAATGCTGGCATAGTTTCTCGCTACTGAAAATCATAACGCCTTGCTAATGGGCAGCGTTGTGGCGAAGCCACGCTTTTAGCTGTCCAGCCGCAGGCGATCATTGAGCAACTTGTTAAGGTTGTTTGCTTCACGGTACTATATTTACCTCAAATAATATTGGGTACATATCACTTGGCGGCTCAGGCAATGCAGCGCTTTTTAGAAAGCTTGCTATACAATTTGATAGGGTGCTTTCTGGCTGTGCTTTAATATCTGTAGCCACTCCCAAAGATGAAATTGTTGCAACTAAAGTAAACCAACCCTTCGTTGGGCCGGGCTTGCTAAAACACTCTGGAACCTCAGCGTAGAGCATCTCATCCGTACTCTTGCGATACTTGGCACCTTCTGGCGTGTCTAATACTACTTTTGCTGAAGCAATACGATCTTCAAAGGAATCGGCTTCAGCGAAACCTGACAAGATCAACAGGAATAAAATTACGTATCTCATTCAGAACCTTAACAGTTTATTATAACGACTCAGGCCATATATCACTTTGGCCCCCTTATCACGGAACTGGCTTTTACGTTGATTGAAAAATCATAGGAAATTCAATGATGTGACGGCGTCGCTTTTCGCGAGCGACGATCAAATGAAGACAACTTCCCTTTATTTCTGCCAAACATTCCTTTCCCCTGATCATATCGCAGTTTTTATAAAATTCAATAAGTTAAGTAACTCGCTATGGTGTTAATAGGAAGTGCTCTCTTGTTCACGGGCCTTGACGCCCCAATAGCAACACATATACTGTATTTATAACCAGCATAACCTGGAGCCGTCATGGAAGACATTCGCCCTTTTATTTCGCCCAATTCAGGCCGATTCCTCGACCAATTTCGCTTACATATTCGCCAAAATGGTCTGGCCTACCGAACAGAGCAAACTTATCTGCATTGGGTAAAACGGTTTATTCGGTTTCATGACCGAAAACATCCCAAAGACCTTTGTATGACTGACGTTGAGACATTTCTAAGTCATTTAGCAGAACAGCGCACTTGCTCTACAAATACCCAACGAATCGCACTCAATGCCTTGGTTTATTTATATAAGCGGTTCATGGGGCTGGATATCGGTAATCTAGCGTTTAAGCCAGCTCAGGGCGCTAGGCGCATCCCTGTGGTGTATAGCCGTCAAGAAGTCGCAGCGATTCTTGCTCATCTTCGGGGTGCTCACCGTTTACAAGTTGAGCTGATGTACGGCTCGGGCTTACGAAAGGCTGAGCTATTGTCACTTCGAGTTAAAGATATTGATTTTGGCAGTAATAATATTTTTGTTCGCGGTGGCAAAGGCAACAAAGACCGCACCACGATGCTGCCTTTAAGATTAATTCCCGCGTTGAAGCAACAGATTGGCCACGTTGAACGATTGCACGCCCAAGATATTATTGACGGCTATGGTGAAGTTTATTTACCCGACGCTCTTAATCGAAAGTACCCTTCGGCCGCAAAAGAAACTGCGTGGCAATTCCTATTCCCGTCCACTAAAATCGGGAAAGACCCAAGATCTGGCGTTCTTCGACGACACCATTTACACCCATCTGCATTATCTAAGCAAATTCGAAAAGCTGTTCTAGCAGCGAAAGTTCATAAACCCGCAAAATCTCATAGCTTTAGGCATAGCTTCGCCACCCATCTACTCGAATCTGGATATGATTTGCGTACCATCCAAGAGTTGTTGGGACATTCAGATATAAGCACAACAGAAATATATACCCACGTGGTAAATCGCGGAGACAAAGGGGTTTTAAGTCCGGCGGATAGTCTCTTTACTTAATTCATTAAGTAAAGAGACTATCTAGGCTTTTAACGACCGTCCGCTATTCACAGTGCGTATACATCCCCACTGCGGCTTAACCACTTTAGCTAAGAGCAATCCTTGCTCTACCGTTGTGAAAGCACGCCGGCTTTAGTCCTTTATAGAAAGGCCCGCGCTTATTGTTGCTGGGACCACGCCTCAAGTATGGCACTGGGCGACGCGCTCCATACCGCAGGATTCGCCGACAATTTAGCCAATACATCTTCAAAAAACTTAATACGATGGGCGTGACCGAGTAGCCAAGGATGAATATTCAAGCCCAACATACGACCACCCGAGGCCTGCGCCTCAGCCAACAAATAATTTGCAGCGTCGTCGACCTGCTCTGCCCAACTCTGTTCTGAGTGTTGATTACTGATGATCACAAAGCGATCTTCCACTTCATTACTCAGCGGCATGGCGATTAAGGATTCTGTACGCGTTTTAAACTCATAGGGCATATCGTCGTTAACCCAGTCTGCAAAGTAGCGAATACCTTGCTCCGCCAAGAGGTCCGGGGTATTTTCTGATTCACTGCGCACCGGCGACAACCAGCCTTGCACGGTTTGTTGCGTCAGTTCACGCAAGCTATCTAAGGCCTCGCTGATCTGACTGCGCTCTTCGTTCTCGTCTTGCCCGCCATAATGCAGGGCGTCCATGTGCAGCCCGTGGCCGAGAATTTCATTGCCGCGCTCGCGCAGTAAACCCACTAAGTAGGGTGTGCGCTCCAGTAAACGCGAGTTCACCGCAAAGCTTGGCGTGACACCATAGTGATCTAGGGCTTTTAAAATTCGAAATAGACCAATTCGGTTGCCGTAATCCCGCAGGGAATAGTGGCGCAAGTCTGGGTATGGCATGGTCATGCCGCCCGGCACGGCAAAGGGCACGCCGCGCTGATTCATCGGGTAAAACTGCAAATTAACATTAACCCACAGCGCGAGCTGTTTGCCGCCTGGCCATTTCACGGGCTTGCGATCAGCCAACATCGACCAGCTATAGCGTTCGTGGTCCATACCGTAACTGCGCTGGGGGTACTGTAAATAGTCATCAGGCAAACTCATGTTCAGACACCTCCCTGCAAATTGGCTATCACAGCTTTGCTGCTATCGTAGTAGTGCTCGCGGTAGTACTCGGCGATTTCGCGCCCAGTCGTGACCCACACATCGCTGTGCCCAGTAATGTATTCCAAGGCTTCTTCAAACGCCTTCATGCGGTGTGGGCAGCTAACCTGATAATTATGCGTGGGTATACACATAACCGTACCGCTGTCGCCACCCTCGGCATAAAGCCGATCAAAACAGTCTTTTAACTGCTGGCCGTAGCGGCGTGGTTCAATTTTATTAACGACATAGGCAATGGTGTCATTCATTTCCAAGGAATAGGGAATCGACACAAAACGCTTAGCCGAGCGGGTATGAATAGGCGTGGGCTGATCGTCGTGAAATAAATCGCAGGTATAAAAACCGCCATCGTCACCGAATAATTCGCTGCCGACTTCGGCAAAGGTGTCGATGGTGTAATCGGAATGCGACAAAGCCGGTGCAAGATAGCCCGCGCATTTTTGTCCGGTATGTTTGTAGATAGATTCCATGGAATCGCGAATCATCTCGCGCTCTTGGGCCTCACTCATGCCGTAGGTATAGCGGGTGTTATAAATGCCGTGACTAAAAAACTCCCAGTTGCGCTCGGCGCATTGCGCAATAATTTCGGGGTGGTGATCACAAAGCGCCGTAGATAAAGAGATAGAACCCCGCACGCCGTATTTTTCTAATAAATCCATTTGGCGGCGATGCCCCACGCGATTGCCGTAGTCGCGAATACTGTAACCAGCAACCGCGGGTGCGGCTTGCGGCCAAGGCTTGCGCTGGGGATTTGGCGGTGGATTCAGCTCGTAAAATTCAATATTCGGTGCCACCCAAAACGCCATTTTGGCACCGTTTGGCCAGGTGATTTTTGGCCGGTTTTCATAAGGCCAGTAGTCGTAGTATCCGGGATCTTCTTTCACATCTCAGCCCTCAAATCTCGCGGCACATTACGCCTTGTCTTGTTTCGCTAACCAGTCAAAGACCTCCTGCACGTCCATAACATCGGCGTACTTTAATGACAGATCAGTTAAATTAGCAAAGTGGTAACTCTCATGTTTATCTGCCACACACTCTTCGGGCACTACTGTGCGGTAACCCCGCGACAGTGAATCCACTGCCGTGGCGCGTATGCAGCCCGAGGTTGAGCCGCCAGTCAGGATCACGGTATCGACCTGATGCCAAACACACAGTGACTGCAGCTGAGTTTCAAAAAATGCCGAGGGCATTTTCTTTAAATAGATAACGTCTTTAACCGTATCGATTTCCACACGCTCGTCGAACTGTGAGCGATCGCTGTCGAATTTAATATTCTGCAAACTGTCTGGTGTATCGGTGCGCGTTCCCCAAATACCTGCGTCTTCGGCAGACTCCATATAGGCAACATGGGTCCACACCACCGGCCAGCCAAGAGCACGAAAGGTCTTGGCCAGTTCGTTTACATATTCAAGCTGACGAGGATCAGTTTCGTACGCGGTTTTATACAAATCAGTGCGGGTATAGGCTTTCTGGGGGTCGATATTGACCAGAATCGCCTTTTTGCCAAAGCCAAAACGCTTGCGCGCCGGGTTGGCCTTTACTTCAGCGTAGAGCTGTCGCGCGGTTTTATCACTGGTTTCCATGGTTTCTCCTCAGCAAAGGCTTTGTACACTTTATGCTTAATTCTCAAGCCAACGTCTATACGTGTTTTATATCCGATCCATTTCGATCTGTCGCTTTATCCAGCGAATTGAGTGGCCGCCGTCGCAATTGCCGGTCAATTCCGACGCCAGATCCGCCGCGGCCACAAGACCACGAAGATCCAAGCCGGTTTCAAAACCCATCTGGCGCAACATTACTGCCACGTCTTCGGTGGCGACATTACCAGTGGCACCCGGCGCAAAGGGGCAACCGCCCAAGCCACCAATAGACGCGTCGAATTTACGAATACCGCTCTCTACCGCCGCAAATACATTGGCAACGCCCATACCGCGCGTGTCGTGAAAGTGACAACTTACTGCGCGAAGATCAACGGCAGCGCCCAGGGCTTTAAGTAAATGTTTCACTTCGGCCGGCGACGCTGCGCCGATGGTGTCAGCCAACACCACTTCATTGGCGCCAGCCTCGAACAATTGCACGGCGAGTTTAACCACTTGATCCGTCGCAATTGCACCCTCAAATGGACACTCCCACGCCGTTGCCAAATACACTTGAGTACGAATGCCGTCGACGCGGCTTTGGTCCAGCACACCACGCGACACGTCCACCGCCTGTGCAGTACTCATATTGATGTTTTTCTGGTTCATGGTTTCGCTGCTCGCTACCACCAAGCCAACCGTGCCCACGCCACAGGCCGCAGCCATATCATAGCCGCGACGATTGGGAATCAGCGTTGAAAATTCGTAGTCGCCACGTGGTAGTCCGGCAACCACTTCGTCAGTGCCAGCCATTGCGGGAACCGCTTTAGGCGACACAAACGCGCCCACTTCAATATTGCGCATGCCAGCGGCAATCAGACTATTAATAAGCTGGATACGCTGCGCCGGTGTTAATACCCGCGCCTGATTTTGCAGGCCGTCCCGTGGACCTACATCATTAATAATAATGTTCTCCGCCATTAGCCGATGACTCCCTGCTCTTTCAGATTCGCCACATCGGCCAACTGATAGCCTAGTACATCACACATCAGTTCGTCGGTGTGCTGACCCAGCAATGGCGCTGGCGTAAACGACTCTTCATTATTTCGCGACAGCTTAATAGGGCAGCCGGGCGCTTTGGTTTTTTTACCGTTGGGGTGTTCGCACTCAACCACCATATTACGGTATTGCACTTGTTCGTCGGCCAAGGCCTGGCTAAATTTATTGACCGGCGCGACGGGTATACGTTTGGCGTTGAGTTTTTCTAACCAATTCGCCGTTGTGTCTTGAGAGAAAATAGCGGTCAAAGTGCCGTCGATAAAATCTTTGTCGGCAAGGCGGCCTGGCTGAACATCGTATTTGGCGTCGTCAAAGGCCGGGCAATTCACCACTTCTTTTAAATTCTGCCAAAAGTTATCGGTAATGATGGCAATCACCAAGTGACCATCTGCCGTCGGATAGCTATTGTAAGGCACATGCACAAAATGCGCGTTGCCGATGGGATGCGGATCTTCGCCCGACATAAAATACATGGTCGCCATGTAATTGAGCAGCGAGACTTGTACGTCGAGCATAGAAATATCCACGTGCTGGCCAACACCAGAAACATTGCGTTCAATAATCGCCGCCATAACGCCCATTATGCCGAACATGCCGCCGCCCAAATCACCGATGGGAATACCGGCCCGCATTGGATCATTGGCATTGCCGCCGGTAATTGACATACCGCCACCGTAGGCCTGCGCAACCTGATCAAATGCCGGGCGCTTGGCACCTGGACCGTGTTCGCCAAAGCCGGTGATTGAGCAGGTAATAATGCGAGGGTTCACTTTGGACAAATGCGCGTAATCGATCTTCAGCTTGCTAGGCACGCCAGCCGCAAAATTATTAATGACGACATCTGACTCTTTTACCAACTCATAAAACAGCTCAAGTCCGCGCTCAGACTTCAGATCAATACTCATGGTGCGCTTATTGCGATTTAGGGTAATAAAGTAAGCCCCCATGCCGTCGATGGAGTTTTTAGGATCGGTGGCCAGCAACTTGCGCGTACCCTCACCGGCCAGTGGCTCGACCTTGATCATATCGGCGCCAAGATCGGCCAGTGTCATGGTACAGAAGGGGCCTGACAACATATGAGTCAGGTCCAACACTCGAATTCCCGCTAATGGCTTGTTCATAAGGTTTCCTAATTTTACCTGCGAGCCGCTCAGAGGAGATGTTATTCACCGGCGCTGCGCAATTTTGGATGACTAGAGTAGATTCTCACACAGAATTAGATATAATGATATAATGTTAATCCATTAAGCACAACGCACGTATGACCGCTGATAATGAATTATGAGACTGATGAATAGCGCTACATCGCAATCCTTATTCGACAAACTCTGGCAGAGCCACGAGGTCATGTCCTTGGGCGGCCAGCGCAGCCTACTTTATATAGACCGCGTTTTTCTGCACGAGCGCACTGGTAGTATCGCCCTACAAAGTCTCGCTGAGCGCAAGCGCAGCATTGCACGCCCCGAGCATGTGTTCTGCACCATGGACCATATTGTTGATACCACCCCCGGTCGCAACGACGACACCTTAATGCCCTCCGGTCGCCAGTTTATTCAGGCCACCCGCAAAGAAGCCACCAACGCCGGTATTACCCTATTCGACCTCAATAACCCTGATCAGGGTATCGCCCACGTGATCTCCGCTGAACTGGGCATTGCCTTGCCCGGCACCACACTGGTATGCCCAGACAGCCACACCTGCACCCTTGGTGGTATTGGCGCATTGGCGTGGGGAATCGGCTCTACCCAAGCCGAGCATGCAATGGCTACCCGCACCTTGGATTTAGAGAAACCAAAATCCATGCGTATAACGGTAAACGGCGAATTGCGCACGGGTGTCAGCGCCAAAGATGTCATTCTGCATATTATCGCTAAGTTCGGCGCCCGCGGCGGCAACGGCTACGCCGTGGAATTTGCCGGTTCAGCCATTCGCGCAATGCCCGTGGAACAACGCTTTACCCTGTGTAATATGGCTGTGGAATTTTCTGCCTTTACCGGTTTTGTCGCCCCAGATGACAAGACCATCGCCTGGGTTCGCGGCCGAGATTACGCCCCCAAAGGCGCCGCTGCAAATGACGCAGAAACCTACTGGTTAAGCCTAAGCAGTGACGAGAACGCCCAATTTGATACCGAAATACAGTTGTCTGCCGATGACATCTACCCAACTGTAAGCTGGGGCACCAACCCACAGCACAGTGTGGCGATAAACAGCAGCGTGCCGGATCCCGCGCAATGTGACGACGCCCAACAGCGCGACGGTATGAACAAGGCGCTGAATTACATGGCACTCGATGCAAATCAAGCAATGACCAGCATCAGCTTAAACGCGGCCTTTATCGGCTCTTGCACAAATAGCCGGATAGAAGACCTGCGCGCCGCGGCCAAGGTATTGGAAGGCAGGCACATCGCGCCCCATATGCGTGCCGTCTGCGTACCGGGCTCAGGCCGCGTAAAACGGCAGGCCGAAGCCGAGGGCTTAGATAAAATTTTTGAGGCTGCGGGCTTTCAATGGCGCGAGCCAGGCTGTTCGATGTGCTTCTATGCCGGCGGCGAAACCTTTGGCGCCGGGAAGCGCGTGATCTCCAGTACCAACCGCAATTTTGAAGGCCGGCAAGGTCCGGCGGTTAAAACCCACATTGCCAGTCCGATTACTGTTGCGGCCTCCGCAGTATTGGGTCGGATCGGCAGCGCAGAGGAGCTAGCCTAATGCAGGCCTTTATCCAGCACTGCGGCATCGCCGCTCCCATGCTTCGACCCAATATTGACACCGACGCGATTATCCCCAGCCGCGAAATGAAGCTGGTGTCCAAGAAAGGTTTAGGCGAAGGTCTGTTTGCCAGCTGGCGTTACACCCTGCCCGGCGGACGCGAACCCAACGCGAGCTTTTTACTAAACCAAGCTGCCTATCAAGGTTGCACCATTCTCCTTGCCGGCAGTAATTTCGGCTGCGGCTCCTCCCGCGAGCACGCAGTGTGGGCACTTGCCGAATACGGCATTCGCGCAATAATTGCGCCGAGCTTTGGCAGTATTTTCTTTAATAATTGTATCGCCAATGGCCTACTGCCAATTGTGCTAGCAGAGCAAACCATTAGCGCCATTGCCGAGTGGGTAGAGCAAGACCCACAAGCCAATCAAATCAATATCAAGCTCAGCGACAACAGCCTGATATGGGCAGATCAGCGTCTTGAATTTAGTCTAAACAGCGATGCCCGCGCGATGTTACTCGGTGGTCTAGACCGGATCGACATTACACTAACCCGCACCGCGGCCATTGAGGAATTTGAAACCAGCGACCGCGCCATTAGGCCCTGGGCCTATTTGGCGCCACGGCAACAGCTACTCACCGAAAAGGCATAGGCTTTTACTGATGATAGCGATAAGAAACTACAATTTTTATTTATACAAAAAGCGACTTACCATCACATACTCTAATTTGTACTCTTACTCGGAAAACATCCAGGAGACACCATGCGCCCACATGTAGAATTAATCGATGCAGAAGACCTGATCTGGCATATTGCCGAGTTTGAACATGCCACTGGCACCGCTCAACAACAAAATCTGTGTTACGACGAAGAAGACGGCTCCGTCTCTGCGCGCATTAAATTCACCAGTGACTGGCAGCGGCCATCCGGCACACACAATGCTCTCACCGAGTGGTATATCCTTGAGGGCGAAGTCACCCTGGGCGAGCAAACACTTGTTGCCGGTGATTACTGGGCTGCACCAAAAGGCGTATGTGCACCCGCCATTAGCGTTAAAAAAGACACCCTCATTTTACTGTTCCGGGAATACGGCGACTGGCAATTTGAACCCAGCAGTGTAGACAAAGACTTTGTCCGCGAGGATCAAAAACTGGTTGTCGCCCACAGCAGTAAAATGGATTGGATCGATGTTGAAAGCGGCAGCCCTATGCGCTTTGACCTCGGCGGCACGCCCGTTCCCGGTCTGTATATCAAAATGCTCTACCGCGATGAGAAAACTGGCTTTTACACCCGTCTAATCAAGGCCAAGCCAGGCTGGCGCGAGCACCCTCTTGCTCACCACCCAGTATTTGAAGAAGCGTATTGCCTAGAAGGCAGCTTCGATTACAACTACGGCAAAATGTGGCCCGGCACTTATTTCTTCCGTCCGGCACTGGTTCGCCACGGCGACTTCACCGCAGGCGATGAAGGTACTGTTTGGCTGCTGCGCTGCGACGGCGATTTGGTCGATTGGTATACCGACAACGCCAAAGTTGAAATGCATGGCGACCCAGTAAACTGGGGACCAGATTACCCACACACTTTAGAGCCGGTATTACTCCAGCCTGTGCGCTCACGCTCCATTGGCGCCATGGACGACCCAAGCTACCAGTAAGGTCACACTCGTCACCAGTTTACCCGGCAGGCTTGCCCTGCCCGGTATTTGCAGGACAGCAATAACTATCTGGAATCCATTACGAGGCACCATACACATGAGAGATTTTATCTCCCGCACACGTATTTACCCCGTCTTGTCACTCACCCTGCTCAGTTGCTGTATTGCCTCATGCAATAGTAATAGCAGCAATACACCTTCTTCTCCGGGCGATACAAATACGCCGGGTGATCCCATTATTTACACTGAACACCCCATTAAGGCAGAGCAACAATCCGCGGGCTTTATCGGCATTGGAGATCTTGATGGCAATAGCGATAACGGCCTGGAAATTTTGCTTTCAACCCTCGTCGAACAAACCCCACCCGGGCCGCCTACGGCTTTGTCGCGCGGCGCACTGCGCGTATTTAACACCAGTGGCTGCGACAGCAAAGACGCCAGCTGCCTAGACGGCCCCTGGACCGAGAAAACCCTCATTAGCACAACCGCGCTTCAGGGCTACCCCTTTATCAATACTCCCCAGATTTTTGATGTAAACAACGACGGCCAGCTCGATATCGTGGTGCAGACCGGCTTTCTCTCTACCCTGGGCGGCGCGCATTTCTGGTTAGACGGTAACGACCTCGACGGCCCCTTGCCACCAAGCCAACACTTCTTCTCCTTTGCGAATACAACCCTGCTCACCAATAATCAGTTTTTCTGGCATGAAACTGATCAGGGCGATATCGACGGCGATGGCCTTCTTGACATGATCACCACGTCGGCAAAAACCCAGGGCCTAACCAACCCCTTGGGTTCGCCCAACGGCAGCGAAGAAATGAAGGTGCAGCTCTACCGCAATAACGGCGGTAGCCAAGCAGACACCATGTTCGACTACAGCGAAATTACCGCGGTAGACACCAGTGGCAATGAAATCAGCAGCATGGGCGGCGTCTTCATTAAACTCCACGATATTGACAACGACGGTGACAAAGATATCGCCCTAAGTCAGTTTTTTGGCCATCCCACGCCAACCCCTGACATACCTGCACCTTCGGTGGTCTGGCTAGAGAACGACCTCGCCGGCAGCGGTAAATGGATCTACCGCATCATCGACAACAGCATTGGCCTTGGCTACCACATGGAGTTTGCCGACATTGACGGCGACGGCATGGATGAACTGGTCGTTGGCGCTCACAACAACGACGGTGATCCGCGTTTTCAAGACGACGACGGCAATTTAATTGTACCGCCCGGCCTGTACTGGTTTGAAATACCCACTGATCCGCACAGCGACGCGCACTGGGAAAAGCACACTATTTCGACCAGTTTCCGCGTTACGCTCTACTATGGCAGCCCCGCTAGCCAGGGCGTACCGGGGATCTTTAACGTTGGCGACATCAACAACGACGGAATGTTAGACGTTGCGGTGCCTGGCGACGGCAACGACAAACTCTACGCGTTTATTCAGCAGAGTGACGGCAGCTTTAGAGAAGATATCGTCGCGCTTGGCAAGATGTTTGGCATGGCGATGGTTGCGGACATCGACGGTGACGGCAAAAATGAAATTATTGCCGCGCAACATAACTCACTGGATATGGACCCGGCAGAAACCGATAGCCTTGATGACCTCACACTGCCGCCGGGTCGCCTGTCGATTTTTCGCTACCCCGAGTGACAAGCACGAATCGCAATAACGCCGGGCGTCTGTCGATCTTGTTAAAGCGGTGACGCCGGTTTACGGGCTCAGGAAAAATCACTGAGCCCGTAAACCGAAACGGAATTTCTAAAGTAATTCAGTCTGCTGGCGCGAACCCTGATGAAACACCGCGACCAAGGAATAGCGCATAAAACCGGTACACGTCGTAAGGTAATCATGCAGCGCGTGCTTAACGATATCGGCGAAGGACTCACCTTGGTACTTCCACTGGTCTGACTCGGTAAGCTGCTTGATTTTCTCATTCATCGCCGACATATCGCACAGCACACGATGCTGAGCATCCCGAGATTTAGTGTCATCGCAGACCACGATGGCGAGGCTTGAGTTCTCGTTATTCCACTCGAACATCAGGTAAAGCGAGTCGTCGTCGATATTCATATCGAGCAAGCCCACTGCGCGTTCAACACAGCTCGCCAATATTGCTTCTATTGTCCAGTTGTCGAGGGTATCAACTGCCGCGTGGTGAAGAATGTATTCCTCATTTTGCTCCGCCATCACGGTCTCTGACCAAGGCAATGATTGCCCGCCGTATTGCTGTTGATTAACCACTTTAGCTCCTAAAATAAAAAGGGCTGCTTCGCTATGCGGAGCAGCCCGAGTGTAATTTGCGTCTTGGTGTTACGTCGTCAATAAAACGCTTAACGAATACTCGCAGTAGCGCGACTCGCCAAATGGCTGGCGATTTTACGCTTTTGGTAATCCTTCGCTGCGCTCGCAACAGAGCCGCCATTACCCGAAGCCA
>TARA_R110001599_G_scaffold162095_1_pt1 | contig 13088 bp, 13 predicted proteins | sample TARA_R110001599 | Tara Oceans TARA_R110001599 (sample SAMEA4398360) | marine metagenome | biome: Polar Biome; feature: [MES] marine water layer (ENVO:01000295) within the mesopelagic zone...; material: water (ENVO:00002006), including particulate matter (ENVO:01000060) such... | reverse complement strand
GTTAAGGAATTAGACAAGCAAGCGTTTATATATGATGATATTGCTACTGTACAAGCAGCAATTACAGCAGCTGCATAATGAGTAATAAAGGACTAGTTAAAGCTAGATATGCTATAGACCACGGAACTCACAAAAAGGGCGAAGAATCTACATTTGCAAAATCTACTTATGATGCTTTAATAAAGCATGGAATTCTGACAAAAGCAAAGATAAAAAAAGCTAAATAATGATTATAAATACAACATACTTTAAAGGGGATATTTATTTGCCACACGCAAAACCTGGAATATCAGATTCAATAACTGATGTTGAAAGTAAAGTGGTTGATTTTATAAACGAATATGAGCAAGATTGTCTTGAAAAATGTTTAGGGATTAGATTAGCCACAGAGTTTTTCAATAAATTAGATTCATCAACCCCAACTTTTATTAAGGTTGGGGAAGATGTTAAATGGAATAGACTATTGAATGGTCACACCTATACTAAAGCAAATGGCGATGTTGTTGTTTGGAAAGGTATTAGAAGATGTACTGTTTCATTAGGAGAACCAGCAATAAATTGTACGCACGATAAAAGCTTTTTAGCTGACTATGTCTATTTTTATTATGAAAGTAATTCTTTTATAACAAGAGGAGATGCAGGAAGTGGAAAGAATAAGTCTGCTAACTCTGAAACTGTAATGCCAAATTTTAAAGTTACTAAAGCATGGAGAAGCTTTTTTAATACTGTTCAAGGAGACAACAAAAAAAATAAAATTGTTTTTAAAGATGGTATTTTAGGTGGATACGGTGTAGATTACTTTTATGGGCAAGACCAGTTTGATGCAACATTGTATCAATTTATACGTGATACAAACGAGCTTGTAGCTGATACTTATATAAATTTCAACCCTAAAGATTGGGGACAGATAAATCAATTTACAATTTAATGCCAGTATCAAGCAAAACAATAGTAATAGAGGAAGTGTTAGAAAATATTTTTTCTTACTTGCCCGATATGTCTTTTAATGTAAATAGCGAAACTTATCCAGTAACATTTGGTTATGGAGATCAGGTAGAGTTAAATGCATTTTTAGCTAATAGAGATAAAAGCACAACATATCCTTTAATTTGGATGCTTTACCCTTTAGACGAAGACCATCAAAAAACTATGTTAGTTGCTACTAATGTAACATTTGTTTTAGCAGTTACAACAAATCAAAGTATGGAAAACAGAGAGAGAATTAAACTCACTTATGGAAAAGTACTGATGCCTTTGTTGTATAATATTAGAACTGCTTTTAAACAATCAAACGTTTTGACAATACAAAGTGAAAACGAAAGTTTTAAAAGCATTAAATATCCTAATTATAGCAATACTGAATCACGAGATGAATCTGGAACAATTGCAATATGGGATGCTTTAAGATTTAGTGTTGACTTAGAAATTATAGATACTTGTATTAAACCAATTAAATTTTTTTAAATTATGTCAGATAAAAATAAAGATGAGAAAAAGACAATTGTTAAAATTACAAAAAAACCTAAAGTAAAAAGGTTTAATGGAATTGTAATGATTGGCTTTCAGATTGAAAACGAAAAGTATGCTCGTGGAGATAATTACTCTACTACACACGAAGGAATTTTCAAACAATTAATAAGATTACAGAAAATTAATAAAATAAAATAATAAAGTTATGAGCTTAACAATTAGCGAAATCGCTGACAAAGTTGCTTGTGGAGGAGATATCTCTGCAAACACTGGTAAACTTGGTTGTTTATCATTATTCGGAACACCCGATAATTTACTTCTTCTAAAAAGAGGATTTAAAATACCTGCAAATCAAGTATTTAATTTAGCATACTTAAAGCCACTTATAATGAATGGAAGTATTATTCCATTAGTTGGTGCAAGTGCTTTTGAAGATTTATCAGCAGAAGATACTTATTCTACAAATTCAAGTGGAATAAAAAGATTAAACCTTAAAGGTTTGCCAGAATACAAATTTATGTATGAAGAAGGACATGAGTTTTATCGCCAAATAGACAAACTAGGAGGTTACAAAAACTTTGATGTTATTATAGGAGATAATGAAGGAAATTGGATGTTGGCAACAAACTCTGATGGAACTTATAGTGGTTTTGCAGCAGGACACACAACACCAGAACTTACAAAACGTAAAGTTGAAGGTGGAGATGCTGAAAGCAAATCTGTATTAATTCAATTCTTAGAAAGAAGTCAATTTGATAGAAACTATGCAATTTTACATCAAGAAGAATTAACTTTTGTTTCAATGGATGTGCCATTGGTTAATGGAGTTAATTTAGAATTTACAAGTGTTGTAACTGCAGGAACTACAATTAATGTAACTGCAAAATTAGCACAAGACCGTTCAACAGCAGTAGTAGGAATTACTGCTTTTACTGTTTACAATAATGATGTTGCAGAAGCAGCTACAGTTGTTGCAGGAGCAGTTGATGGAAATTATGTGTTAACTGTTGGTTCAATGGTTTCAGCAGATGTAATTAAAGTTCAATTTCAAACATCAGCTTCTGATGTAGTTGATAATAGTGGGGTTTTATTACGTTCAAATGTATTAACTGATACGATTGCGTAAAAGTTAAATATATATTTTACCATATTAAAGCCTCCGCAAATAATGTGGAGGTTTTTTTGTACTTTTGCTTTAATGAGTTTAGAAGAATACATAAAACAATTAGAAGCATTTAGTGGAGCAGTCCCAGAACTTGTAAAACAGTTTGTTAAAAATAATTCTGGTTATTTATTAGGAGCTGCAAAAAGACGTTTTTACAATCTTGGTGTTGATGGAGATGGTGTTTTAATTGGTGGTGGTCAGTATGCTGAATATACAATTAAACTTAAAAAGAAATCTCCATACTCAAGAACAAGCCATATTACATTAAGAGACACAGGTAATTGGTATAAAAGTTTATTTGTAGCTATGGAAGATGGAATGTTATTTATGAAAAGTAAAGATACTCTTTTAACTAATAAATTAATTAATGGGGAGTCAAAAGAAAATTCTAATTTTAAAGGTTATGGCGAAGGAATAATGGAATTTACAAATGAAGAGTTAAATCAATTTGAGGATATTATTTTTAAACAATTATATAAATATTTAGAAAAAAAATTTCAAACTAATATAGAGATAGATATATGACCCTTAAAACTTACAGTAGTTGTTCAGATATGCCTATCTATAATTTTATGATGTGCGTAAGCCAAAATGATTTAATTTACCTTATAGTTAATGTAAATGATTCTACAGATGATCAGGTTAATAAATATGTAGAAAAAAACATTAATGACTTGACTATTAAATTTAATAAAATTGAAGAGGAATATAAAGCTATTACTTTTGATAAAAAAGAATTATCAAAACAAAAGGAACTTGCACGTATGATTTATTTAGAATCACAACACAATGCTATTGTTAAAGTTTTAAATTTATATATTGAAACTAATGAAATATTAGTTTTAGATATTCTTAATGAATTAGGATGTAAATTTGACAAATTAAACGATATTAATAAACAATTAAAAAGTGCAAATAGAGTAATTATGAATCTTAAAAATAAGATTAACATACTTAATTCTAATTTTAAAATAAAATATAAAATAACAAATAAGGAATTAAAAGAAGATAAAGTTACAAGTGTTACTGGTATTGAAAAATCATTAGATTCACAAGCTCTTATGCTTGAAGGTAATTTAGAAACTGGTTATAGAATAGATATAAAAACAACAAGTGTTTTAAGGTGGGTTAATTTACTTGAAACTAATAAAAGTAAATTAGCAAAACAAAATTTTTAAAATGGCAGAAAAAGTAAAACTATCAACAGACGCAGCAGTTAAAGAAATTAAGGAATTAATAATTGAGCTTAAATTATTAGATAAAACTTTAGGCAAAATGTCAACTGGAAATGTTGCAGCTTTTAATAAGATGGCAAGTTCTATGGGTGGTTTTAAATCTAAAATAACAGAATTAAATAATAGTATAAAAAGATTAGGAGATTTAACAAAAACTAATTCTAAAAGATTAACAAGAAATTCTAATGAAATTAAAAGAAATGCAGACCTTACTAAAACTAATTCAAAAAATAAAAGACAAAATACAACTGCTACTAATAAAAATACAAGAGCATTATTAGGAGAAGCTAAAGCAACAAATAAAAGTACTCAAGCTAAGAAAAAAAATAGTTCAGCAATGGGCGGAATGATGAAAGGTTTTAAAGGTTTGTTAGGAGCTTTAGGTCTAGCAGGAGTTGTAGCTACTATAGGAAAAGCATTACTTAGTATTGTTAGTCTAACAATAAAATTTCAAAGTTTAGGTTTTGCAATGGAAAAAATTTCAAAAGGTAATATGGCTGAAGTTAAAAGGTCTATGGAATTTTTAATAGAATTAAATGATAAATTTGGAGCTAAAATTAGTGTAACAGCAGAAAGATGGTTAAAATTTAGAGCCGCAGCAATGGCTTCTAATATAAGTTTAAAGGAAACAATGGGCATATTTAGGTCTGTTACAAAAGCATCATCAGTATTAGGTTTAAGAACAGATGAATTAAAAGGTGTTTATTTAGCATTAGAACAAATGTTATCTAAAGGAAAAGTTACAACTGAAGAATTACGTAGACAATTAGGAGAAAGATTACCAGGTGCTATGGGAATAATGGCAAAAGCAGTTGGAGTATCAGTTAGTCAATTAGACAAAATGCTTAAAAAAGGAGAAGTTCTTTCATCAACTGCATTACCAAAATTTGCAAAAGAATTAGAAAAAGCTTACGGAATTGATGCTTTAGAATCTGTTGACAATTTAGCTACTGGTGTTGGAAAACTTTCTGGTTCTTGGGATAGATTTGTTTTAACAATAACAGAGGGAGATAGTGCTATTACAACAATAATAGGAGGCACAATGTCACTTATTACTTTAGGTATTAACTCACTTACAAATTTTCTTGAAACATTTGAACAAACAGCAAATAGAACATCTGGAGCATTATTTGGAGATATAGCAACTAAAACATTAAGTGATAGAATTGAAGCAAGATTAAAATTAGCAGGAGTTCTTGAAAAAACAGAACAACAATTATTAGACGAGGTAAAAGCATTAGAAATAATTCAAGCTGCTACTGAATCTGAAAGTGAAGAAAGATTAAAGGCAACAGAAAAAGTTTTAAAAAAAGAAAAAGAATTAAGTGATTTAAGAAAAAAGAAAGCTGAAGAAGGACATTTGTATGCAATACAAGAAATGGAAGACCAAACTAAAATTAAGGATGCTTTAGAAAAAGCAACTCAAGCTGCACTAGATGAATTAAATGCTGAAAAACTTAAAGAGTCAAATCGTCAAGCTTCTGCATTAACTGGTCTTGGTACTACAAATACTGGAATGGAAAAAGGTAGTTCAATTGAAATTGATAAAAAAACAACAGCGTACGAAAAATTAAATGCACAATACACTCTACAGCTTGAACTATGGAAACAAACAAATGAATTGCTTATTTCAAGTAATGGTGGAAGTTTAGACCCAGATAGCGATGCTTCACAAAAGAAAATAAAATTAGCTAAAGAATTTATAGGAACAAATAAATTTCTTATTAATACATTAAAAGAAAGAGTAAGACTAAATAAAGAATTAGCTAAAGATGAAGAATTTGGTATTGTTAAAAGAATTGATATGTCTTTTGAAAATTCAGAGAATTTACAAAGAATTGCTGAATTAGAAAAAGAAGATAGAATAGAAGCAAATAAACTTTGGTTAAGAAATGAAGACATAAAATTAGAAGAAAATTTAACAAAGCATAAAGGAAATCAAGCAGCTTTAACTAAACAAGAAGAAGAAAATAATAAACAACGTGAATATAATCAAATAGAATTTAAAGAAAAAGAAGCTTTAATTAATCAACAATATTCTGAACAATTACAAAAAAATCTTGAGCAAGGAGATGTAGAATGGGAAAAGATTCAAACAGATAAATTTATAGTTAAAAAAGATTTACTAAATACTGAATTACAAGAAGAGATAAGAGTAATAAATCTTAAACTAGCAAATACAAGAAAAGGAAGTAATGAAGAAGCAAGATTACAACTTGAACTTGCAGATTTAAAAGTAAAAATTCAAAATGAAATAATACAATTAGAGGTAGATGAATTAGAACGTCAATTAAAATTTGTTAAAAGTTTAGATGAAGAGAAAAAATTATTACAAGAAATACGTGACCTTAAAGCAGGAATAAAAACAAAACCATCACAAGACTTTAATGTTACAAGTACTGGTAATGGAGAAGGGGGAGCTATTATTGACCCTGAAAAAGCAGACGATGCAGTTCAACTTATTAATGGAGCGCAAAACACAGCAAACGAGCTTATATCTATAGCAGACCAAGTGTTTCAAAATAGGATTGATAACATTCAAAAAGAAATTGATGAGGAAACAGAAAAGTATGACAGATTATTAGAACTTGCTAAAAATGATGCAGAGGAAACAAAAATAATAGAAAGGAATAAAGCTTTAAGATTAAAAGAGTTAAATAGAAAAAAAGCAATAGAGCAAGAGAAACAAGCTAAATTAGATAAAGCTTTACGAATTAGTCAAGCAGTTACAAGTACTGCAACTGCAATTATTATGGCTTTAGCTCAACCACAACCAACTTGGCTTTCAATAGCAAATGCAGGTTTAGTAGCTGCGGCAGGAGCAGCACAAATTGCAACTATAATAGCAACACCGATACCACAATTTGCAGAAGGTGGGATAATGGAATATGATGGTAAAGCACAAATAAATGATGGAGGAAGACAAGAATACGTTGAAAGAAATGGTCAGCTTTTAACATCATCACAAACAAATGCTGTGGTAGATTTAAAGAAAGGAGATGTTATTCACAAAGATTTTGAAACTTTACAAAAACAATCAATGCTTTTGAGTTTAACAAGCGGAGGAGAAAAGGTTTCAGAAAAAGATTTTAATTTAGCTTTTGGAATAAAAGAAGAAATAAAAGCAGGGTTTAATAAAGCAAAAGTAAATAGTAACGTTACTGTACTTAATGAAACAAATTCTTACAGAGATAAAATGTCAATGTGGGATTAACAAAATTTTAAATGAGCGAATTAAGAATAGAGAATAGTGATTATGTTTATTACGTTTTACAAAGAGGAAACGAAGTAACTTATGTAATGGATAGAGAGCCAGAGGGATGGCAAGATGATGAATTAGAAATTGTTCGTGACAAAAAATATCATGGTATAATTACTGAATTTACTGGTGGTCTATCTTTTAGAGGAAGAGCTAAAGATTTTATTAATGATACTTATAGAATATTTGGTATTAATGCTGATTTATATTTATCAAGATTTAAATTAAGATCAGGAGAAAGTTATGTTGTTGGCGATACAATTGATACAATCAAGTTTAAGCAACAATATAGAGGTATAGCTGACTTTGCAACTAAAAAAGAAAAGAATGGTGCTGTCACTCTTAATTTCAATTCTAAAGAGTTAGAAGTCTTATTAGAATCTTATCAATCAGATGAATTTTCATTATCAAGATTAAAAGATTTAAATAACAATCAATTATCAGATTATTATAGTAATAAAACAAGTATTAAAGGAAGAGATTTATCAGGTAAAGGATATGCAGAAAATGCATTTCAAAGACAATCTGATTCTCAAGATTTTAATAACGTTGGAGATTTAATTAGTAATCAATTTACAATACCTACAATTTTTGGAGTTAAAGGATTTGGAAGGCACGTTGAAGTAACAGATATGTTATTTGACCAAAATTCATCACTTGGTTGGCAGTCTAATTTTTTCTATAACGATGTATTATCACAAGAATCAGTTATTACTGATACAGCACTTAAAGTTAGTCTTGATATAAATGTTACTGTAAATTGGGGTTTTGATTTAAATAGTGGGAATCCAGGATATAGAGCAAAACTTGTTATTTATAATTTTAATGAATCAATTGAACAATATACAATTGCATCTGAATTTATAATTCCTCCAGTAGGTGGAACTCCTATAACTGGTTATCTTGACCCAGGAGTTCCTTTTGTTTATAATGGAGATTTTACTTTTGCAACTGGAATTACAAATTATTGGGCAATGGCTGTTGTATTTTATTGTGAAGCATTTAATGTTATTAATCCTCCAAATGCAGGAAAATTTACACCTAATTATACAGTTTCAAAATATAGAATAGATGTTGATGAAACATCAAGTTATAATTCTAATACAACATATAGATTTGCTTTTGTTAATGAACTTGCAAGTAGATTAACAGAAATTATTACTGGTAAACAAAAGAAGTTTTATTCAAGAGTTTTTGGAAGAGCAAATCAAGATTTTCCTTCAACATCATCAGGAAACCCACCACAATATCAAGATTATCAATATCCAGTAAGCGGAGAATGGTCACAGATAGGTTTAATTAATGGCTTTAATCTTAGAGATTTTTCACAAACAAATCCACTTTATAAAAATATTACTTTTAGTTTAAAAAAACTTATTGATTCTTTAAGCTCTACACTTAATATTGGAGTTGGCGTTGAAGCTTCTAACGAAGGTCAAAGATTAAGATTTGAGCCTTTAGACCATTATTACAGAAGAACAGTAGTTATTAAATTACCAAATCAAATTCAAGAAGTTTCAAGAGAAGTAGATGACAAAATGTTTAATTCATCTGGAAAATTTGGTAATGAAAAAGCAGGAGAATATGAATATCAATTAGGATTAGATGAGCCTAATATAATATCAGATTATGTATTTCCTATTAAAAAAACAACTAATAAATTTACTAAAGTAACAAGTATAAGAAGCGATGAAACTGGAATGGAATTGTCAAGAAGACAACCACAATTTTTAGATGAAACAGCAGATGCAAAAGGAGATAATGATATTTGGTTTTTAGATTTAAAATATAATGAATTAGATAATATATATAATCAATTAGAATGGCAAGATGCATTAGCATACGAACCAATTGGAATTGAAAGTCCAGATACATATCATAATTGGAGATTTACACCAAAACGTTCTATGTTTAGACATGGTTGGGTTTTACGTTCTGGAATGAATGAAGAAGTAAATTTAAATAAATTAGTTAGTTTAAGTTCTTCTACTGCTAATGTAAATTTACAAACTGAATACTTACCAAATGTAGCTCCAAGAGAACAATCTGGAAACGTAAGAGAGGGAGAGCCTTTTGATGTTAGAAAATTTGATACACCAATATTAAAACCAGAAATTATTACTTTTACACATCCAGTAAATGATGAATTAATGAATTTAATTTTAGGAACAACAGAAGTTTTAATTGATGGAGAGGTTGAAGAAGTGCCAAATTGGTATTTTAAGTTTGAGTTTATAAATGAAAATGAAGAAGCAGAAACTGGGTATTTAATTTCATTAAAACCTAAAAGCGGAAACTTTAGTTTTTATAAAGCAAATGAAACCATTTAATATCAATAATATTTTAATAAATTTGTATAATATAAAATTATGTCACAAAAAGGAAATATAGTAATAACTTTCAATAGGTCAGCATTAAACGGAGAAACAATTTCTTTCTTTAGAAAACAAACATCAAGTTTAGCTACTGTTGAGTTATTAAGCACATTTGTAACTACATCAAGAACTCAAAATAATCAAATACCTATAAATAATCCTTTACCAACATTAGGAGAAGCTGAAGCAATTGCGTATGTAAAATATTTTAATGTAGATAACAATATTGGAAATTTAATGACTATTTCAAGAGTTTCAAATGTTGTTACAATTGAAATTAATTTAGCTTGGTCATTAGAAACTTTTACAACAACTACTGGAGCAACATCATCTATTACCGGACCAGTACCAGAGACATTTACTCTTACACAAGCAAGTTTAGCAGTTCATCCAACAACACCTTGTGATTTAGTAGATGTTGAAATAACTACAAGCCAACAAGCTTTTGGTTATTCTTATGCACTTGGAAACGCTCCTATAATTACAGTTACAACAAACCCATTTAAAGTACCAGTAACAAGAACAATACCCACAAAAATATACGTTCACAAATCAGGAAGTCCAAGTTTAGATGTTGCTCAATTAAAATGGGGAGATGATTATATTTATATAAGAAAAATATTGCCTTCTGGTTTTAAGTTATTAGTATTGCCTAATCCTTTACTTGGAGCAACTGTTACAACAAATATATTTTATCCTAATCAATTATCTCAACAACCAATAGCAGAAGGATTAGTTTATAGTTTAAACAATTCAAATTTTCAAGCAAGTAATATCTTTACAGGACAAACAGATGGAGATTATACTATGTATGTTAAAGATAATTTAGGATGTACAGTTCAAAAAGATTATACAGTTTCATCAAGCTCAAGTAGTAGAGAGCCATTTGTTTTTGTTTCAGATTTAAATTCAATTGGATTTGCTGAAAGTCAAATATGGAATGGAACACAAGATGGTATAAATAAAAACCCAGAAAATGTTTTAGCTAAAACAGATACACAAGATATATTATTTGATGAAAGATTAATATTTAGAGAAGAAGATAATGTTCGAATTCAGTTTAAATCAAATTTTGATAGTAACCTTGTTAAAATGCAAAACTGTGAAGGAAATGATATTTCAAGAACAATTACTGTTGAAAAGATGTCAAATAATATGAATTTATTTGAAGCATTAGATGCTGAAATGTATAGCTATGGTCCAGGACTTACTGCAATATATTTTCTTACTGGTAATATTTATAATGAAGCAGGCGTTGTAACTGGAACTTATGATTTAAATGGTAATCTTCCAGATTTTGCATATATTGGAAATACTGTTGATATACAAATTCAAACATCTGGAACTGGAGGTGTTCATGTTATATCAGATATTCTTTATGATGAAACAATTGAAAAAAGAGTTATTATATTTGAATATGGAAATCTTAGTACAAATCCACTAACAGTTACAGCAAGGTCATATTATGATATTTTAAACTTTGAAGTTTATGAATTTAATGTAGATTTTAATAATATAGTTATTCAAGGAGGATTAGAGCCAACTGTTAGACTTAAATTAACTAATACAGATAATCTTTATGATACAAAGAATTATTATTCAAATTGGATTGAAATAATAAAGACTGAAGATAATTATGATTTAAATAAATATGTTTCAATTAATTATTCAAATAATAACAATAGAAGTGTATTTTATATTTATGGAATAAAACACTTTATACGTGCTGAAATTCTTTTCTCTAATTCAACTATAGATGATAGTGTTCAAGTTATAAGAGGAGATACTAATACTTATCTTTCAGAATCAATTGTTCATTCTGGCATGAACATATCTTTTGCTGAAGTAACATATAAAGTTATGATGAAAATATCATTAGCTTTGTCAAGTGAAAATTTATTTGTTAATGGGTTAGGTTACGTAAAGGAAAGTAATCTTGAAATTGAGCCAATTTTAAATACAAATCTTTATAGAATAAATGTTACATTATTAAGAAGTAGAGAGAATTTTAACTCATTTATAAATTCAAATATTGGAAATGATGAAAGCTATAGAACTTTATACATTCCAGGATTAACAAAAACCAATTTAGGTGGTTCAATAAAAATATAAAATTATGGCAAGAGTAGAAATACAAGTAGACCAAAACACAAATGCAATACAAACTTTAATAGATCAGGCAAAACAATTAAATGAATTACCAGTATTAAGTGTTGGCGTAGGAATACAAGATGCTGATTTATTTCTTTTACGAATAGCATCTACTGGACAAACAGTAAGTTGTACTGCGGAACAAGTAACAGCTCTTTTTAGTAGTGGTGTAAATCAAATTATAGCAGGAGCTAATATTACTGTTACACCATCTGGAGGAACTGGTAATGTTACAATTACTGCTGCAAGTGGTGGAGCAACTTCCTTTCTTGGTTTAACAGATACACCTGCAAATTATACTCTTAAACAAGGACAAAACGTTAAAGTCAATACAAGTGCTAATGGTGTAGAATTTACCCCAGACTATAAAGATTTTGAACTTTCAGCTGAAAATACTGGGATTCAAACAGGAACAAGCTATTCATTAATTTGTAATAGACCATTTAAATTTGTAAATGAATTTGTTTTTAGCGTTAATACCGCTCCTACTGGTTCTTCAATAATTATTGATGTTAGAAAAAATGGAACAACTATTATGACACAATTAGCAAATATTGAAGCAGGAGAAAAGTCAACATCAACATCGGCAACACCAGGAGCTGTTGACAAACCAATTAATTTTAATATTGGAGATAGTTTAGCTTTTAGAGTAACACAAGTAGGTTCAAGTTTACCTGGAGCAGGTATGAGATGCACAATGATATATAACGTTCCTTATGTTGTTTAAATAAAAAATAAAATGCTAAATTAACTTCTAATGGATGTCTTTTTAAAAATGTTTAAATTGACCTTAAATATAAAAACAATAACAATAACACAAACTTTAAAAAAAATTAACTAACTTTGTGGAAGTTAAAAATTAAAAATTAAAAAAAAATAAATTATGAGCGTAAAAGTGTACATTGATTCGGTAACAAAAGAATTAGTTACCATTGAGGGGACTAAAACAAAGGCAAGACCCCCGTATTCAGAGGTAGAAAGATGGATGGATTCATCTACAAATAAAATGACTATTCGAAGTATTCACGATAAAGAATACATAATACAAAACTTAATTTTTTCGGAAGCACAAACATCTGCAGGTGTAGCATACGCATCACTTCAAGCAATGTGGGACGCTTTAACGCCTTATTTTAATTCTACAACATAATGGCTTTTAGAAGAAAATTTATGATGCTACTTAGTAGCATTATACCAGCTATACTCAATAAGTTGCGACTTCGTGCTACCTACTATGAGAATCAAACCTGTACAACTGCAACATTAACAGCTTTAGAAAAAATACAATAATATGTCAAACCTATTACAGAAAGCTTCGATAATCCTTACACCAAGTGCTTACAAAAATAATGAGGTATTGTGTGCAAAGCCGAGTGAATCACCTTATGGGGATTTCCAATTTTCACGTAGTTCTTCAGCCACAAGAGTTAATG
>TARA_R110001599_G_scaffold26498_2_pt1 | contig 13097 bp, 10 predicted proteins | sample TARA_R110001599 | Tara Oceans TARA_R110001599 (sample SAMEA4398360) | marine metagenome | biome: Polar Biome; feature: [MES] marine water layer (ENVO:01000295) within the mesopelagic zone...; material: water (ENVO:00002006), including particulate matter (ENVO:01000060) such as...... | reverse complement strand
GGGTTATATCTAATGCAGTTAGACTTTTTTAAAGAAGAAGAAGAGAAGTCAGAATTAGATCTAGAATATAAAGAGTGTAAACAATGTAATAAATCCCTACCTAATACTACTGATTATTTTTACACTAACAATATAGCCCAAAATGGTACAATATATTTAGAAACACAGTGTAGAACGTGTCGTAGGCATAATATGAAAATCACTGCACGACTAAGAAGAGTAATTAAAAAACCTGATAAGCCTACTTGTAATATATGTGGTGTAGATGAGGTTAATATAAAAGGTGTATTACACTTAGATCATTGCCATAAAACAGACAAATTTAGAGGTTGGCTTTGTGGTAGTTGTAATCATGGTATAGGATGCTTTAAAGAAGACGATACTATTTTTATTAAAGCAATGCAGTATATAAGAGAAGCAAACAAATGAACGACAATCTTGAGCCACCAAAGAAGCCAACACGCTCTAGGAGAAAGACAACATACAAGGGTGCAGCAGTAAAGACTACATCAGGTATACTTCCAAGGACAGATAAACAAAAAGAGTTAATAGATGCCATAAAAAGAAACCAACAAGTCCTGATACTAGGTCCTGCTGGTACTGGTAAAACTTATGTAACAGCTACTTGTGCTGCAGATTTGTACATCACTAAAGATATAGATAAGATCGTTATAACACGCCCTCACGTAGCTGTAGGTAAAGACATAGGGTTTCTTCCAGGAACACTTGAAGAGAAGGCTCAGCCGTGGGCGTTGCCCGTCCTAGACGTGCTTATAAAGCATTTAGGTAAGGGTGCTGTTGATACTGCTCTAAAGAGTGGTAACATAGAGGTTGCTACACTAGCGTTGATGCGTGGACGTAGCTTTGACAATGCATTCATCATTGTAGATGAAGCACAGAATATTGAGATACCAGAGATCAAGATGTTATTGACTAGGGTAGGCGAAGGCAGTACAATAGTGCTTAACGGCGACATTCAACAGTCAGATCTAAGAGGAACGTCTGGTCTATCCAAGATCATACATTTAGCTAAGAAGTATCTGTTGAATGTTCCTGTTGTAGAATTTGGTGTAGAAGACATTGTTCGTAGTGGTATATGTGCAGAGTGGGTCAAAGTGTTTATGAAAGAAGGACTATGAAGTTAGAAAAAGAAGCAAGAGACTACGTTGACTCTAAGCAAGAACACTTTGAAGAGATCCTATTGTATGAGATACACAAGCTAAAGATCCACATAAGCAAAAGCCTCTGGGACAGTCCTGAACTAATTAAAGCTAAAGATTGTCTTACAGAGGCTTCACTGTGGGCTAAGGAATGTGCTAAGAAGCACGGTATTAAGTAGTTAGTCGAACACTTTCTTGTAGTACTCTATATAATCTAAATATTTATGTAATTCATAGTAGTTCATCTTTTTAGGGTTAGATGTCATACCTTCTTTCTTCATAAACTTACCTGCGGCTGTTTTAACATCGCTGTTTCCAGGTGCAGATGCAGCTTTTCTTTGTAGTACTGCTAGTGTTGTATTTCCATCTGCTGAAGAGTCTAAATACTTAGATACATCATTTCTAATACCTTTAAGTCTAGATCTAATCATAGTACGCTTGCCATTTAAATCTGCTTTAGTAAATGTAGAATCTGCTAACATTAGAGATGCCTCACGTTCTAACAAAGGAGCTAATACTTTATTGAACGCTGCATCATAGGCAGGTATTTCTGATCTCTGAGAAACTGTCCAAGGTTGCATCTCTGCTACAGAGTATAATTCTTCTGCAGAAGTACGCTTCTGTTTTATTACCAATCCTAATACTTTAGCAAATGGGTTAGGGTTATATATCTTACCCTCACGTATACCTACAGCTAGATCTTCTCCTGTTAAACCTTCTATACGTCCATTAACTTCATCACCATCAACAGCATCTTGGAAAGCTTCTACTATGTTATCTACATATTTAGTAGAAGTTTGTACAAACATACCTACACCTGAAGCCTGTTTAACATCCTTAGCTGTGTCTGTGCCTGAGATATAACCTGCCATCTGATTAACAGCATCCAAGGGGCGAGTAAAACCAGAAGCAAAGTTACCCATAGTTTTACTGAAGCCAGAACCCATACCATTTAGTATATATTCAGCACCTTCTATGTTTGTTACCCAATTAGTAAATGCATTTAAGTCATTACCAAACTCAGCATCCTTAGCTGTTTGACCTACAGCTAACTGTCTACCTAGTTCCTGAGATAATTCTGGTGGTATAGTTTCATTATTCTTTCGTAAATTTAGGATACGCCCTGCAACTAAGAATATAGAGAACGGAAAAGTGTTTTTCATATCTGCTATTTGTCCACCTCCTATATCTATCTCATAGACACCTAGACCATCTGCTCTTCTTTGATCATCATACTGCATAGCAAGACCTGCACCACCAAGGGCTACTATACTACGGCTTGCCGCTTCTGCTGATGTAGTTATTGTACCATCATTCTTAACTATAGACTTCATCAAACCTATATATCCACCTACAGATAAATCATAAGAAGTAGCTACAACGTTATTCATAAATCTACCAAAAGGTATAACAGTACCTATAATAGGTATGTTAGATACTTTCTCAACACCCTTAGCTACTTCAGATAAAAGATACTTATCCTTAGTATAGTCTTTAGCAAACACAGATCTCAGTGTACCATCTAGTGCTGCACCCTGAACATCATCATCAATAAGTGCAGTATCACCGCTCTTTATTACATCCCATAGAGATTTATCATGCTTAAGTCTTAGATACTTATCTAGCTCACCCATAAACATTTGAGACTTAGTAAAGCTATCCTGTATACGAACACCTGTTATCTTAGCTGCACCTTCTGCTACAGTTTCTGCTACCATACCAAAACCTGATTCAGTATCTACATTGTAACGTTTACCAGTACGTTCAACACCACCTGTATATGTTTCAAACAATACTTTACTTATATCATCATTATTCTCTAGAAACTCCATGTAAGCATCATGTGTAGTATAAGGATCTAAAAGGTTTCGCATCTTTTGTTGCTGTACCTTCATGTATATCTGTCCTCTACGGCGTAGCTCTTTACCACGCTGACCTGGTACAACTGTTCCAGCGATCATATGCGCTCCACCATTGAGTGTGTCAGCTAGTGTAGACATAGTAAAGTACTGAGTAAAGCCAGCAACGTTGATTGCAGTAGTAGCAGGAGATGAAACAAGCATACGTCTCCATAAGTTTTGACCATAAGAAAAGGGTCTGCTCTTCTTAACTTTATCAGCTTCTTTAGCAAGTATACTTTGTGTTTCGTCTGTAAGTATGTCCTCACCATGTAATAGTGTAGCATTTAATACTTTAGAAGCCTGACTCATAACGTTTAGTACTTGACCACCACGACTAGCTTCGTAAGCAACTAAGTCACCTAAGTTCTGTCTTGAACCTGTAGCATCACCTAGTGTTACGCCTGTCATTTTAAGCATATCATTTATTTCGGCTAACTCTTTACTGGGCAACATAGGTACAACATTAGATAGTAGATCTGATACTGTTCTATTCTTGGGTATCTTTATTCCTTGCTTAGATAACTGATGCACTAGACCTGAGTTTAAACCCTTACCGTCTGCACCTAATATAATATCATGAAAGACACTTGTATCTGTAGCCTGTGAACCAAACTTAGTTCGACCATCTTCTACTTTATCTCTCCAAGACTTAACATTCTTTTTTATATCTTCTGCAATCTTCTTTGCTTCTGCCTTCTTTATATTAGGCATCTCTTTAGGCATTCTTTCAGCACGTAGCCTGTCTATTTCTCCAGTAATACCTAACTGATCTAATCCTGACTTACCCTTGCCTTTACCTGCTATTATCTGCGCTCCTGCGCCTACTGACCCTAATAAAGAACTAAATGCTGTTTGAGTTAAGCTATATTGTTCTTGAGCGCCTACATCAATCATTAAGGACTGTATTTGTGCATCCTGCAGTGCAGCAAAGGAAGCGTCTAAGCCACCTGTAGCATAAACAGACTTCTTAGATGCTGCATCTTTTAAGCCTTCTTTTGATGCTTTTTCTGCTTCCAAGAAAGCTTTACGTCTATATAAACCACGCTCACGTTTAGCCGCTGCAGTCATGTGTCTCTTAGCTGTTTGTTTACTGAACCCAGACTTAACAGAAATATCAAAAGCTTTTTGCCCTGCTTCTTTACCTATCTTATCTGCGGCTTTCTTTGACAAGCCCTTCTCAAGAGCTTCTTTAGTAGCTTTAGCAACAGATAACTTAATTGCTTGCTTAGATGCGGCTGTAACACCTAGTGCTGTAGCTTTAGCTGTACCACCTGTAATAAGACCTAAATAGTTTGTAGGATCTGATGCAGCTGAGAATATGTAGTCTTTAACACCATCAACAGCACCCATAAGCCCGTCATTAACAAATACATTACCTGTATTGTCATACAACTCATATGCATTCTTTGCTATCTGCTTAGTTCTATCATTGGCTTTATATACAAAACGTGCTTCACCTGCAGTATTAACTGTATTAGTATTGAAAGCCCTCATGTGATCCATAAAGTCTTCTACAACTAAGTTGTTATCTTTATCGCCACCAAACCTATACTGATCACCAAAACGTTCTAACATGTAGGTACGTATATCGTCTGCAAATCTACCCTGTTTTAGATCTGACTTCTTTAGACTTGTTTCATCATCAAAGCCATAGTCTCTCTCAACAGATTCCTTTGGTATTTCTGGATTATAAAAAGTATTACCTGTTACTTTAGTTTTTTCTTCAGAGTACAACCTATTAAATATTTCGTCCGCTGGGTTTTGTTCTTCTTTTTTATCATCTTCAGTTTCTTCACTATATAGACTATTAAATATTTCGTCTGCTCTATTTAAATCAGCCATTAGTTACCGCCTCTTCTTCTATTTTTTCGAGGTACAAAAGGTTCTTCCTTAGTGACAACTTCATTAGCTGGTTTAAATAAATCTACACCTCCTAAAGTTTCCATCTCTTGAACAGTTAAAGGTAGTCCTTTTTCTTTTAACTCTTTAGTGATTTTTGCTTTAACAGCTTTAGCATTTTTACCCCTAGCCTTAGTCATCTTTTCTATCAAAGCAAGCCAATCTGTGTATGTAATAGATAACGTTGCTTTTTTCTTTTTACCTGAAAACTTATTTACAATATCTATAATGGCTTGAGGTACTTTAGGAGTATTTAAATAACGTTCAGTGTAAGCTGCAGGATATATATTACCTTCTTTATTATTATATATATGTACATCTCCATTAGCAGCTTTAAATATATATAGACCCTTTGATTCATCTATAGGTTTTAGAAATACATCTGAGTTTCTTATTATAGAATTACCCTCACTATCTTTTATTTCTAAATTAGTGTCTAATAATGTTCTACCCTTCTCTTCTAAGTCTTTTGTATAATCTCTTAGAGGAGTTAACATATTAGCATCATTTTGTTCTTCTTCTTCAGAACCACTACGGAAGCTGTTATGATATCCTGGTAAGCCCACATAACCATCAATAGAAGTACCCATAAGATCCATATAAGTGTCTTCATAGTAACCAGCAACTTGAGTGTCTAGGAAGGGTTTAATCTCTCTATCAAGAATATCTTTACGTTGGGTTAAGTTTGCTTCTAATAGTGCTTTATTATTTGCTAAGGTTTTTATAACCTCTTCTCTATTAGTAGGAGCTTCTGCGGCACTAAGAAGGGATTCAGCACCTTCAATGTCGTCTCTAAGTTTTTTAGCTTGAGCTAAATTAACATTAAGAGCATTATTATCACCTATAACAGCATTTATTTCGATACGAGCGTTACCTACATTACCTACACCAAAGAACTTAGGCTGATTATATGTTAAGAAAGATTCACCACCCACTTGATTGTATGCAGCAGAATTAGCATAATCGTCTAAGTCATACAAACTTTTACCATCATATACGGATGTTTTATCTAACTCTTTACGCATATCCGACATTGCACCTTCACCTGATAGCTTCTGCCACCAGTTAAGATCCTGAGCGCCTTCATAGTCGCCAAGCTTATAGTCTATTGCACCACCATACGTCTGATCTATTAAAGCATCAACAGATACGTTTGTAAGTTTAGCATCCAAAGTAATACCTGCAATAGCATCTACATTAGCCTTAGCAAATTCTAAACCTTTGTTAGCTACTACCTTTGAAAGAGCAGTCTCTAAGTCTGATAAACCTGTAGGACCTTCTGCTACTGCTGCCTTAATCATGTCAGATGTAGCCCCATAAGATTCTAGACGGCTTACGGTAGTTCTAGCTGCACCCTTAAGTTCATCCTTCTTTTTAGCTAAAGCAATTAACTGAGGTCTAGACTTCTCTAGTCTATCACGCTCAGTAGTAGCTCTGTCTTTGCTATCTGTCCTCTGCTTTGTTTTACCCTCAAGATAACTTTGAAAGAATGCCTTACCATCAAAACCCATTATACCATACCTCTTGCCATAAGACCTGCAGGTTGTTCAACCATAGGCTCTTCTATTATTTCTTCTTCTAACATAGGCTCTTCAGCCATAGGTTCATCATCCATGTTAGCATCCTGCATCTGTCGTAACATTTCAGTACCTTCATCATCGCCATTCTTTAAGCTCTTTTGTATAGCATCTACATAAATAGCATCTAAACGTTTCTTCTGCTTTTCAGTACGTATTTTGTTTTCGTCTATGTCAGTCTCTTTTACTTCAATACCCTGCTCTGACATTATAGCTTTAATGTAAGCCCCTACCATAGGGCCTGCTAACATCTGTGCATCTACAGTGTGCAAACCATTCATAGTACCCATAATCATCATAGTCTCTGTTATTTCTTGTAAGCTTCCACCTAGTTCGAATATAAGAGCTAAGTCATCTATAACTTCATCTCTATTTAGTTTCTCAATATAGTGTGTTACAACTTCTTCTACAGTACTCATCTCTGATGGGTTTTCCCACGGAGCATTCTTAGGTTCATCTGTTAACGATTGCCCAGGAATAGGAGCTTGAAATAGATCTGCCATTTTATTAACCTTACTTTGTAAATCCTGCACCGAAGTATAAACCTACGATAGCTGAAACGATATGTGTGTCTAGAGGGGTGATAACGAAGCCACGAGCTGCTTTCCAATGTATTGCATCTGGTGAGCCTAAGATCCAGTTAATGAAGCCACCCTGTACTTCTGTATAACCAACGATTACGCTTACTTCAGGATACCATACTGCTACTAACTTTGGCAATACGATAATAGAGAATACTGCAGATAAAGCTATGATCCTACGTGTCCATGCAAAGTGTATGTCTTTACTGCCATGTTCTCTAGCTTCACTGACTGCACCTACTAGGGCTTTCTGGTGTTCTGCTTTATTCTTATTGCTTTGCCCCCACATGGACATAACTCCACCTAAGACAGTGGAGAAAAGCATTGTGATTAATTCTAAAGGAAGTCCAAACATTAATTATCCTCTAATCTCTGCTATGATTTTATCAAGAGTAGTATCATCAAGTTTATTAAATCCCTGCCATTCATCTTTTAAACCCTTACGTGCTTGTTTATCATTTTTACCTATAACACGCCTCTCTGCTAAATGTGCTGCTATTTTATCCTGTGTAACCGAGTTAAAGACAGTATCATCATCTATATTAAGCTTAGCTAATATTCCTCTATCTCTTAAATCCCTTAAAGTAGTTCCAATCATTTGAAACTTACCTATAGCTGTTGAGTCTTTTTTCAAGTTATTTATATTATGCGTATGAAATTCACCGTTCTTTTTAGTAAAATCAAAAACTTCATCCATAGTCATAGAGGTTACATCTGTACCCTGAAATAGTCCAGACTTTTCTCCATCCCCAAATATAGTACTATAAGATTCAGCCTCTAATTTTTTAAGGTTTTTTCTAAATACAGATGAATCATTCATATATTTAGGTATGGTAACACTGTCAGGTCTAGGCTTAGGTTTAGTCATAATACCTATAGGTTCTTCGTCTAATTCAATAGCACTCTCTACTTGGGTTTTTATATCACTCAACTCTTCTGGTGTATGTCCTACAGAACTAACTTCATCTTTTGTAGGCATAAGCTTATCTACATGTGAATTAACTTCATCTCTATCTACGGGTACATAATTAGTAGCAAATAACTTAGAGAACTCTTCGTAATCACTGTAAGCATTCTTTATCTTTGTAGCAAAGTCTTTACGAAACCTACTATAATCAGACTCTTCAGGAGCAACTACATTTGTCTTTTTACCCATAATAGCAGAAGTTACACCTTCATTATCCGTCTCTATATCACGGTCTACATAGGTGTCTAAATCTAAGGAGTATCTATATTTGTTATTCATGTCTATTGTACCTATATAATTAGAAAGAACTAAAGAAGCCACCAACAGCGCCCCAAAAACTTGCATCTTTTTCTGCCTTGGCTTCAGATGCCGCTTGGTTTGCAGCCGCATCAGAACCATATTTAGAAGCGTCTGCAGCAATGTTAGCAACCATAATAGAAGTAGCACGATCTGCGTTATTATTAGACGTAGTATTTGCAAAGCTCATTAAGTCCCTGTATGTTTGTATTGTAGCATTGTAGCCTAATTGTGTAAACTGATTAGCGGCAACAGCGTCTGCTCTATTAGCATCATTGATAGCGGCATTTTCTGCAGTAGTAGTTTCCTGCGCCCACTTAGCGTTAGCTTGAGCTATAACTAATCTGTTTGTAGCATTAAACTGATCTCTCATATTAAGTTGTGCAGAATTAAATTGACTAAGAGCGTTAGACTCTCCTGCATTAAACCTATTCATGTTAGATTCTTGATCAGAATTAAACTGTTGTATACGACTACTTAAATCTGCAAAGAACTGATTAGTCTGGTTTTCACTAGAAGCGTTAAACTGCTTAGCGGCATTCTCTGCTGCTGTATCAGACATCATGGCATTAATATTAGCTTGTACTTTAAACATGCTAGTCTGTTGTTCATTACTTAAATTAGCCATGTCCATTTGCATAAAGTTCTGTGCATTTTGTATTGCCGCTTGTTGACGATTATTTAGGTTAGCCATGTCTGCTTGAGACATTGCAGCGGCATCTGCCATAACCTTAGCGTTAGTAGCATTTAAGTTTGTTAAGTCTACTGTTTGTGCCATACGTGCATTTTCTAATGCTATAGACTGTTCAGCACTAAAGTTCATATTAGCTATATCAGATATCTTAGCTGCGTTAGCAACACGAGATTGAAACTCTTGGTTAAACTCTAACCCTAAAAACTCTGCACGTTTCTCTGCTGCAAACATTGCTGTCTGTTGACGATTAGATAAGTTTTGTGATTCAAACTTAGCAAATGTCTGTGAATCCATCTGTGCTATAGGTAGAGCTGCTTCCATAGCAGTCTGTATCATTGCTTGTCCTGCCATAGAAGAGGAAGACAAACCACGAGCCGCCATAGCCGCTGCTGCATTACGCATAGCTCCTGCCGCCCAAGCAGGTGGAGACTTACCTTCAAAGTCAGCCATCAAGCCTGTAAGTTGCCCCTGTACTGTAGCATCTGTAGAAGGCGCACCAGTTACAGCTTCAAAGTTAACCTCTGTTCTAACACGATCCATATCAACAGTAGAACCGTCAATCATTTCACCCTCTTGGACAGTACGAGGATCAGGTGCATCTACTGTTTGAGCTTGGTCTATTTGTTCTACATCAAGACCTAATGCAGCTAGTTTCTCTGGGTCTTGACTAGCCGCTTCTACTTTAGCACCCTCAGATACTTTACCTACTGCCGCATCTAAAGACCCTGTTGCTTCGGTTACTGCAGGTGTAGCTTTTGTTGGATCTACTGTAGCCGCTTCTGTTTTAGTTGGTGCTGTTACAGGTGTACCTGCTTCCGCTGTTGTAGCTGTAGCATCTGTAGTAACACCCTGTTCACCTGTACCTGATGTTATAGTACCAGAAGCCTTGTCTGCGTCAGACATAGTTTCAACTTCTGTCTTGGTTGTCATTGAGGTAGGGTTTTGAATTGATTGTTGTACCAATCCTCCTATATTATCAGGTGTATTATTTACTACTGCCTCTGTCTTACCTTCTTCATCAGGTTTAACTGTACCAGAACCTCCCTGCAGTGCTGCATTTATTGCCGCTTGTTGTTCTGGGCTTTTTATGTCTCTTTGTGCTTGCCTCATTTGTGCCTGTTCAAAGGTCATACCACTATAATCAGGAGGTGGTTGATAAGGTTCTACAGTAGGTCTACCTAAAAAGTTTTCAAAGGCTGCTGTATCTCCTTGGGCTAGTTCAGGCATTATATTTGTTAAGCCACTAACAGCTTGGTTAGCTAAACCACCTATAGCATAACCTTTTACATAACCACCCTGAGCCATTCCAGGCATAGCCTTAGCACCTAACTGTCTCATAGCTACTTCTGCCATTTTACCTACACGCTTAGCTGCGCCAGGTTGAGACATTATATAAGCTTGCTGTTCATCAGCTTGCATACCTGCCATCTCTGGTACAATCTTACCCATTTGTTCAGGTGTAAATCCACCAAATACTTTAGCCATTTTTAATAGTCCTTATTAATTACCCAGCTTCATCCATATTGCTGCAGCAACAAAGCTGAATATAGCAACGGTTGTTATTTTAACGAATGTGTTCCATATACTTAAACGTGTTTGTCTCCACGTTGTTAGTAGACTACGTACTTCACGCATATCTTCGGCGGCAGTCTCATCATGTAAGCCCAACTCACGTAATACTAACTTAGCTCCACGTTTAGCTGATCTGTCTAGTATAAGCTCTAGCTCTTCTGGGGTCAATGTTATATTAGACATTACGTTACCTCTCTTAATATCCATGTAGCATCTGGCTGTTCATTATAACAACCCAGTGATGTACTAGTAGCTGTATTATTATTTATAAACGTTATACCCCAACAACCTGTGTTATACCACCATCCTGCTCTATGTATGTAGTCACAATCAGAGCTAGTCCACCATCCTTGACTGAAACCATCACCACCACGCTCTCTAGCCCAAACAGCTACCTCATTTCTTGCTAAAGTAACAGAAGGAGCATTATTTGCTATACCAAGGCTATTAATACCCCAACCAGTACCCTGTGCTACATAGCGTCTATTAAACTCGTACTTACCACTAATTAGTATTAAACCACCACTTGCCCAAGCATTTGAAGCTGATCTATTAAAAACATAGCTAATGTTGCCAAGCTGATTAAGAGGTGTATTAACAATATCTACACATATATTTGCGTTACCTGCATAAGTATCATTTTTATTGTTAGTATGTGTATTAGTTAAGGTTATAGGATTAGAAGCATTAGAACCGCCTGGCATACCAGCTATACCTATAATAGTAGTCCACTCACTAACTGCATAGAAGTTAGATTTAGTATGATTATTTTTTACTGTGTCTGACGACTGGAATCTACAATTAGGGTTATTAATTGCAACATTACCTATATGGTTTACTATTAATTGTTCATCTGTTTCTGTAGCTGTAGTAACATATCCTGAAGCTCTATACTGTCTAAAGTTTTGTAACTTCTGGAGATCACTACCCTCTTTATAAACAGAGAAGAAATCGTCTAAACCTAAAGATCCTGAAGTTGGTACATTATCATGGTTTCCATACTTCTCTTTAATTGTACCATTACCCTGAGAGCCTCTATACATATCATCCATACTGATTGAACCAGAGAGTCCAAACTCAGTACGGATTTGATCCAGAGATATAGATTGTCCTGATGCAGGTAAAGCCATTATACAGATCCATATGCTGTTATGTTTCCTACTACGGTTAAGTTACCAGAACCGTCTATCTTCATTTTGTTTGTACCATTAGATGCAAACAATAGAGTGCCACCACTCTCTGTTATTGTCCAGTTGCCTAGATCTACAGTTGTAGCATTAAGAGTAGAGGCAGAGAATGCTTGAGATCCAGAACCTGCTAGTTCAGCCTTAGTATCTATCTCTGTCTGTAATCCATCTACGTTAGCAATAGTGTGGTTATGACTGTCATCTGCGACTGTAGCAGTAATACTTATGTTTCCTGTACCATTAAAAGATGCAGAACCTGTTACATCACCAGCAAGAGCTATAGTACGAGCAGTAGCTAACGCTGTAGCTGTAGAGGCATTACCTGTAACAGCACCCGTGAGATTACCAGTAACGTTACCTGTTAAGTTACCCTCGAATGTACCAGCTACGAATGTTTCACTGCCTACGCCCCACTTGTCTGTTGCTTCTACCCAGACTAGAGATTTGTTAGCAGATGTACCACGTTCAATAGTAATACCTGCATCTTGACTTGGTGTGCCTGTCTCATCAGAGTTAAGAGTGATGATGTTATCACCAATGTTTACAGTGTTAGAGTTTACTGTAGTAGTTGTACCATTTACAGTTAAGTTACCACCTACGATAACATCATCAAATGTTACGTCTTGGTTAGTAGCTAAAGAGATAACACCTGTAGAACTATTATAGCTTATGTTACCTGTAGCAGATATAGCATTTCTAGTTCTTGCTGTAGTGTGATATAAGTTAGTTGAACCTTCAGTAATAGTATCTGTGTTACCCTGAGTGAAGCTCATTACACCAGTAGAGTTATTATAGCTTAAGCTACCTGTAGCTGAGATAGCGCCTCTAGCTCTAGCTGTTGTGTGATATAGGTTGCTAGAACCCTCAGAAAGTGTGTCTGTGTCGTGGTTAGCTATGCTTGATACAGTACCTGTCACATTACCTGTTAGAGCGCCTGTGAACCCTCCTGTAGACGTTACAGTGCCACCTACAACAATGTTACCAGAGTTAAGAGTTACGTTAGCTGTAGCTATAGTAGTGTTGCCTGTAATAGCAAGAGTACCACTTAGAGTTGTGTTACCTGTCACTGCTAGTGTACCCAGCGCTGAAGTAGCTGAACCATTTAAGCGTAAAGCTTCTACAGAACCTGAGAAGATAGACAACTGGTTAGAGTTGTTAGTTAGTTTACCAAAGCTAACACCGCCATCTTTAAGTAATACGTCTCCACCGTCAGCATCTAGTGTAATATCACCTGCTACATCTAGAGTTAAGTCTCCTGTAGC
>TARA_R110001599_G_scaffold67165_1_pt1 | contig 13098 bp, 13 predicted proteins | sample TARA_R110001599 | Tara Oceans TARA_R110001599 (sample SAMEA4398360) | marine metagenome | biome: Polar Biome; feature: [MES] marine water layer (ENVO:01000295) within the mesopelagic zone...; material: water (ENVO:00002006), including particulate matter (ENVO:01000060) such as...... | reverse complement strand
CGATCCTTGACGCGGGCTGATTTGGGGGCCATCCGGAGGATATGCTTCCGCACTCATGTGTGTGTGTGTTTAGACGGTAGGTTTGCCCGACCCGAACAGGCAAACGGCCCGACCGGACGCGGCAGACGGATGAAGCGGCGGGATCGTTTTGCCCAGCAAAACAGACCAGAGCGCAATCCGGCGGAGCGGCCGGGAAGGAACGTGCTCGTGAGGCGGGCAAACCGGGATGCCAGACGCAACGCCGCGGTGAGGCCGCATGGCCGAATGCGCGACGGACCCAAGGGCCGTTCTCCCCTGCGACACGCGAAGCCGAGCTGGGGAGGCCGACAGGCTATGTCTTTAGTTTTCGTTGAGTACAATAATCGCCTCGGAACAACGCATCCCAAGAACGCTGGAAATCTGTGGGACTCGGCCGCCGAGGTCAAAAGCGGAAATTCGCTGCACCGTGCGTGAACTGGTAAGATGCGGACAAAGTGAGCTTTCGCGGCGGCTGCCCCAAGGACTGCTTTCAGTGAATGCCAAAACAGTCGTTATTAGATCTATTGAGAAATGATCGCGGACCAATCGGCAAACCACGTCCGAAGAAGCGCAGCAAGCCACCAAGATAACCAGAGCGCTGCGAGCTGGAGCACAAGACCGAATGCAACGATTCTTCGGAAAGTGACGTTCTTCCCGCGCCATGCAATCAAGAGGCGAGCAATGGTATTTGCGCTCAGCGCAGCAGCCAGCGGCAGCGCTCCATCAACGGCCGAGATTTGCCCGGCTGCTACAAGCGAAGCAAGAGCGACAGTTGCGGAATTTGTGCTGACCAGTCCGGCAAGAGCGACAGTCGCGAGCACTGCTGTATTCCCGAACACATCATTGAGCGTCGCAGAGGTTAGCATGACAACCGCAACGATGAGCGCGAAACCGGCTGCTGCTTTGATCGAGAAGACCTGCGAGGGCAGTTCCAGCACTGCTGGCTCTACTTTTCGGCGCAAGGCTAGAAAGAAAATCGCAGCACCGTGTAGTGCGGCTGCGACACCTGCACCAAACAACAAAGGAAGACCCATTGTAAACATGGCAGGGCTCAGGGCCAGTAAGATAATTCCGGTCTGGATAAGTGACGAGACCGATGAAAGCGTCGCCCCCGCAGCGGCGCTTCGGGCGTCCTCCGGCTTTTCGGTGGCGCGTTGAGCAAGTGCTACAATTGTCGATGTGCTTGACACGAAGCCGGACAGGAACCCGCTGACCGGCAAGCCGAGGCGCGCGCCGATGACGCGTGTTGCAATGTGACCCGCTGCGCCAATCAGCATGATGATGACAACGATGATGAAAAGGTTGCGTGGATTGAGTGCTCCGCCGGGACCGATCTCAAGGCTGGGCAGGATTGGGAGGATCACTAGGATCGACACACCAAGGATGAGACCGTCCCGCAGCTCAGCGGCCGTCAGAATCGAGCGGCTGAACCCCTGCAACATCTCACGCGCTGCAAGCAATGACGCGATGACCACAGCCGCACCTGCCGCAAGCATTGTCTTTTGCGTTGCGAAGCCCCCGAGAAGTACGACAGAAACGAGCGCCAGACTGGTCGTGAGGCCAATATTCGGGTCAGATTGTTGGGCAACCGATACGATCCGAATGATCGCAACAGTAGCTACAGCGACCATCAGCAGGGCAACACCGCCCGTCATCATACTGATTGCGCCAATAAGTGATGCCAAAGCGAAAGTCCGAACACCTGTCGATGCACCCTCGCTTGGTTTGTGAGTGCTGCGTTCACGTTCAATGCCGATCAGGAGCCCAATTCCGAGGGCTTCGATCAATACATAGAATGCCTCCGGATCTGTTTCCATCAACGAACCCTGACTGTCGATTTCCTGCGTCGCAGCACGAACCAACAGGCTTGAACTGAACGATCTATTTTGTTACATGTAACAAGAAAGGAACCGCTATGCCAACCCCTGTTTCTCAACGTGTCAAGAAGCGCCGCGATGCCTTGCGAGCCGCCGGTCTGCGTCCTGTTCAAATCTGGGTGCCAGATACCCGCCGCCCCGGTTTCGAAACCGAGTGTCGCCGCCAGGCAGCGCTTGTTGCCCAAGCAGATCGCGCCGACGTCGGCTTGAACGGCTTCATAGATGCCGCCTTGATTGATATGGACGGATGGGATTGAGACGCGGTGAATTGGTGACGGTCGCCCTTCAAGGCGACCACGGAAAGCCGCGTCCAGCGCTTGTGATTCAGTCCGACCGGTTTTCGGACACGGCCACCACGACCATCCTTATGGTGACCTCCACGCTCGTCAATGCGCCGCTGATCCGGCTGACGGTTGAGCCCGCGTCGGAAAATGGATTGCGCTCCACGTCGCAAATCATGATCGACAAAGCCATGACTGTCCGAACGGACAAACTTCGGGGGGCTTTCGGCCAGCTCGATGATACCGTTATGCTCGAAGTAAATCAGGCGCTGGCGCTGTTTCTGGGTGTGGCGGGGTAATGGGAGAGATAGCGCCCAACCGCCCTATATTGCGGGAAAGGCGCGGGCAACGGAGACGATCAAGATGGACGCCGACGGTGCTTATCGTCGAAATGGGACCGAGTCGCGATGCAGCAATAGAGGAAACGAAGCCATTCCTAATGGTCAGAGGAATGAGAAATCCCGTCTCATCGAGTTGACCTGAGAGCATTTGCTTGGGGTTTTACACGATAGACTGTCTTGACGAGCACGGCACCCATGTTTGGAGTGGGATCAGTGAGAATGACGACCCTCAGGCCATCGCGTTCTCTCCAAACGACGTCTATCCCGTCCTTAACATCTGGTCGAATTGGGTTGAGAAGGACTCTTTCAAAATTCTCCTGAGTTATACCGTCGCCAGCCATACGTGCCTGAGCGTGACGGCTTACGGCAACATTGCCCAAACCTATAACGTCCGCATAGTAGTGTTTCATTGACTACCTTCCATTAAACTATCCAGTTGTATGATTGGCCGATAACGCCACGCAATATTAGTCAGCACCACGCGCAGCACGATACGCGTCATATTGGACAAATCGGGAATGCCGGAAAATTCGCTTGCGACCGACGTCCATGTTTCTTGCCAACTAATGGTCTCCTTTGATTTCACCCGATACTGAAAGCCAACGTGGATTAGCAGCATTTATTTGCTGATCCGAAGTCCACTCAACTAAATGTATCATGCACAGACTACTTCGCAGAACGCCCCCTCAATTCAGAATCGGCGCAAGCAAATGGTCAGTCAGAGAGCAAAAAACGTCATGGGACAAACTGAATGAGATAATTTGCGGATAATCGCAGTCCCGCCAAAATCCCTGCTACTGCTGTAGCAAGCGCAGCGCGCGCATTAAGAATTTGGGTCCTGTTGTAAGCAACAACCATTCGGTTCAAGTCAGCGGCGTCTAGCACTTCGTCTCGGCAGATACGGCGCATTCGGCCTCTACTCGCGCGCCACCAGAATATACCAGAAAGGAAAGCTGTTACGATGATCGACAGATCAAGCAAGAAAATTATTGTAGCCATAGGTGAGCCGTGCGCTATCCAATCAAGTCAGTATCCAACAAAAAAAGTGGCCAATCTTAACAAAGACTGGCCACCTCACGATCAATCGAAAAACTCCGAGAAGATCGATTTTTTCCTTCTCCGCTTGTCGTACCTCTCTTCGTAGCGATCATCGTCATCCCGATCACGGCGATGGTCATCATCACCTTTCAACAAGGATGATGCTATTCCCATGAGACCGCCGCCGTCTCCACGCCGGTCAGGGCTGTTTCGGGTATCCATGTGCCGTGGTGGCGGTGCTGGGGCGGTGGAGCGCTCGATAATCTTGTCGAGTTCCCCGCGATCAAGCCAGACACCCCGGCACGAAGGGCAGAAGTCGATTTCTACGCCGCTTCGGTCCGACATCGACAGGCCGGTATGGCAGACGGGGCACAACATGGCCGAGACAGTTTCTTGAGTTCGCATGATGGTTTATCCTTCCTGCCGCTGGCCGAACAAGCTCAGCAGCATTTGAAACAGGTTAATGAGATTGAGATAAAGGGAGAGCGCCCCCATTATCTGTAGTTTGCCGAGATCTGCCTGGGCAGACAGCCCGCCGGTCCCTTGATGAGTCAGATATTCGTTCCGGAGGCGCTGCATGTCCCAGGCGGTCAGGCCGGTGAAGACAATCACCCCGATGACAGAGACAGCCATGGATAACGCTCCAGAGCCGACGAACAGGTTTATAACCGAGGCACCGATCACACCGATCAGGCCGATCATCAGGAAACTTCCCCACCCGGACAGATCGCGTTTTGTCGTGTAGCCCCACAGCGCCATTGTCAGAAAAATGATGGACGCGCTCAGGAATGCTTGAACGATGCTTGTGCCTGTGAAAACCAGCAGCGCGCTGGCGAGCGACACGCCCATGAGGGCCGCGAATCCCCAGAAGAGACCTTGCAGAGCACCTACGGAAAGTCGCTCAAAACGGAAAGACGCGAACAAAACCAACGCCAGTGGCGCGAAGATTGCGATCCACTTGAGTGGTGTGCCAAAGATGAGCGCCGTGACAGGCGCAACATTTGCCACAGCAAAGGCCACCAGTGCCGATAGCACCAGCCCGCCGCCCATATAGGCAAATACGCCTGTCAGGTACTTACGCAATCCGACATCGTACTTAAGCCCTTCGGGAGATACATAGTCGCGTGGTAGAACAGTATTTTCCATCAATAACTCCTTCGGTGTGATCCCAAAGGAAAGCGGCATTCTGATGCTTGGATGACAAACATCTGTGGGTCCACTCCCCTTTGGGGGAGCGATCCGACATCACGGCAGATGCATCTGATACATCATCCGTCAGAGGGGCCCGGCTCGCACGTTTGAAGTGGTTGTAGCCCAGATCATTTTCAATAGCTCTTGCGCCTCGTTCGGCAGATATTTGCGCACCTTCCCCCGGTTGACACCGCGCTGTCATGTGACGTGGATTACCAACCAAAGAGGCCCCAGATAAAGAGCAAGCCCGAACAAGACAAACAGCCCGTCGCGGGCCAACATACCAAACGCGAGAAGTGCAACGGCACCCCCGACCAACGAGGATGAAAACGGGACGAATTCCAGAAATGGCATGATCAGCCCGGACAACACACAGAGCGTTTGGGGGATAAAGATCAGCGGACGATGCACAAAAGCCGTCAGTCTGGCGTATGTATGCGCATCCAGCCACGCCATCGCAGGGCGAAGCCGTATGATCACAGACCGCACGCGGGCGCTGTTGGTTTTGCGCCGCAAAAGCCACCTTGGCAGCCAGAGCCGGTCACGCCGCAACAGCATCTGCACAGACACCAGAAAGATAAGCATCCCCATCATAGCTGAAAACAGAGGGATGCCGCTGAGCGGCGAGGCGACAGCAATCGCCGGGATCAGTAGAACCGGTGTAAAGCTTGCATGGCCTACCGCCCGCACCAGATCGTCAACACCGACATATTCGCGGTCCGTTGCCGCAAATACCCGATCCACGATCCCGACGAGGACTGCTGTTTGTTCTGACACGATTTTTCCTTGTAGAGAGTTTCCAATGTGCAATCGGCAAATCGGTTCGTGCGGGTTTTCACCCGGCAAGACAGTCTGAACGGCACATCGGTAGGTGTGAATGAACATGCACTTGTTATGAGGTCGCTCCGGTCGAGAAAAGGAAGACCATATAGGCGGCATATGCGGCCAGCATAAGAACGCCCCAAATACGCCCGATACTGCGGGTCGCGAACAAAAGCCCTAGCAAAAGCAAACTCGCCGCGACCATTATGGGTGCATCGATCTCCCGAAACCGTGCGGCCACATCCATCGGCTGGATCAAAACCGTGATGCCAAGGATGGCGAGGATATTGAATATGTTGGACCCGATCACATTACCCAGAACAACGTCGGACTGCCGTCTGACCGCGGCCACGACAGCTGTGGCAAGCTCTGGCAGGGATGTCCCGATTGCAACCAGCGACAATCCGATCACAGCATCCGAGACGCCAAAAGTGCGCGCAATCGAGACCGAGCCCTGAACCAGCATGTCAGCCCCGAACACAAGGGCCGCGATACCGGCGACCACGAAAAGCGGAGCCTGCCAAGGGCGGGTTATCGGGATCTCTTCGCGTGCTTCGGCCTCATGCGCGAAGGTTTGGGATTGCCGGTTTCGCCGTTCCAGCCAGTACGTCGAGACCAGATAGGCCACGAGAACCGCCAGCATCACGGTCCCGTGCAAGCGGCTGATCACGTCTGCCTGAACCAGCCCCAAAGTGGCCAAAGCCACAAACGTAGCAACAAACGCTTCCCGCAACGCGCCACGATCCCAACCCGTGACCGGCGTGATTGCAGCAGCTACACCAATAATGAGCAGGATATTCGCGATGTTCGACCCAACCACATTGCCAAGGGCAATTTCCGGAGCGCCATCCAATGCGGCATTGACCGAAACCAGAAGCTCGGGCGTCGAGGTTCCAAAACCCACAATGACAAGCCCGATCAGAAGTTTCGAGATTCCAAAACGCTCTGCGATGGCCACAGCACCACGCACGAGCCCCTCACCCCCCACAAACAAGAGAACAAGGCCCACCGCGACAAGAAGAAGATCGTATCCCATTTTTTATTCCAGATTGAGTGCCAAAGGATTGGCGACAATGTGAGTTGCAGACGTGGCTGGTGGTTTTATCAGCAGGAGTTGGTGCAGAGGCAGTTAGGCCCGCCACGCGGATGAGCCGGTTATGATCAATTGCATTCAGTACTATCGGTTGTGTCATCTGGAAGCTGCGTATTGCACGAAATCCCGCGTCCAAGGTCAGTGTCTTCCAGAATAGCCGCATCGAAAACAGCCGCTTTAAGGATGGTATTCTCGAACGACACATTGATAAGCAGCGCGCCGACGAAGCTCGCCCCTGTCAAATTGGCCGATGCGAAAGAGACATTTTCAAGTGTTGCGTCATCAAAGACTGCGATGTTGAGGTTTGCATCCGAGAAATCGACGTCGCGAATTGTGGATTCCGAAAGGTCGACACCAGTCAACCGGCGACCTGACAGGTCCAGCCCCGCGACGACGCAGCCATTACACTGTCCAAGTATGCGCAACTGCGCGGGTTCGGCTGCGTCTTGTGCTATTGCCGCACTTGAAAGCAGTAGCCCGAGGCCAGCAAGGAAGCCTAAGCCTGCGGAGCGTGTCGTATGCCTGTCCAATGAAGTCGTCCTTTTTGGAGTGCCCTCGAGGTTGCGACAAGCGCCCCAGTTGAACCCACGTTTCTGATGTAGAAAACTGTCCGCAGTGTAGCGGACTGATGGATGATCATTTTGATCGCGTTCCAGCGCATCCCGATCGTGCTGATGTTTTACCGTCGACTGAATGCTGCATTATTTGGGCGCTTTCATAAAAACCATCTGATTTCCGGCATGTAAGCAACTGCAAGTCGTTTACAATAGCGGTCCTGTTGGCAGATTGTGAGGCACAGATTCCTCAATCGCTAAAGCGCCAATATGGAACCACAGTTGCCTTATAGCGGTGTCTTATCCGCTACGGCTGACCAGTAATTTGTCGATCCGTCTTCCGTCCAGATCAACAACTTCGATGGTCATATTTTCGAACGCGATCTGTTCCCCCAGTGCAGGCAAATGGCCTATCTGTTCCAGAACAAGACCAGCGACAGTTTCAAAGTCGCGGTCGGGATCAATCTCTATCGAGAAATGCGCCGCAAACTCGTCTACCGGCATCCAGCCCGCGACAAGGTACGACCCATCCGCCCGCTTGACCATCTTGGGCTCGTCCTCGCCTTCATCGGGAAATTCTCCTGCAATGGCTTCGAGAATGTTCATCGGCGTGACGATCCCGACGAAATGTCCGAATTCATCGTAGACCAGCACCATATGGGCCGGTGCCGTGCGCAAACGCTCTATCACTTCCAGCGCGCTTTGCCCTTCCCTGACGACAGGTGCGTTGCGTAGCAAAGACCGAAGATCAAGCTGTCCACCCACCAGAACAGGGGTGAGCACATCACGCGTCGTCAGAACGCCTATCACATTGTCCACATCCCCCTCCCAGACGGGCAATCTGGATCGGCTAAAATCGCTCAGGTTCTGTAAAAGAATTGATTTGGTGTCGCCTATATCCAGTGTTTCTACCTCATGTCGGGGCGTCATAAGGCCGCGTGCCGTCCGGTCCGCAATGCGCATGACCCCTGCGATCATCTGGCTTTCGGCGGGATTCATCGCACCGGCACTTTCGGCCTCGGCGATGATCAAACGGACTTCTTCGTCGCTGACTGTTGTCGGTCGTGTGCCCGACTGGCCCAGCAAGCCAAGAACCATCTTGCCGGATTTATCGAGGAGCCACACCAGGGGTGCAGCAACGCGCGCGATCATGCGCATCATGGGAGCCATACGAGAAGCGACTTGTTCGGGCGCACGTAAAGCAATCTGCTTGGGGACAAGTTCACCGATGATCAAAGAGAGGTAGGTGATAGCGATAACGACGGCCCCAACCCCTATTGGCTGCGCCAAAGCGGTCGGCATGCCCAGCTCTGCCAGTGCTGCTGACAGACGGGCGCCCAGCGTGGCACCTGAAAAGGCACCGGCCAAAACGCCCACCAGAGTAATGCCGATCTGAACGCTTGACAGAAACTTGCCGGGATTTGCTGCAAGCGTTATGGCCGTTGCCGCACCTTTGCTGCCTTTGTCCGCCAGTAATTTCAGCCGTGCAGGCCGGGCCGAGACGATGGCCAGTTCGGACATTGCAAGAAGACCGTTAATCAGCGTCAACAGAACGACGATAGTGATTTCGAAATACATTTTTTCCAACTTATGCCGGTGGTCCGGCTGATTAATTGATGTGTGATTGGGTAGGGAGGAGTGTGCAATTACCGCTGTCTGCTAGATGGAACAGGATCAGCCACGCAGACCCCGCAAAACGGTCGCACCGGCGTCCCAAATGTCGAAAGCCCTGGCGTAGTAGTGTTCGCGCGCCGCGAAAGGCTTGTCGCCTGCGCCGACCAATTCCATTTCGATGGTGTCAATCAGGCGCAAAAGACGACGACGGTGTATGCCCAGACGGCTTTGAACAGGGTCTGCAAGAATGCCTGCAAACGCCGCAAAGATTGATCCAAGCATAACAAGCCCCGCAAGCGTGGCTGCCACCATCCACGGCGACGTATCGGTTGCAAAGACACCATACCAAGCACCGCCGATTGTTTGCCCAAGCGGAAAGTCGGCAATTGCCGCCGAACGTGCCAACGCCTCTGCAACACCGGGTGCCATCGATATCATCCCTGGCGTCAACGCCTGAAAGACGATGGCCCCTGTCAGGAGCGTAAACAGCACGGTTGTAATTTCGGACACAGCGGATCGCGTCCCGGCATATTCTGACACCGCGCCCAGCACGCGATGGCTCAGGGCGCGTACATCATCTGCATTTTCGCACCGACGAAGTGTTTCGCGGAATTGAGGTGAAGCAAGGACAGCATGTTCCAGTTTCGTTCGATCGAAAGCGGTTTTACCAGCGGTGACCGGCAGACCAAGCAGGTCGGTGACGATGCAGGTTTCGACCCTACTTGCGACTGACGTTCTGAGTAAAATACGACGGCGGGCCAGCCAAGCCCCCCCACGACGCAACCCCAGACGCTTGCAGAGATAAGCGACGATGCGGGTCAGCACGAAAACCGGCGACAAAATAAAATTCACCGGAGCCCGCAAAATATCCCAGCCCAGTGCATTGCGATGAAGGCGTAGCGTTCCCCGCCAGCTGAAATGCTCAGCCACAAAAGGGTCAACGGCACGGCGGAGTGTCTGGATGTAATCTGGTAGGTCGCGCGTATCAGGTATGCTGGGCGCGGCCTCAGTCGGCGATGACGTGATCATGATGGTGACACACCATCTCCTTTATATCTCATATAGGGCGCAGTTACGTTTGTCGTTGAAGATGTGTCACACTCGGATGATTGCAAGATGACCGATAGCCTGATCTCTACAGATTTTTTGTGTCAGGCGCTTTGTTGCCGGCCCAGCACAGAATTTGAATAGGTCTTCAGCTGGGTTTGAAACCATTTCGGTGTCAAGAAAACACCAAGCGTAAATTTCGGCCGTGCAATGGCCTATTTTTCTTTTCTCACTTCTCCGAGCAGAAGGAACGGATCCATTCCACGCTGTTCGGCGCTTGCGCGCACGGCATTCTGCAAAACCGTGCTTCGCGCCAGCATCTGGCGAAAGCGGGCGACGTCCAGCACAAGCAGCGTGCAGGGCGCGATTGCCCGGACTTCGGCACGACGGGCATTTCGTGTCAAGGCAGCGACTTGTCCAAACATATCTCCTCTGCCCAAACGCCAGGTTTGCCCCATGCTTTCGAGTTCAACTGCACCCGAGGCGATGAAGTAGACGTTTTTGACCTCGTTATTCTTTTTGACAATGACGTTTCCTGCGTTGACGTACTGGGTCAGCAACGCCCGGCCCAATTTCTTCAGAGCGGCCTCATCCAAGTCGGCAAACAGTGGAAACAGTTTGATGAGTTCCTGCCGCTTGAGCGCAAGATCAAGGGTTGGCCGCCCTTCCGCTGCTGTTCTGCGCACGGCAAGGCCCTGCATCAAGGTTGTATACACCTCCGCACCGATCAAGCCGTCTTCACGCATGGCCGCATATTCCCGTTCTTCCAATCGAAGCGACGTGCGCCGGATGAAACGTCGCTCCAGTTCCTCGGCATAGCCCGGATACTGCAATCTCAGGCCCTCCAGCGCTGTTTCAACTGTTTCGATCCGCCGCGCGACGAGTTCGTGAAGCAGGTCCGCCACACGTCTGCCGTGAATGCGACGAATGCGTCCGTCTATGAAAGCATCCAGATCGCGCATGATCAGCCTTTGCGACAGCAACAGTTCAAAGCGATCAGACGTCATGCGTACCAAAGGCGCAGACAAGCCCAATCTGTTGTGCAAAGCCACAACCGTCCTGAACGCGCGACCATAGGCAACCGACCGGCGGGCGGCCTGCTGATATCCGCTGCGCCCGCCCGCCCGTGCAGCCTCGATAAGCCGGTCAGCATCAGACAGGATCTGTTCGGCCATGCGCGCGGAAATAGTGCGTTCCCTGACCCGCGTGAGGATTGTGTCACGCTCATATCCTGCAAGGGCGATAAGCCCTAAAGTGATCCGGTCACGATCAAGAATATCATCGCTGTCTTCGGCTGTTCTGACTGCCGTTTCCAGCCTTTCCCCGAACAACTTTGCTTCGGCGCGCACGATATCATGCGTGAGTGCGTAATCCTCGGTGGTGCGCGCAATATCCTCGCGCACGGTCTGAAGGGCGACTGCGACCACCTGCCGCGACATCGCCTCGTCCAGAGGTGACAGGCGGTCCAGCCCCAACCAGCCAATAACGGACCGCAGCGTGGTGCCCTGTACGATCAGTGTGAAAAGCGTAAAACCCGTTGCAAGAATACCGACGAGGCGTTTGACCTCGACGGGAACACGGAAACTTTCCGTGACGGCCAGCGCAAGCGCAAGTGTGACCGCGCCACGCAGTCCGCCCCAAAGAATTGCCACACGGTAGGGCCGCTCAACCGGCGGTGAGAGACGTAAGATCGCCAGTAACGGCAGAAGTCCGAACAAAATTACGGCCCGTGCCGCAATCGCGGCAACAATAACCACACCGATCAGAATGAAATCGCTTACTCTGACATCTTGCAGCAGTCGCGGAATAAGAAGCGCGGCAAGAATAAAGATCAATGCACCAGCCCAGTGGGCCAGCAGATCCCAGACTTCGCGCAAGTTGGCCCAGGATTGGGGTGGAAGACGTCCGGGACCACTCAAGTTCAAGGTCAAACCAGCAGTGACAACAGCAATCACGCCAGACGCGCCGATGCTTTGTTCCGCGCCAATATAGGCGAGATACGGGAGAGCGACAGACACCGAAATAAGTGCAAGTTCATGCGCGTGAAAAGATGCCATGATCCAGATCGCAACACGCGCGGCCAGCCAGCCAGTGAGTGCGCCCCCGGCGATCAAAACCGGAAAGCGGGCCAGCGCATCGCTTAATTCCGGGTTGGGCACACCCAGCATAACGAACCCCATGAACAGCCCAAAAAGTGCGATAGCGGCGGCATCGTTCAAAAGGCTTTCGCCTTCGATGATCCGGGCAAGCCTGCGGGGTGCCGAAATTGACCGGAAGATCGAGACAACAGCGGACGGGTCGGTCGTTGATACAATGGCACCTATCAAAAGGCATGCGGCCAAAGGCAGGGTGGTGGCCCACGACAACGCATAACCGACGCTGAGTGTGGCAATGACCACTGCGACAACCGCCAACACCATGATTGGAACCCAGTCATCAAGCATCCGGCGCAAGTTCATGCCCAATGTCGCCTGAAATAGTAGCGTCGGTAGAAAGACGTAAAGAAAGACGTTGGATCTGATCGGCAGGCCAAGGATGGCCTCGGCCACAGGATTGAGCGCATCGGTCAAATCCGTGCGCAAAAAGAAGATCGCGCCTGACGCGATAATGATGCCCAGACCAGCCAGAATGACGCTGTAGGGAAGCCTCAGACGGGCCGCAAGCGGCTCTGCCGCACCGATGACAAGAAAAAGCGATGCAATAACCGACGTGATCAGAACTATATCCATAAAGCTGGACTACCTGAAATTTAGCATGTCAGAAACTGTTCTAGCTCTGCGGTGTTTTTAAAAGGCCATTTCCCCACGCAAGAATGGACCTATTGCCAGAAACGGCCGTTTTTTGAGCGCCGGGAAAGGCCGTCGTCTGAAGTTGCCACAAAACCCGTTCAAAACCTCATAATTTGTTGAAGGTTTTTGCCCCCGTCGTGGTAGCGGACTTTCGAACTCGATGCAGCATCGGTGACTCCGGGCTCTTCGGTAGCATTAGCTGCGGGCGACGCAAACGTCTGCAATTTAGGCCGGGTTCATTCAACCACGCCAATACAGAAAAAGGGGAACCGTGATCACACGGCTCCCCTTTCGTTTCAGATCGTCTAATCTCGGGCGCTGATCAGGCAACCAGCGACAGCCCCGCGCCTGCGTCCTGCGGCTGCTCACCGCTGTCGATGAACGGAATGATCGAGAAGGTCTGCCCGCCGCGCTGTTCTTCGTTCTGCACGGC
>TARA_R110001599_G_C12274514_1_pt1 | contig 13098 bp, 13 predicted proteins | sample TARA_R110001599 | Tara Oceans TARA_R110001599 (sample SAMEA4398360) | marine metagenome | biome: Polar Biome; feature: [MES] marine water layer (ENVO:01000295) within the mesopelagic zone...; material: water (ENVO:00002006), including particulate matter (ENVO:01000060) such as...... | reverse complement strand
GGTATTATCCCTTAACTGGGTTGTGCAGATCCATTAGACCACGTCAGTTGGACTTTTTAACGCTGGTGACTTTCGAAAGGCAGCAGCCCACTGCGGCAGCCTCGCCCGCTATAACTCTGCGGTTCAGAGCGAGCGCAATTTCGTCCTGAAAGCTCGGGTTACCCAGGGCGAAATTTCCATTGGTGGCGACTCGAATTTCGTTTAGTTGCTTGTCGCTGATTTGGGATTTGATCAAAGCGTTGTAGTTGTCACATCTATTTTCGCCATTCAATCCCAAACTTAAATAACTGTGGTGCGCTGTTAAGAGCGCGTTATCTCGTCCTTCTCCATTGTAGTGAAAACTCGACCAGGGGTAGTCTCCGGGGTGAGCCACCATGGACGCTCTGCCCGGATTCAGCTCAATGTATCGGTAGCACCGCAGCGCGTACTCTTCATCTTGTGCCAAGCAGGATTTAAAGCGACCTTCCCATAATGTACCGCTGCGTCGATAGGTTCGATTAATGTACTGTACGAAACATTGCCCCAAGTGCTTCATCATCAGCGATGGCCTTGGCAAAACTGCTAACGATCGACATCAACCCGAGCAGACACTTCGCTACCAGCTCGTCGAAGCGCACTGCCCTGCTCTCATTGGTTAACTCTCCCAGCAGGGCAAATCACTGCCCGACCCTGTCCACAGGGAATTCGAGGCCTATCTCAAGTGCGGCCGTCTGGAACACGGTTTCCTGCGGGTGCGCTGCGACAGCTGTCATTTGGAGCGCCTGGTGGCTTTTCCTGCAAGAAGCGAGGGTTCTGTCCCAGCTGTGGCGCCCGCCGTATGGCCGAGACGGCAGCGCTGCTGGCCGATGAGGTATTTTCCGATGTGCCATTGCGCCAGTGGGTCATCAGTTTTCCATTCCCTTTGCGATTCCTTTTCGCCGCCCACCCCCAGGCGATGGGCAAGGTGCTGGGTATCGTTTACCGGGCGATCTCGACCCATCTGATCCACGATGATGTGCGACGAGTTCGCCGGGGTAGAGTAAGGTGACTGATTTTTTAATGAAGTGACAAAGTGAAAGGGGCAGCCTGGAAGTGGCTCGGGAGTTGCGTCTAATATCTCACCACATTTCTCAAGCTCCTAAGCGTAGAGCTCAAAGAGGATGGTTCGTATAGCCCAGCCCTCTTACATCATTCGTGAATTATGAATGTGCAGTGCAGACCTAAAGTACCGAAATATGCGTAGCGACACCCAGATCGAGAAGCATTTGCGCGACCTCCTGGCGATACAGGGCATTCATCAGCACGATTCTGTCCGGGCGCAGCGTTGTTAGAGCGTCGGGTGTAGAGATGGGCAGAGACGTGCCCGGAGCGAACAGGCCGGAGCGGTAGGGGTTGATATCGACAATGGCGTGAACCTGGGCAATCGGCAGGGCCGACAGGAAGGCCACGCATTTGGACCCGGAGCCCCAAATGGCGACGGATTCCTGCCGCTCTGACCAGGTGGCCAGGTTGGCGGACCAGTGCTGAATATTTGTCGACACCGCCGGTTTAAAGCGCGCGATGGAATCCTGCTCGTTCGCTGTCAGGGCTGCATTTTCCGCTGGCCTGGCGGTGTTTTCTGGCCGCGCTATTGCCTCTATGCACAGGTACTGGTCGTCGTATACGCGGTAGCTCTCGCGTACCGTAAAACCGCTGTTCTCCAACAGGCGCTCGAGAGCTGCGGCCGTGAAATAATTGCAGTGCTCATAGTAGATGTCCTCGAAGGAGCCGGATTCGAGAATCCGTGTGGCATCGGGCACTTCAAGAAATACCGGCGTGTTGTCCTTGATGCATTCCCGAACCGTGCGCATAAAGGCCAATGGGTATTCAATATGCTCCAGGGTGTGCCGGCAGAGAATTAGCGCCGGGTTTGCCGGTATGTTCTCGCGTTTCAAACTGTCGCGGACGAAGCGCACATTGTGCCCTGTTTCAACCGCTGTGCGGTCTTCCTGCCAGGCCGGGTCTATACCAACACCTGCCGCACCCACCGCCGTACAGAGCTCGACGAGAAAGTCGCCCTTACCGCAGCCCACCTCGACAATTGTTTTGTCCGAAAGGCTATAGGTATTGCCTAACTGCTTAACGAGTTGCGCTGAGAACTGGTTGAACGTGGAGGAGAAACGCTGTTGGTCCTCATATCCGGGCCGGTAGTGTGTCGTAGCGGTGTCGAACAACTGATTGAAGATGAAACCACAGTGCGAGCAACTTACAAGACACAGATCCGCGCGGGGGGTACTCTGCGCCTCCCGCTGCGAAGCTACCAGCAGGCAACTCTGGGTGGGTATTTGCGTGGCGCTGTACAGGCAGAAGAACTCTTCAGACTGGTCACAGGCGGGGCAGCGTGATTTCACGCTAGTAGCGCTGCGTTGTTGGTGTTTGATCGCGAGTGTTCATGCATACCCAAGGTACTCCGACAGGTCTCCGGTCACTTGTTCAAAATGGCGGAGCCTGTCACCGGTGAGATATTTCTGCCAGTCGCCGATCTCTGCCTTGCGGTAGTGGCTGTGAATGTCCAGGTCAGATTTTTCGCGACCACCTGACAGTTTTTTAAAGGACAGCTCCTGATCGATGGTGTCTCGTGCTTCGGGATTTAATAGTATGCCCAGGTAGTCGAACAGTTCGTCGATAAAGCCGCGGGAGTCCCGGTTCAGGTCCTCGTAACGGTACAGGGCGAAGTCCTCACCCTGTTTCTTCGCGTCGACCCAGGAGCGCTGGGCCCGAAAGTAACCCACCTGGCTGAGCCAGTCGGTCATGAAGTCCAGGCCGTCGCCTATGGAGCGCTTTTCCAGCTGTTCGCGCAACCAGACGATGGGATACGCCGAGTTGTGGGAGTAGCGGGCCGAGTGGTACCAGGACACCACGCAGTCTCGGGGATCCCTGAGAACGAAAAAGGCCTTGTGCTGCCCTGGCTGCGGCATCTGCCGGAAGTCCTCATAGTTCACATACAGATGAGTGACTATGGTTTCAGGGGGCCAGGGCCGGGAGAGCTCCGCCTCGTTCAGTCCCAGTTCCACGTACGGCTGGACGAGCATCCCCGTGGCCTGGTAGACGTAGGGGTGTCCCAGCAACTGGCGAATCCACTGGCTGGCGGTTTTCTGTGTGCAGCAGTGGTAGATATTGCGCCAGGGTGATTTTGCCACCACATCAAGGGGCTTAAAGGCGATTTTGCTGGCCTGCCGGTAGGCGCGGCCGGCCTCTTTTACCTGACCATCCATTTCAAGGGAGAAGGCGCGTTTGCGCAGTGCCACCAGTGCCTCCGGGGCGAGCGATAGCACCCTGTTATAGTGACTGACCGCGGCGCTCCACTCGCCGTGGGTTTCGGCGTATTGACCCAGAGCCAACCAGGTGTCGGCCACTTCCGGTGCCAGCACTGCGGCTCGCTGTAGGTGCGTCTTCGCCTCCGCCATGTGTCCCGACTGCAGGGCGAGCATACCGAAGCCTTGCAGCAACAGGGGGTGTTCCGGGTGTAGCGGCAACAGCTCACGGTAAAGCGTTTCCGCAGCGGGCAGGTTGCCCTGCTGGTGCAGGGCGCGGGCACGCGCAAGTGCCTGCTCGATGTCTTCCACCTCAGGCGCCTGCCGCTTCTATTGCGGAGGATATCGCCATGGGCCGCCTCGCATTTACCGCCGCGGAGAAGCGATACGTTTCATCAACCAGCCCGTTGGTTCTTAGTTGTTGCAGTTGAGCCAGCCGGGCAAAGCGGGCGCCCTCGAAATCTTCGGGCGTAATATCCTGGTTCATCATGGCATCTCGCATGCGGCAGATCATTTCAGCGGGGTCCCAGCGGTAGTGAAAAGAGGGCAGTACATCTGCCATCTTGTCAAAACCGACCCGGTAACTGCGTAGGTCTGCACTGGCTCCCTCTGCAAAAGATAGCTCGGCGGTTGGAATGGCGGTCGCCACCATGTTGGCGATATCGATGACCCGTTGGTTGCCCCTGGGGTCGCCGATGTTGACAATTTCACCGCTGACCAGATCGCCACGTTCGGTCAACGCACAGGCGATGGCTTCGGCGACCGCCTCCACGTGTACGAGCGGGCGCCAGGCCCTGCCGTCGCTTTTTAGTCTGATCTGTCCCGTGGCTAGCGCCCATGCTGTGAGGTTGTTTGCCACCAGATCGAAGCGCAGCATGGGGGAGTCGCCGTAGGCGGTGGCGAAGCGCAGGCAGACAGTTTCAAAGTCGTCTCCCTGCAGGGCCCGGATGTCCCGTTCGGATGCCAACTTCGCCAACGCGTAAGGTGTGACCGGCAGTGTGGTGGACTGTTCGTCGACTAGCGCATCTCCCGATGCCCCATAGACGCTGCAGGTGGAGGCGAAAACAAAGCGTCTGACGCCGGCATCGCGGGCCAGTTTTGCCAGTTGTGCACTGGCCGTGTGGTTTACCTGCTGTGTAATCTCTGGGTCGAGGTTACCCAAGGGGTCATTGGAGAAACCGGCCAGATGTACAACAGCTTCTACTTCGTGCAGGTGCTCCGCGCGCACGTCGCGAATGTCTACTGGCCAGAAGGGGATCCCGCTGTACCTGCTCCCGAACTGGCTGGCCCTGAACAAGCCTGAATCCAGGCCGGTGAGCGTGTGCCCGGCTTTTTCAAGCAACGGTTCCAGTACGCTGCCGATGTAGCCCAGGTGCCCGGTTAGGAGTATTTTCATGCGGCCTGTCCTGGTGAGGGAAGGCGCCAGGGCGCCGCGCCGCCAGCCCAGAGTTTTTCCATGTCGTGTCTGTCCTGTGGGTAATCAACACAGCGCCAGAAACCGCTGTGCTTGTATGCCATCAACTGATTATCGGCGGCGAGGGCCTGCAACGGCTCCTGTTCCCACTGGCTGTGATCATCCGCGATGTAATCCGCCACGCCGGGTTCAAGCACGAAAAAGGCGCCGTTGATCCAACCCTCCAGGGGTTGGTGTTTCTCGTAAAAGCCGGTCACGCGCTCGCCGTCCAGGGTGAGGTGGCCGAAACGGGCGGGGGGGTGTACTGCGGTAACCGTCGCCAACTTGCCGTGTGAGCGGTGAAAGCGCAACAGGGCGTCGAGGTCGATGTCCGCCAGGCCGTCGCACCAGGTGAGCATGAAGGTCTCGCCCCCCATGTGCGGCACCAGCTGCCTGATACGCCCGCCTGTATTCGTGTCCAGGCCGGTATCCACGGCGTCTATGTGCCACGCTCGCGATGCAGCTGGAGTATCACTGGGATCGGTCCAAGCATCGGTTCCCCGGGCAAAGGCCGCTTTGAGTTCATCACCGCGATAACCAAGGGCGACTACAAAGTCATCCAGGCCAGACTTCGCGTAGCGTTGCATCACGTGCCACAGGAGTGGTCGGCCACCTATTTCGAGCAGCGCCTTGGGTGGAGTGGAAGCTGTGTCGCCCAACCTGCTACCGTAGCCACCTGCCAGAATTCCAACTCTCATGGGCAGCGCTCAGCTTGTTTCAGCACTGGTGAAGTACAGCCTTGGTGCGGCAGCGCTTTTGAGTTGTGCGCTAAGAAAGCGTTGTAACTGCTCGGGTCGAGACAGTGCGTCGTACAGTCCCAGGCCCGCTGAGAACGCGCTGGCGAGTGCTGGGTTGCCGGCTGCCAGCTCCATGCTCATGACCTCCCGGAACGGTTTCGCTGGTTCCGATTCCATCCACTGGCACACGGTATTGCGCCACCCCGCGTCCGCCTGCAACTGCAGGCTCTGCTGCACAATGGCCAGGGTGCCGGCCGGGTTGCCTGCTTGCAGTGGTGCGCTAGCGCGCTGCAGGCACCAGGCGGCGGCATTGTGCGCTGCGGCAGTGGAAATTGCGGCGCACTGGTCGGGTGGCAGGTAATTCCTGGCCAGTTCAATCGCCTTTTGGAAAGCCGGACCCTGTACCCCGGCCTGGGTTTGTTCGGTGCTGACATTGAAGTCGTGTATCCGGTAACGGGCGAGGTGGGCGGGTTCCAGCCACCAGTCGTAGTGGCAGGCCACGCGCATGTACATTTCCCAGTCTATGGTGTACGTGAAATCTGTGCGGTAGGCGCCGACTCGCTCGTACGCCTCACGGCTGATAACCGGGCAGGGTGGGTTGAGTGCGTTGGTTACCCCTATCTCGGCAATCCAGTTTGCGGAGATGCCCCGGAAGCCGCCGTGGATATTGCTGCGCCCGGTGACTTTGCCCTGCCGGTCGATAAGTTCAAAGCCGCAGGAGGCGCCGCCCAACCTGGCACCGCCCTCGGCAATCCCCGCAGCGAGCGTTTCGTAGTAGCCCGACAAGACGAAGTCGTCGTCGTGCAGCAGGTGAATCCAGCGCCCACGGGCCAGCGCCAGGGCGGAGTTCCAATTCTGTTGCAGTGGCAGTGTAGTGTCACGTCGGTAATAGCTGACGGCATTGCCCGCAACGTCGTTTACTAGCGACGCCAGTGACGGTTCGCTGCCGTTGTCCAGCACGATGATTTCCATTTCTGCAGCGCCCGGTGACTGGTTGAGCACGCTCGCCAGGCACTCGGCGAGGAATTCGGTGCGGCCGTATACCGGGATAATGACACTCCAGAAGGGGCGGCGACCCGTGTTCACGACTGGCGCGATTGCCTGGTAGGCGTTGCCTGCAACGTCTACGGTGCCGGTGTCTTCGGCGGCGGGCGCTGGCTGAATATCTAACTCAGTGTTGAACAGGGTGGCCAGGTGCGGGTGATTGCGCAGGAGGCCCGCGCGGTAGTGTTTTCTCGCCGTCTCGGGCGATTTCGCCTGAACGGCGCTTGCCAGTGCCAGCAGGCCGCGCCCCTCGTCCGGAGCCCTCTCAACGAGCTGTTCGAGGGCGGCCTGTGCAGTTTCCACCTGTCCGATTTCGAGCAGGACAATACCCACCCAGTAACGCGCGTCGAGGTTGTCCGGGTCGAACACCAGGGCCTGGCTGAAGTAGGACATCGCCTTGAGGTGTTGGCTGCCCTGTAACGCCGCGTCGCCCAGGTCCAGGCTCTGCTCGGTGAGCTGTGCGCGCTCGGCCACACTTAACTCGCCCGCCAGTAGCCGCAGGGTGGCCAGGTTCAGTTCCGCATCGACATATTCGGGGTCCAGCGCCAGCGCGAGTTCCAGGCTCTCCCGCGCGGCATCCAGCTCGCCACTTTTGAGCTGTGTGTAGCCCAGCTTATTCCACAGTGTGGCGGAGCTTCCCCTGTGCTGGATCAGAAATGCGTAGTGCTCAGTGGCCTGGTCTGTACTGTCAGAGCCCACCAGCAGGTTGGCGACCTTTTCCCGGCTGTCAAAACACATGGGGTCTTCTGTTAGGCGATCTTCAAGACGAGCGATTTCAGCGTGCAGGCTGGATTCAGGCGGCGCCGCGTTGCTCATGGGTGTTTATCCTTGACTGCAGATTTCAGGAATGTCTCAAGTGCGCGCACCGGTGCCCGATCGTGGAACAGCGCGGATTTACCGGCTGAAATCTCCGCAGACATCTGCTGGCGTAATGCGGGTTGCTGCCCCAATTGAATGGCGAGTTCCACATAGTGATCGAGATCTGTGGCGCAATGCGCCTGAAGATTCATGGCCGTGAGCATGCCATAAATATGCCGGCTTCGCATTGTGGCACCGGGCAGTGTAACGACGGGCAGGTTGCAGGCCATGGCCTCAAGTGCGGTATTACAGCCGGACCACTCCAGGCTGTCCAGGAAGACATCGCTGGTCGCGACCAGCGCACGGAACTGCTCCCGGTGACAGCGCGGGATTACCCGCACGTGCTGCTTGAAGTCGCTACTGGCTGTGTGGAACGCCCGCTTGAGGCGGTTGCGTAAATGCTCGGTAGCGACAAGATTCGGGTGCTCAATGAAAATGAAACGCGCTCCTGGTACCTGTGATGCGATCCGGGCGAAGATGTGGTCGTACCGGGGCAAGTACTTGTACAGGGCCTGGCCGCACCAGTAAACAACATCCTCGGCGGTACACTCCAGGGACTGTGCCCGATCGGCGGGAGCTACTGCACTTACCGGGTCGAGGTACACGGACAACCCGGGCAGTAGGTGCAGAGTTTCCACGTAGGCCCGTTGCGCGTTGTCGGGCTCCATCAGTTCACTGCTGAGAAAATAGTCGATGCTTTTCAGGCCGCTGGTGGCCGGGTGCCCCCAGCTGGTGACCTGCACCGGCGCCAGGCGGCGGCAGGCCAGTTGTAAGGTCTCCCGGTGCATGCCAATCTCCGGGTAGAGCAGGACATCGGGGGCATCCGTGCGAATTCGCTGTATCCAGGCACCAGCCTCGCCGGGGCTATCGTAAAACGTGTCGGCTGCATGGCGCGCGGCTTGCGTCTGCGTGTCGTCTGTGTGCCCCAGGTAGTAGCCGTACACCTCGAACTCGGAGCGGTCCAGCTGCTCCAGCCAACCCTTAATCGGAATCCACCAATTGGAGTGATCGTAAAAAAAGGCGGAAACGATACCCAGGCGAAGGCGCTGACGCGGTGGCGGCGCTGGACAGGACCTGTCGCTGTCACCCAGCAGGCCGTCAATGATGGTGCCGTACAGGCGCTGTTCCGGTTCAACATTGATACCGTAATAGGGCAGAGCGAAAGGCTGGATCACGCCGATAATGTCCAGCGCGGCCTGTTTCTTTGCTTCGTCAAGTGCATGCCATTGCCGTTGCAGGGCTGACAGAGCCGAGCGATAGGCGACGAGCGCGCTGTCGAATGCGCGCTCGTCGGGTGTGACTGTGCTCAGGTTGGACAGGGCCGCGCCTAGTTGCGCCAGCGGCTGTAGTGGTTGTAGTTGCAACGCCTCGTTGAAGGCCTGGTGGGCGCGTTCCTCCATGCCGTAATGGAACAGCGCCAGGCCCAGCTGTATTCTCGGCTCGGCCTGTCCGGGCGCCAGCGACAGTGCGCGGCGGTAGCTGCGAATCGCTGCCTGCAAATCGTTCTCAGTCTGCTGCTGCCGGCCTACCTGGAAGAGCACCCGCCAGTCGTGAGGCGCCAGCGCCAGCGCTTTCTCGATATGATGTCGCGCCGCGTCGTGGGCACGGCGCTGACGCAACAGATCGGCAAGGCGCAGTCTAGCGTCCAGCAAGCTGGCGTCCTGGGAAAGAGCTTGGAGATAGCGATTTTCGGCGAGTGCAGGGTTGCCGCCCTGCTCCGCCTCAAGTGCCTGGCGTAGGGTCTCCTGCGACAGGCCGGTTACGGCGTGGGTCACGCAGTGGCAGTAAGCCTAGCGCGCGTGCCTGCGCCGCCGCCGGGTTGCGCCCGCTGCCAGCAATCCCGCACCGGTCAGTAGCAGCGTGCCGGGGATAGGGACATTGCCTGTATCCTGCTGGGAAAGCGGGGTACAGGCGCCGGCGATGGAAATGCAGTAGTCCGAGCCGATGGCCATATTGGACTGTATAAAGCCAGACACTGTACCCGAGGCACCAACGGTGATGGTGGTGGCTAGGGAGTATTGCGGGTCCGCCGGATCGCTTAAGTAGAAGAAAATGTTTTGACTTATGTAACTCGGCGAGCCAAAGACGAGTTTACTGTTATTATAACCCTCGAGGCTCCCGGGGCCAGTGGTAGCATAGCCGATAAACAGGTCGAGCATGTCGCCGGGTGTCAAGCCGACGAAATTGAACGGATCATAATCCACGTCACTGTCCTGATCAGCGAAAACCACTGTGGTGCCGGTGGGGAGCGGGGAGGGTAGGTCATCACCTATCTCCATGATGGGGGTCGCACTGGCGATCGCAGGCAGCAGTGCAGCGCCAGCGGCGATGAGCGCAGCGGCAGGCCTTATTGCGTGCTTGTCGAATTCTTGTTGTTTGCGCATAGCTTTCTCCAGGTGCAAGGTAGGCAAGTTGTCAGGGGTTCCGTTCTCAGGAATAGATGCAATTATTGTGCTCTCGAGGAGAAATTGCATAACTATTAGCGAGTTGTCACCGACTCTGCAGGTAAATAGTACACCTGGTTTCACCGATGTGTAAGAATACCTGACACCAATCCTTGAGAGGGAGCCAAGGGGGCAACATGTCACGGCCCGAAACCCCTGGCGTTGATGAGTGTCGATACCTGCCTGCCGTTTTTGCCGGGAACCCCTTAGCCGCACGTTCTGCGACCTGGGGGGCACGCCGCTGTCCAATGGGTTTCTGGCGGCGGACCAGTTGGCGCAGCCGGAGCCCGTCTACCCACTGCATGCCCGGGTGTGTGGGGCCTGTTACCTGGTGCAGGTCGAGGCACTCGAGGCGCCCGCGAGTATATTTGATGCCTCCTACCCTTACTTCTCCTCCTATACCGAGGGTTGGGTTCGCCATGCCCAGCGCTACGTCGAGGACATTACTGCACGTTTGCAACTTCATTCTGCTAGCAGAGTCATTGAGATCGCCAGCAATGACGGCTACCTGCTGCAGTTTTTCGTGGAGCGGGGTATTCCGGCGCTGGGTATAGAGCCAGCGGCCAATTGTGCGGCCGCTGCGCTGGCAAAGGGGGTCGCCTCCTGGCAGCGCTTCTTCGATTCTACCACCGCCCGGAAATTAGTGAAGCAGGGACTGCAGGCCGACCTGCTGATCGGCAATAACGTACTGGCCCATGTCCATGACCTGAACGGCTTTGTGGCCGGGCTGCGGCTGGCGCTGAAGCCCGGGGGTACCATTACCCTGGAATTTCCCCACCTGCTACAACTGGTGAAAAACCGGCAGTTCGATACGATCTATCACGAGCATTTCTCCTATTTCTCCCTGGGCTGCGTGCAGACCATATTCCGGCACCATCGACTGGAGATCGTCGACGTTGACGAACTACCCACCCACGGTGGTTCCCTGCGGGTCTATGTAAAGCACACACAGGACGCTGGTGCGGCGAGTGAGCGTGTTGCCGCTGTGCTGGAGAATGAATCGGGTTATGGTCTGCACGGGGACATTGCGTTTTACGAGGCCTTTGATGCGCAGGCGGCCGAGGTACGAAAGGAATTGCTGCAGTATCTCCTACAGGCAAAATCGGCTGGCAGGCGTGTCGCCGCTTATGGCGCGGCGGCAAAGGGCAATACCCTGTTGAACTATTGTGATATTGACTGTACGTTGATTGAGTACGTGGCGGATATCAGTCCGCACAAGCAGGGCAAGTACCTGCCGGGCTCGCATATCCCTGTGTACTCGCCGGATTACCTGCTCGCAGACAAACCCGATGTCGTTTTGATTCTGCCCTGGAATATAAAGGATGAAGTCGTTAAGCGGATGGCGGCCGTGCGGGAGTGGGGTGGAACTTTCGTCACGCCGATTCCCAGTGTGATGGAGGTTTGACTAAGTTGCTTACAAAGTGAGCATTCGCTAAGGTTCGCTTTCAAGGTGTGACTTCAGTCAGTCGAGGCAACACAGCACCTGCCTGGAACTTGGCAGCTGGCGCCTCGTAATTCAACATTTTTTGAATTCGCCCGTTCTTGTTTTCGTTCAATCTCCGATTGGTGTGTGGTCTGTCCCCGGTTTTTTCACCAGGAGCAGCCAACTTTTGCAAAAGTGAAGATTCGCGGCAGGCGCCGCTGCCCGGTCTTTCTCTGCGTGGCTTCATTGAAATTGAAAACGGCGGGGCCACTCGAATCAAGCGAGTGGGAGGGTTGTTTGGCCACGTATGCCTGCTTTTTTCTGGGCGGAGTTTTTACTTCTGCCACTTTTTTTGTGTTGCCAAGTTGAAGGCCGCAGCTAAAGAAAGAAAAATCACGGCCCCCTGCATGGGCCGCTGTGGCCATTACAGATATAAACAAAGTAAACGCAATTTTCCTGACACATTTCATTCTTTTGATCCTGCGGCCAGAGGACTCCCACCCCCTGTACCGCTGACTATGCGTCCCTGCTTTTCGGAAGACTTACTCTTTTTATAAAAAGCTATGTGCCTGACCATAAACCAAAACAGTCACCGTATTCATCAAAGGAATGTATCTGCAATTCACAAATAGCCTGTGGTTATTTCAAGCTATTAGAAATCGTATCTTACCGTCGCCCCGTAAGTGCGCGGGGGCGCGAGGAAGTAGGCATCCATGCCCGTCAGCGGCTGGGTCTCTGCTGTCAGGCCCGCGTAGGCGTCGTCGCCCAGGTTCTTGGCCCAGATCGACGCGTTCCAGTGATCATTGCGCCATCCGGTTTTCACGTTGAGCAGGCTACGGTCCGGTATGTCGCGCTCATCCACTTTGGCTGCACCGCTGGTCAGGCGGTCATCCATGTAGCTGTAGTCTGCGCGCACATAGAGTCCGCCGTCAGCCAGTGGGAAAACAAGTGTAGCGGGCAGTGTCCCGCTGTACTCTGCGGTGAATGGCAATTCACTGCCCTTGTCCGGGCCGGACGCGTGTGCCGCGCGCCCACTGCTGCAAGCGTTACGTGTCCATTGACGACTGCCGAGCTACGTCCATCCGTTTGTGGAGGATACGTACAATTTGAATCTTGCTCTTACCAGCAACTTGGTAAAATATGGTATGACTGCCGTTAGGAAACTTTCGGTAGCCTTTTCTAATGAAATCACAGTTGCTACCAGATTCGGGGTTGTCTGCAAGCATGTGAAATGCGTCATCAAATTGCTTTGTATAGATCGTGCGCTGAGTCTTACCCCATTTTCTCTGTGTGAAAATCGCTATTGATTTCAGGTCAGCTCTTGCCGCCTGGGTGAGGGTAAATGCCACCGCTAACCAAGCTCTTCGTCAAGCTCTTGCATCAAGGCTTCGAAGTTGTAGTCTGAAGTTCCACTGTTTTCGCCCTCTTCAAGCAAGCGGCGGAGTGTCGAAGCTTTTCGCTCGTTGTCCTCAAATAGCCTAAGCGCTGCTCGAACCACTTCGCTAGCAGAAGCGTATCGTCCTGTCTCTACCTGCTGGGATATAAAGCCATCAAAATGTTCGCCCAAGGTTATGCTCGTGTTCTTTGCCATGAGGGTACCCTCCCGATACCAAAATATACCCAGTATTGGTATTTCGCACGTAACAAGTCAAGGCTGGCGGACGCTTCGCGCTACATGGACTCCCCCTGTTGTCAAGCTAGGGCTGTTTCTGACTTTAAGTATGAGACTGCACCTCTGCATTCGGTCTACTGTCGAGCATTCAATGCTCGGACCAAGATGAGTATTCGCTCGGGAAGCGTGCCTAATTCGTTATGCGTTCAGGTGACGTGGTCTAATGGATCTGCACAACCCAGTTAAGGGATAATA
>TARA_R110001599_G_scaffold46871_1_pt1 | contig 13115 bp, 12 predicted proteins | sample TARA_R110001599 | Tara Oceans TARA_R110001599 (sample SAMEA4398360) | marine metagenome | biome: Polar Biome; feature: [MES] marine water layer (ENVO:01000295) within the mesopelagic zone...; material: water (ENVO:00002006), including particulate matter (ENVO:01000060) such as...... | reverse complement strand
AGTGCAATAGCGCCAAGGTCGGCGACGTTACCCACGTTCCCGATTACCGCGGTATCCACTAAACCCAGCAAGGGGACTGCGGCATTCGCCAGAATAATGGGCCACGATTTGCGAAGGATAAAGCCGTAACTGATAGATTCAGTGTTCGTCATAGTTAAAAGCGGTTAGAGGGAAAACAGTGAACTGTAGCCTATGCACTGCTAACATGCGAACGCGAACTAAATCGGAGAAAGCGAGCAATGATCAAACTACATCACCTGCGTATAGGGCGTTCTATTTTTACTGTTTGGCAGCTAGAAGAGCTAGGTGCAGAGTACGATCTTGAGGTCTACATCCGTGACCCAAAAAGCATGCGCGCCCCGGAGTCATTGCAGGCAATCCATCCCTTAGGAAAATCGCCGGTCATTGACGACGAGGGACTTGTCCTCTCAGAGTCCAGCGCCATAACAAGTTATCTGTTAGAGAAGTTCGATGCCGAGAACCGCTTTGCGCCATCACGTTCGGACCTTGCCAATTGGGCGAAGTTTACGCAGTGGCTGCATTATCCGGAGGGCTCCGTGTTTTTGCCCTTGCTCGTTAAAATGTTGCTTCTGCGCTCGGATCAGGCACATGCCACTTTCGAGGGCTACAGCCAAAAAGAGATCCCACTACACTTTGACTACATTGCAAATCAGCTCGGTGACTCACCCTATATTCTTGGCGACGACTTTACTGCCGCCGATTTCGGCATAACTTATGTCGTCTCGCTTGCGGAGCGCCTAGGGCAGCTCAAGCCTTGGCCCACCCTACAAGCCTATCTTGCTCGTAATCTGGCTAGGCCTGCATATCTGCGCGGGCTAGAGCGTGCTGTAGAATAGGGCGCCAACGACGCCGGCTGTAACCGCAGAACAGGAAATGGAGAAAGCGCTTTTGTCGAAGTTCGAATTCATAATGATGTTTGTCTCTGTGGTGGTGGCATTCGCCATGGCGGAACTGCTGATGGGCTGGGGCAAAATCATCCGAGCGCGCAGCCGCGTCAAGCACCCTTGGCTACTGGCTGGCTGGTCTTTTTGGCTGTTGATTATTATTACCTACCACTACTTAGGGTTCTGGGAGTATCAGGCTTACAACTTCACGAAGGTAGCGCCCATGGTGTTATTCCTGGCGGCGCCGGTAATGATGGTGCTGCTGACCTTTGTATTAACCCCGGACCTGCGTTACTTCCAGAAGATGGATTTGGAGGAGCATTATTTCCAGACTAAGAACTGGTTTTTCTGCATGGTGATCATTTTCCTAATCCTGTCGCGAGCGTCAGACCCCTTGCTGCCCGATTTTGCGGAGACCTGGATGGGCCGCTCTGCGGGCACCTTACTGGTCACCCTCTCGGTTATCTGGCTTCTGTTCACCAATAATCGAGTGGTGCACTACTTTCTTTTATGCTTCAACCTCGCCTACCTGATTCTGGTAGCGAGCTTCATACCAGTGACCGGCATGACCGCCTTCTGATCAAAGGGGTCAGAGTAATTTGATTTCTTCTGCCCATGATTGCAAGGCTTCACGAGGAACCCCCGAATGACCGATAAGATTAAACTGGATATCATTTCCGACGTGGTGTGCCCTTGGTGCATCGTAGGTTACAAACACCTTGAGGCCGCCATCAACGAGCTAGGCCTGCAAGACAGTGTGGAAATTGAGTGGCAGCCATTCGAGCTAAATTCCGACATGCCCGCGCAAGGCGAGGAGCTGCGCGCTCATGTGCTGCGCAAGTACGGCGCCCAGCGCGAAGACAGCGATAAAGCCCGAGCCCACATTAGTGCCCTTGGGGCGGAGTATGGGTTTGAATTCGACTACTTTGACGGAATGAAGATAGTGAACACCCGCGACGCCCATGTATTGCTGGATTTCGCGCACGAGCATGGCTTGCAGAATCAACTAAAGCAGCGCCTGTTTGCGGCCTTCTTTACGGAGCATAAAGATGTCTCCGATCGCGCCGTTTTGCTGGCAGAGGCGCAAAGCGTGGGCTTAGATACCGCTGCAGCCACGTTAGCCTTAGATGACAGCGAGCGCCGCAGCCGCGTGGTGAGCCAAGAGCAGCAATGGCAGCGACAGGGCGTAACCGGGGTGCCTACTGTAATCTCCAACCGTCGTAGCGCTATGACTGGTGCGCAACCCCAAGCCACATACAAAGAAGTGTTGCAGGAGTTGGCTGGGCTGTAGTCGGTAAGTTCAAGGCAATATTGCTCCACACTTTACTTTCTGATTATCGAAGGCGTAGTATCGTATACCACGAAACTCGTGGCTTTTCGATCAAGGAGTAGAGAATGATTCGCAACATTCTTTTGCCGATTATTGTAACTGCACTCGCCCCATCAGCATTCGCGGACACGGAGTTTGAAGATAGTGTTCCACTCGAGCTTGTTAAAGCGCTAATGGGCAATACCCCTTATGGTGAGCCTAGAATTTTTTCTGACTTGAGCAGTGACTTCCCCAGCGTTGATATCCCTGACGACCTAGTCCTAATGGGCAGTATCGAGCGAGGCTTTGGAGTGGCCGCGGTGTTTCGCACCGAACTTTCGGTCAATCAAACTGAATCCATACTGCGAGATGCGTTCATTGACACTGGGTATATAGAGTTCGAATTGCCTAGTATGGGTGGTTTAGAGAATGGCTTTGTCAGTGCGTTTGTGAATGCTCCATTACGGTATACCCGCTTCTGCCATGACAGCTTTGGTTTCCTCACCACTAGCTTTAGCCCAAGTGAACAGCAAAGGGTCGTTACTCTGTCGTCCAATCCTCCCAATGATAATCGTAGTTGTGCAGATCAACTGGCGGAGCAGCAGCAACAAATGGGGCGAAGAGTTGGTGGACTGGCCGGACTTCAACAGCACTTGCCACGAATGGAGCTGCCAGCCACCGAAGTTCGGAGGTCTGGACCATTTTTAGGCGCTGGTGGGATGTCAGGCTCAAGTAATTCAATCGAAGTAAAGGCGAATATCAACGTAGATATGAGCGTCGAGGCGATGTTCGAACACTTTGTAGGGCAGATTCAGGAGCAAGGCTGGACTGCTGATACTCAGAATATCGGCGCATCTAGTGCAATCGGTATTTGGACAAGCAGTCCCGTGCCGGGCACCGACCTTATTGGAACCCTCACGATTCTAAAGACTGGCGACGAGTCGTTTGAGTTGAAGTTTCAATTGACCTCGACAGGCGCCAATAACAACGCCGGCCAAGGGTTTTTCCGCAGTAATTGAAAGCCATAGTTCTAACGACATAAATCTATCTTAGCTTTGTGATGCCAATCAGGAGAGCTATAACACCGCCTACCATTCCAGCCCAAGCTTCGATGGGAGTATCCCCACTCACTGCGCGAGTAATCTGCGAGCCTGCGGAGTCGTAAACATTGAAACCCCAGATCGCTAGAGCAACACCTACGACAACTAATACTATTCCAACAATTTTATTGTTCATTCTTGCTCCGATTTTTTTAGGGGTTCAATAAAGTGAATATTATTGTTCAAGCGTAACGTTATACTTTTTAAGCAACTCTGTTTCTTTCTCTCCTTTCAGTGATAAGCGCCCCTCGTCCCAGATATCGATAAGTTTTTGTTGCTTTTCTTCAGTAATATTTTTTGAAAAAATGGGCAGTTCAATAAGTTTGTTCTCTAAGCCCGGGCGAACGATCTTAAGCTCATCTTCTAGGTCCATTTTTCTTAATACATGCTGCAGCACTAGCTCATTATCCGCATATAGATCGACCCTGCCTTCACTAATCATGAGGAAGATACGATCGACGATATCGTCGAAACCTGCAATCACTTCAACTTGATTCGAGTTTTTAGGGTTATCGATGTAATTCTGATAATCGGTACTCATGGAGCTGTAATCCCAGCCCGGGCCAGTCGCGATGCGTTTGCCATCAATGGACTCGATGCCACTATAGCGCCAGGGATCGTCTCTCCTGACAACAAAGGCAGAGGTATAGGCGAATGTTTCTTGGGATGCAAATACGAAGTCTTGTTCTGTATTCTCGGAAAGTAGATATTCTGGCAGCATATCGCAGTCACCTTCGGCGACCATCTCTAAGCCTCTTGCTAGGGGCACTTCATAGTACTCCAATATATAACCTTTCGATGTATATATCTGCTCCAGCATGTCTATTACTACGCCTCTTTCAGGAGACTCTGTTGATGGAAAAATTGTCATGGGTGCCCATTGGTCGTAGCACACTCTCAATGTTTCAGCCTGGCTTGTATTAGTCAGGCTAGTGGCTGTGAAAAGAGCAGCAAGGAAAAATAGGCGATGCAGTTTTCTATCTTTCGACATGGTCGCGACCTTTATCTTTTGCACCATAGAGTTTTACATCAGCCCGCTTGAAAATTTCGATTATCGAAGTGTCAGTTGGATCGGAAGAATCGATGCCAAGACTAACTGTATAGCTGACGGCGATGCCATCAATCTCTAAAGTTGAATTACTAATAACTTTTCGAATCTTCTCAGCTAGTTTAAACGCATCGTCGCTACTTGTATCTGGTAGGAAAATAGCAAACTCCTCTCCTCCAACTCTTCCGAATAGGTCGGATTTTCTTAAGAAATTTTGAATCGTCTTAGTGAAATTTACGAGGACCTTGTCACCGATAAAGTGTCCATAGGTATCGTTGACTATTTTGAAATGATCCAAGTCCATCAAGATGAAAGATGCTGGAGATTTTTGGCGTTGAGAAAGTATGAGTAAATGTTGTGCGGTTTCGAAGAAGCTTCCTCTATTCAAAACTCCAGTCAAAGAATCTCTTGCGGCTAGATCCTTTAGTTTTTCATTCGCAACCTGTAACTCTTTGGTGCGCTGCGCGACTGCATGCTCTAGGTTGTCTCGTTTGCTTTGCTCGACTTCGAGAAGGTGCTTTCTATCTCTTTCCATCGAAGAGAGCATATCGTTCATGTGCTCTTGAAGCTGGCGCAGTTCATTGTTTTCAATCTTGGTAAGATTTATGCGTTTGCTAATATTCTGGCTGGCTTGAACTTCATTGACCTGGTTCATTAGTTCCTTCATGGGACTTGCCAAGTAACGGTCGAATGCCCAAATGAAGAGCCAGAATAGGATGGTTAGCTTTATGATTGCTGTAATCGCAATCAAGGCGAATCCGAACAAAACTCGATCTAAAACGACGACTGACGATGAATAAAGAGTAACAGAGCCTAAGAGTATTTCTTCCCCATTCAGATCCCAGTGCAAGTCGGACTTAGTATTGAAGACCGATAGGGGGGTTGAGTCGGTAGGGTAAGACCTTCTAGAGATAATATTTTCACCATGCTGATCGAGCACGTCGACACCCGCGATAATGGGCATTTTAATAAGCCCATCGACGAGCACTTCTATCTGATTCTGGTCGTACTGCCATAAGCTAGTAGATATAGGACCAAGGACGGTCTCTTCTAGTTGTTTCAGCTCATTGACGATTGAATCTTGGGTAATTAGGTATTCGCTAGCGAACTGGAGCGATGTGATTACGCAAGTTACGGCCAAATAGATGGTGAAAATTACGCGCATCATCTTTTTGGATAAATTGCTTGGACGAAGAAAATTCGCAAACATTAAAAACGCCCCTTTCTTAAAGCTTCCAAATCAGGATTGATCCTAGGGTACTCATAGGTTTAAGGGAAGGGATTTCGTTAGTGTTTGTTAGTTGTCGAGGCGCTCGTTGTAGATTACTGCGCAATCGGTCGAACCACCGACACGATGAGTTTCAATATACAGTGCCGCCATATGCCTAATAACATCAATAAGTTATGTGTTCTGTCCTAGAGAGAGCACCTGAATTGTTGCTCCAAGCCAGCCATCCGCATCAATGAGGCCCACAGAACACGTTTGTTTGTGGCTTTCCCTAGATTTTTTGCCCATCGGATAAATTTCCATTGTTAAAATAAAGGGACAGATCAAAGAGGGTAGAGGCCGCTGCTCGGTAGTTATTCCGGACCCTTGCTGCCGACAGCTCGTTCTGCTTCAAACTGCGATGCAGGTACTGGGCGACCAAGCAAAAAGCCTTGATACAAGGTGCAGCCGTTGTTGAACAAGAAATCGCGCTGCCTTTCGGTTTCGACGCCCTCCGCAATCACTTTCATACCTAGCGTAAGCGCCATGTTAATGATAGTGCGCACAATGGCAGCATCCTTGCCCTCGAGGTGAATATTGCGCACAAAGGACTGGTCAATTTTCAATAAATTCAAGGGCAGTTGGGATAGGTAGGTCAGTGACGAATAGCCAGTGCCGAAATCATCGATGGCGAACTGCACACCAGTTTCGTTGAGCTTCTGCATGTTCAGTTTAGCAAGTTCCAGGCTATCCATCAGGGTTGATTCTGTAAACTCAAACATCAGTAAGCGCGGGTCAATCGCAAGCTCCTGCAAGCGAGATATTAGTGTTTCGGCAAAGCTGTCCTCATAGAACTGTTTCGCCACGAGGTTGATGCTCAGCTTGAGGTTTTGGCATTGGGGAAGCTGCTGCCATGCTTTGATTCTGGCTAGGCCCAGCTCGAGCACCTCTTGGTTCAGTGCCAGTATTAGGCCGTTTTGCTCGGCAAACGGGATGAACTCCAATGGCGCAATCACGCCACGAACTGGGTGATTCCAACGAACCAGCGCTTCGGCGCCAACCACTACGCCGTTCACGTCCCATTGTGGTTGATAATACAGTTCAAACTGGTGCTGCTGGATGGCCTCACGCAACTCGATTAGCAGCAATGCCCGTTCACTGACTGCGGTTTGCCAGGCCGGGTCGAAAAAGCGGATGGCGTTACCATCATCGCTCTTAGCTTGGAGCAAGGCGATATCAATCTGCTTGATCAGCTCTGCGGTATCTGCTGAGTCATCGCCAAACAGGGTAACCCCAATACTGCAACTGGAGTAATACTGAGATGTCTGTAGCTGATAGCTTCCTTCCAGCTCGGTCAGTATTGTTTGCGCCACTTCTTGCACTTTTTTTGCAGCTTGAGCGGCATTTTTACCCAGCGCAGCAAGCACTACAACAAACTCGTCACCGCCATAACGTGCTACGGTGTCTTGTGGTGACACCAACCGCTGTAGGCGCTCCGCGATTTCGATTAGCAATTCATCACCTGCCTGATGCCCCAGTGTATCGTTAATAACACTGAACTCATCTAGGTCAATCATCAGCAGTGCACCATAATGTTTAAGCTCAACACTGCGCGCGACATCTTGCTCCAACAAGGACAGAAAGCGCCTCCTGTTTGCTAGGCCAGTAAGCGGATCGAAATTCGACAGTTTACTGATCTCTTCCTCAGCTTTTTTTATGGCGCTTCTATCGATGTAGTCACCCACATAATGAGTAATCTCGCCTGCAAGATTACTGACGGCGGTTATGGTGAGGGACTGGGGGTAAACCTCACCGCTCTTGCGGCGATTGTAGATCTCGCCGTGCCAGCTGCCAGTGGCCTTAATGGAATCCCACATTTCCTTATAGAACTCGGCGTCGTGCTCGCCTGAATTCAAGATCGTGGGAGTTTGGCCTTCAACTTCGGCCTGGGTATAACCGGTGCTTTTCTCAAACGCAGCATTAACCCGCAGGATGCGTAAATCGGCATCCGTAATCAGGATACTTTCTTGGGATAAAAATGCGGTGGCGGCAATACGCAGTTCGTCGTCAGCGTTGCGCCGATCTGTAATGTCACGTGCCAACATCAAGTAATGAGTATCACTGTTAGCAAGGACGAGGCTGGCTCCGGAAATCTCAAAGAAATGTGTCCCATCTTTTCGCTCAATCCAGTAATTGCGACCCGATGTCCTGCCATGTTGGTCTATATCGGCAATCGCATCCTGGCAAACCTCATAAGCCTGAGCTGACATGAACTCCTGAATCTTTCGACCAATGAAAATGCTGGGTGGTGCCAGTAAAATTGTCTCATTAACACTGGAGTGATAGTCGACTATTGTGCCATCAGACTTTATTTCAAACATTAGATCTGGGATCGCGTCCATTGTTGCTAGCATACGCGAATTCGATTCTTCTAATGCCTTATATGGCGACTTGATTCCAGAGACCACTAAGGCCTGATACAGATAGGCATACGCAAGCACCTTGTACAGATGTCCAGTGACGTTATAGATATCGAATAGGTTGAAGAAAAGTGTAAACAATACCTCACTTAATGCCATGATTGCGGCGGCCACACCTAGGTATATAGTATCTACACGTTTGGTCCTGATACCTCGACGCCACAACAGGTAACCCGCTACGCCATAAACAAGAATCAGCAAATATTCGATGCCGATTTTGAAACCAGTAAGCCCGGTGTCCTCATCATAGTTGTTGGGCGTCCATTGCGGAAAATACAAGAACAACACATGTAAACCCACCACGACTATGGCCACTGTGGTAAGCAGTAAATAACGATATCTCACAGGCGGGCGAGTAACTGGCATCACTATCGCAGCTATCAAGGCCAGCGCAGCCAGACAGCGAGCAGCAAGCCAAAAGTTAATAGTCTTATCCGGGCCGCTGGGGGTTACAAAGTCAGGCATTCCTTGGTAGGAAAGCAAGTGACTAAAATCAAGAACAGCAACACCTAGAAAAAGACAAGCCACTGACACTGTGCGGTAGTCGGCCCTGCCTAGGTAGGTATGCCAACCCACGGTGAAGACTGAGGCCGCCACGACAATAGCGATTGCCTCAAGAATAGAATGCACCGGGAGGTAATCGACAATACTTGAGAACTCATGCGATGGGAGAAAACCAAGCGTGAGTAGGAGTAGAAGCAGAGCTGTCAGCACTCGGCGTGAGGATTGGTTTGCCTGTGTATAGCTGTGATTTGCCAGCATATCGAAGAGTTTATAGGAGTATGGTGAACCACAGTAACAAGCTGTTGACATTGGCGCAATGCGCGTCTTTCAGGTGCGGCGGTAGCGGGCAAACGGGTACTGACAAGTTAAGCTTAAAACTGTTAAAACCTTAAAATTAAGCGACCAAACCTTTTTTAAAGTGCGTGCCATCAAATCCGGGACTGCGAGAGACGCATAACATTTATATTGCGAGCATCCGCGCTTTCTGAGGCTGATAAGTCGTACATTTGTTCAATTCGCGGTAAATCTATGTTGTCTAAATATGGGCGTGAAGAGCGTTGTACCGGCGTTAAACACTGTGATTCTTTAGTAAACTCGAATTACTTTTGCTGCAGTTTCTCGTTGAGAAATTCTACCAGCGCTCTCGTCTTAAGAGGGATATGTTTTCTACTTGGGTAAACTGCATAAATGCCAAGCTGTATCGACTTGTATTCGGGCAATACTTCTACCAACTCACCGCGGTTGATCGCCTCAGCAACAAGAAATGAAGGCTGCAGTATTATGCCTTGATCTCTAATCGCCATTGCCACGCAGGTTTCGCCATTGTTGCTATGCATCCAGGATTTGATTTTTACGCTGCTAGGGCCTTCCGGCCCATCGAACTGCCATTCAGACCCTGTTGCAAAATTGCTATAGGAAATTGTTTCATGCGATACGAGGTCAAGTGGCTGTTCAGGAAGACCACGTAGTTCGAGATATCTGGGTGACGCGCAGAGAATCACACGGGTACTGGATAGTTGCTTGCTGATCATGCTCGAACTGGAAAGCTTTGCAATGCGGATGGCCAGATCATAGCTGTCATCAAGCAAATCAACTATTTGATCTGACAGCGTGACATCCAGTTGTACTTTTGGATGCCGTAAGTGGAACTGGTCCCAGAGTTGCGCCAAGTGCATGATGCCGAAAGTGACAGGCGCATTAACGCGTATCAGACCGCTCACTTCCACACCGCGCGAGCTCACTTCATTCTCAGCGTCTTCTAATTCACTGAGTAAGTGCTTGCAGCGCTCATTGAATAATATCCCTTCTTCTGTAAGCGACATCCTACGAGTAGTTCTCTGTAAAAGTCGCACCCCCAAGCGAGCTTCGAGATCAGAAATATAACGGGATACTGCTGCTTTCGAGACTTTTAGCTGCTCTGACGCTTTCACAAAGCTGCCAGAATCGACTACAGCGCAGAATGTCTGCATTTCTAGATACCGGTCCATTGTTTCATTTTCCGAGATAGTCAAATACAAAAACTACTATTTATCTCAATATACGATACAAGTAAAGTGTCGTTGTGAGTCTAATTCAGCAATTAAATGTAAGGAGATTGAAAATGAGTAAGATACTTGAGCAAGTTTTAAAAACTGATAACGGAATTAGCCAATTGGCGCTGCGTTTACCGGTGGGGGTAATCTTGCTAGCCCATGGTGCACAAAAGCTATTTGGTTGGTTTGGTGGGTATGGATTGGAAGGTACTGGGCAATATATGTCCTCTTTAGGATTGGATCCCGGCTATCTTATGGCGATGCTCGCCGGTAGCGCCGAATTCTTCGGTGGATTGGCATTGATTTTTGGTCTGCTGATGCGCCCAGCTTCGGTGGTTCTGGCGTTCACGATGCTTGTCGCCATGTTAAGTGCGCATATCGGCAACGGTTTGTTCCTGAGTAATGGCGGTTACGAGTTTGCTCTGGTGTTAATGGTCGTTACAGTTTCGCTAGCGATCAGCGGTGGGGGACGACTCTCTCTAGATCGACTTCTTACTCGGCATTTGGCAATGGTTGAGCCGCAAAGGGTTTTAGTCTAATGCAGAAAGCTAACAGAGAGTCTATGGTCCATGGTCGCATGCCAGTGTTATTTGTTGGCCATGGCTCTCCACTTAATTCGATAGTGGATAACCGCTGGAGCCGTGGGTTCTCTGCTTTGTCGGGGAAAATTCCTACCCCGACTGCGATACTGACTATCTCTGCACATTGGTATGTTGATGGCAGTTTTGTCACTGACAGCTTAAAACAAAAAACCATTCATGATTTTAGCGGTTTCCCTAAAGCGCTATATCAAGTTCAATATCCTGCACTGGGTAATGCGGAGTTAGCTGATCAGGTATGCAAGCTCATCAGCGAGTATCAACCCTCTATCAGTTTCGATTGGGGCTTAGATCATGGCACTTGGAGTGTCCTACGGTGGATGTATCCACAGGCAGATGTACCTGTGATACAGCTCAGTATCGATCAGCGGCTCGATACACCGCAGCATCTGGCTTTGGCTAGGGCGCTGCGGCCGCTTCGTGATTTGGGCGTACTAATTGTCGGCAGTGGCAATATTGTGCACAACTTGCAAGACGCATTTTCTCAGAAACGCGCGGGAACTTTCGACGTGCCGGACTGGGCTAAAAGATTTGATCAGACAGTTCTGGAAGTAGTTGAAAGGTATCAGACTAAGTCTTTGCTCAATTTAACGAAAACAGAAGATGGTCGCATGTCTCATCCCACACCTGATCATTGGTTGCCACTCATTTATAGCTATGGTGCCGCAGATGAAGGCGAATCTGTGAGCTTTCCCATCGAAGGATTTGATTGGGGATCGCTTTCGATGCGAAGCCTAATCTTTGGATAGTGTAAAAGAGAGATGCTTTCGCTTGTGTGATTTTGAGAGGTTAGGGCGATAATAAATGGTGCCCAGAGGCGGAATAATCCAAACAGCCTTAGGGGTGTTTGTCCCCTACGGGCTTCGCGCTACGCGCTTGTTGCAGATTGCTTCGCAATCGGTCGAACCACATCGGTGGCTCTCATCCGCCTCTAGCCACCAAATGCAAAAAGCCCCGCTTAGGCGAGGCTTTTGGATTTGGTGCCCAGAGGCATCTCTTGCAAGCAGGCGTAACTCTTTGTATATATTATGTTTTAACGGATCCTGATTCCAGATATGCCCCCAATTATGCCCCCTTAAAATTTTAATACTCACAGGGTTGTGTCTTCTAGTTTTGGGTTTGCAATAATCCGGTGATAATTTAATGGTCAACTAGCGAATTTAATGCGCAAACAAATGGCGGCCCTGGCTGCTTAAATCGTTATGCACTTCGGAGTTGAATCCGCGTGTTAAACAATAGACCTAGAAAATTGCTTACGTTCAAAACACCAGCGTATTTGATGCGCAAACAAATGGCGGCCCTGGCTGCTTAAATCGTTATGCACTTCGGAGTTGAATCCGCGTGTTAAACAATAGACCTAGAAAATTGCTTACGTTCAAAACACCAGCGTATTTGATGCGCAAACAAATGGCGGCCCTGGCTGCTTAAATCGTTATGCACTTCGGAGTTGAATCCGCGCCTTTTTTGTGTAGCAATAGCCTAGCTGGTCCACATAACGCTTTTCTTTGGTGCCGTAATGCAGGTGCGAAGCGCCGGTACGGAGGTCCCAGCCGCGCAGCAGCGACAACAGTAACTTGTTATGTAATGGCCAGACCATGTTATTAACTACTGTACAAGAAACGATTGAACCAAACTGTTTATGCTTTGCCACACGAAATACAGAACAGCTAAAACGATAATAAGGTAAAGAATTTTACTTCCTACTCTAACGCCGGAGCTGCTGATTTGACCGCTAGACTTAAGAAACTCCACAAAAAATATAGTTACTCGGCCCGCAGCCCACCAGCTAAGCAGCCCATACGAAATCAAGGTCATCGCGCTAACGGCTATTAAGCCAGATGTGGCGCCCCCTGATTGGACTAACCCGGTTAGAGCTGCATATCCAATGAACTTGAACCACACCTCAGCTATTTGATCTATCAAACCGTTTGATTGTAGTTTTTTTACGGTATTGTCGCTCAAGTTGAATTCCCACTTGTTACATAACGCCTGTGATCAGGGACGCAGTCTTGGCTGCGTCCAGTGGAGGCGGTAGGCCGGAACGATCTGGAACCGTTGATTAATTGCGACTGGAATTTTATCGACTCCTCTATGCTCCGAATTTCAGGCTTTTCCAAATACACCTACCGACACATCCTGTTCATATCCCAAATTTAGAATGACCATAATCATGGTTTCGCTATCAACTAAATTCACAATGTGCGTATCCAATAGGGTCCTTATCTTCGTTAACCACGTTGGGATGACCTTATTGGCTTGATTGAAGTCCTTCGTCTTTGCGAACGGATTCTGAGCATGAAGCAGCCCTCCGCAGCGAGCATAGATATCAAACAACTCCGCCCGGGTCAGATACTTTCCCTTCACTGGCTGTGTCCTTGTTCTATTTGGATCTCCATTCCATCCTTGCAATATTACTGGCTCAGGGTAATGC
>TARA_R110001599_G_scaffold85828_1_pt1 | contig 13118 bp, 9 predicted proteins | sample TARA_R110001599 | Tara Oceans TARA_R110001599 (sample SAMEA4398360) | marine metagenome | biome: Polar Biome; feature: [MES] marine water layer (ENVO:01000295) within the mesopelagic zone...; material: water (ENVO:00002006), including particulate matter (ENVO:01000060) such as...... | reverse complement strand
GGTGTAGCTATATAGAAGGTGATGGTGCTATATACCCTTGAAATTAGGTTTTCCGCGTAGGGATGGCTGTGAGGAAAAAAGTATTGCAGGAGGGTTGATTGATGGATTGAGAGTTCATGGTGAAAATAATTTTTGGTATAAAATCGTCAGGGTAAAAAACCAAGTAACACTCACAGCGTGGGGCAACCATTGTCCCTGAGGGGATAGGGGCTCCCTGTTGCATATAGGGGGGTAGAGCTTTTGTATTAAATCGTCATAGGGTGATACGCTCTAATTTTAATAGCTTTACTTTTGGAAGTTGATTAGTATAATTTAGCTATAGCTACTTAACCACTGCTAATTGAATTGATCTATTGATTAATTTTATTGGTTTTGGTTTTAGTTAGCCGTTGAAGAGGGTGCACGATGAAACCTTAGAGAGCGTAGATAAAGGGAAGTTGTGGTTTGAATGAAACAGACAGATAACCTCTATTGAATAGATAGATAATCCTTTACTTAATTGATGGTGAGTGATAATAATGAGCTTGTTATGGATAGAGAAAAGAAGCTAGAACTGATGAGTGATCTTGGGGTTTAATGAGATTCACTTGTGCTGTAGGTCGCCCGATGAAAAGTTGCGTCTTGGTTTCTAGGAATACATTTAATTTACAGCGCGTCACCTGCGTATGAATGGTGAGTTCGCAATGCAGAGCATACAAAAGAAAAATGAGTGATAATGAAATGAAAGGGGCTGTCTGTCTCGTTGATAAAGAAGAGTCTAAAATAGGTCGTGAGATTACTGATCTTGAGGAAACCATCCTTCATCTTGGTGAAGTGATCGCCTCGATGGTCGATAAGCTACACCCTATTAGATCCGCTTACGAACACCCTGAATCTCCGCCACAAGAAGTTGAAACCTTATCGCCTGTCGGGGAATCTATACGGGCAGCCCGTGTCAGAATACAGCGGCAGGCAGAGGAACTTTCCTCTTTAATCTATGAGTTAGAAATTTAACACTAAACTACACGAGGGGAGCGCACTCGTATCACGCTCAACAACATAAAGCTGGTGTTGTTTGTTTTTTTACTGTAGGTGTTGTTTATGGTAGCTTACGGAATGGAGTTTGGGGAAACCCACAGACTAGCAATTGAAATATATTGTTACATGTATGATGAGAGGGAGGAGAATGACCTTGATCTTACACCTGAGGATCGTAGAGATAACTACGAAGAGAACAGAAACCTAGGTATTAGGTTCAATAAGTTCTATCACTACTGTAATATAGTGGATATTTTATGGAATTGGAGAGAGGGAGAGGATGGCGCTAATGCCACGAGGGTTATTTGGAATGTTTGGACAGAGAGAATGCTCCGAGCTATGGTTGAGAACGATATTGTTTCGTTTGCTGGGTGCGCTTCTAGTGGTAAATCCGCTTCTGCCTCAATCCACGCTATTGTTCAATTTATATGTGCTCCTAATGAAAGCTTAATACTTATTACATCCACCTCAATTAAAGGTGCTCAGCTTCGAGTGTGGAAATGTTTGTCCCAGTATTGGCACGCCCTACCTAAAATGGCTAAGTTTGGTGAGATGGTTTACTCTAAAGCCGCTATTCGTGGGTGGGATGCCACTGGACAGAAGAGTGATAGTGTTGGTATTCAGATTGTAGCCGCTGGTTCAGGGAGTGAGAAGGACGCTTACGACACTTTGGTTGGTATTAAGCAGGAACGATTGTATTTGATTGCTGACGAACTTCCACAACTACCTAAAATGATCATTGAGGCCGCTTTCGGCAACATGGTTAATGGAACTAATAAGAAAAAACAGGAGTTTAAGATGGTTGCTATGGGAAACCCAGCGCTGATGACTGACGCTTTTGGTGATATGTGTGAGCCCGTTGATGGTTGGGATTCTGTTACAGAGATGGATGACAGTTGGGAAACCGCCCGAGGCAAGGTTCTTAGGTTTGATGCCGAAAGAAACCCGAATGTTCTACTTGGTGAGGATCTTTACCCTTGGTATCCGTCCAGAAAAGCTATTCAAGACGCTAAAGGTAGGTGGGGAGAGAGATCACTCATGTTCTACAAGCAGTATAAAGCCTTCTGGTATAGAGAAGCCTCCACTGAAACGATCTATTCTGAGAGCGAGATCGTAATGAGCCGGAGCAATAAGCCCTACAACCCCGAATTGGACGGTGAAATCATCTCAAGAAAACCTATTAGTGGAGCCGATCCAGCATTCACCCAGGGTGGCGATGAATTTCCGCAGGTCGGTTGTGACGTTGTCACAAATACTAAAGGAAAAACTTTTCTTGAGGTTAAGTGGGATATGGCCCTGGAGGAACAGTCTAGTGATGACCGACCTAGATCACACAAGATGGTTGAGCAACTTATGATGAATTGCAGGAAGCACTCTGTAGACCCAGCTTGTTTTGGGTATGATGCCACTGGCACAGGGATAGCATTTCGTGATGTAGTGGTTAGTGAATGGAGTAGTTTGTGCCAAGACATTCAGTTTGGAGGAAACCCCTCAGACAGACCGGCAGGATCATCCGACACAAGGAAGAGTAGCGATGTTTACCGGAACAGAGTTAGCGAGTTATGGGTTAAGGCTAAAGGACTTATAAGGGAAGGAAGGATAAGGGGTCTTACAGATAAAATGATTTCCCAGATGTGTGCTAGACGTTACAACACTACAACACGGAGCGGTTCAGGAATCAAAATATGCATCGAAAGCAAAACAGACATGAAGAAAAGAGAAGGATATAGCCCCGATTGGGCGGATTGTTTTGTTGGGAGCACCTTAGTCACAACTATTAACGGTGATGTTGCTATTAAAGACCTCAAAGCTGGTGACTTAGTCCTTACACCCTCTGGTTATCACAAGGTTATTCACATGCACTCAAAGGAATCTTCAGTAATATCCAATGCTGGTTTAACAGGGACAGCTGATCACATCATACAAACCATGAATGGGGAGTCTAGATTAGATTCGTTGAGTGTTGACAATCAATTACTCTCTGTGGAGAATAACAGCATATGGCTATTCCTACAAAAATCATACACGAGAATCAATCCTTCTACCTTCAAACATCAGGCAGGTATTACCAGAGTGGACGGAAAACTGACACTGAGAGACTTCTACACAGAAGGGTATGGTCTGATGTCCATGGAGAGATTCCTGAAGGCTTCGACATACACCACAAAGACGGGGATTGGGAGAACAGTAATATCAACAACCTTGAGGCTATTGAATCTGGCAAACACAGATCGAACCACGCAAAAACTCTCTGGGAAAACAGTGAATACAGGGAGAGGCAAGCTAAGCACATCCCAAACTTCATCGAGAAATCAAGAGTGTGGCATAAGTCAGAAGAAGGTAAAAAGCACCACAAAGAGAACGGAAGAAGAGCAATTGAATCATGCAGGGATAAACCTGATGTCTCTATTGTTTGTGAATGCTGCGGTGATAGCTTTATGGCTTCTTATATATCTTCAAGGAATCAAAAGCATTGTAGCAAAGCTTGCAGGACGCAAGCAGCTAAAGAATGGAGAGCAACCAAACGAAAAATCATCGAATGCGTTGTGTGCGGATCAGAGAAGGAAGTGTTCCTCTACGCATCCACGACAACCTGCTCAAGAAGCTGCACAAACAGAAATCGTGTATTGTCCAACTCTTGAAAAGGAGAACGTGTTTTATGCTAACGGAGTGCTTGTAAACAACTGTTTCTTCATAGCTCTTGAAACCGCCATCATAAATGGGTTAATGTTTGACGTAGAGGTTGCCAATATTAACAGGAGAAGCTCTCCTTCTTGGGGCAAAGCCATGAAGTCTCACGATGTCCTGGCAGGGTCGAACCTCTACCATTAATTAACGAATGCTGATAATAGTTCTTTACGTTTAGCCAATAATCAAATAGTTATATTTAAAGGACATCTGGTTAATCACTCTTTTGACACCACCTTACAACACATACAAAATAACATGAGCGAACAAAACACACTTAATGTAGTTCTCCCCTATTGTGGAGAAGCCGAAGGAATCGATCAATCATCTTGGCTGGATTCAGTTAAAGAGTTCCAACCATCTCAACTCCCCACACGACTTTTCGTGATCTACTCTACCACCTGTGATAAGGAGAGATTCAGAACATTTATTCAACGAGCCAAGGATCTCTTCAATGATGTCATCGAAGTCCCTAAATATAAACCCTCTCCTCTCACCTTTGAACAGGCTATAGCTTTTAATACTTACGCCTTCATGACAGCCTGGCCATCGTTTGCAGGCGCTGGAGCTGGAGTCATGATTGATCCTTTATGGGTTCCTACCGAAAAGTATTGGATGGACAACTTTATCGCCACTATGCGAGTCAATCAGAAGAAGGCTATCGCGGTAGGCACAAAAAACCCTGACACTAAATCCAACATCTATGGTTGCCTTGGCTATGCTGAAGACTTCTTCACGGTGTTTAAGAATTACAAGAGATTCGTTAAGGGCTCTGACATTATGGATAGAATCGCATGGGAGTTTAAGAAGCATGGTCATCATTCGACATCTGACGAAACTCCATTTGATAAAATATCAACATCCGAATCTCCTTCAGACGATGTTTTTGAGCCAGCCAAAATACTTAGCGTTAATGACATTGTTGAGGAGTCATCCGTAAATCCTCCTCCAATGGCAGCCTTGTTCCCCTCAGAGAAAGCAATCAAGGAGAGCTTGGTCGTTCCAGAGACAGATCCAGCTCCAGAAGTTGATCCTGCTAAAGGAGAGACCGAAAAAGCTGACACAGAGTCCTTCATCGATTCTCCAGCCTCTTCTCCTGAGCAACTTCAAGCAGCCAAACTAGCTTTTCTTGGTCTAAACGCTCCAGCTTCAGACAAACAAGAGAATTCCCCTAAGGTGGACAACCCTAAGCCTGCAAGGAAGAAGAGAACTAGTAAGAAAACAACCAAGAAGAAGACCGCAAAGAAGCGTGTCACCAAGAAGAAAACAACACTCCAATCCAAAACTGAACTACCAAAAGACTAATTAATGAAAGCTGAAACCAAGAACATGTTCAAAGGAGAAACAGGCAAAGTGCCTTACTCCGCCCTCGACGGTGCAAGAAACTCCCTTGACGCTGCTCTTGACGAAGGCAAAACTCCAGAGGAATTTGCTGCCGAGAGGTTGCAGTCTCCGGTCGCCATGAGGTCTATTTATCGTCAAATGCAAACTGATGACAGAACGCGCTCTGATAATAGAGCGAAGGTTCAGGCCATGGTCGAATATAAAGAGCCTTACCCTCAAGCCGTTCTTGACAAATTAGGTCGAGGCAGTCAGTTTAACGTCAACTTTGGGGAGGGAGCAGCTACGGTCAATGATAGTGTGAATAACTACTTAGACATTTTCACGAATCCCACGTCTCTAGCAGCCCTCCCCATCAAACTTGATCATGGAACTGTCATGGATAGAGTTACCTGGCAAGAGATAGTCTCTGAAGAGTTCACTAAAATGGTTCGTCTATGGGATGAATCACAGTTCAGTTTCCTTGAGCTAGTTAATCAATTTGTGATTCAAGGTGTTTCCTTTAGCTCGTTCCGTAGTGGTGATGACTGGCGATGGAGTGTAGGTGGCTTAAATGAGTATTTTGTCCCTGCTAGATCTAAAGCCACTTCTTCATCTTTTGAGATAATCATTTCTGAGGAGCTAATCGCGCCAACGAAACTTTTCGCTTACATTAGAGACTCAGCCAAAGCGAAGGCCGAGGGCTGGGATGAAGAGCAGGTTCGTTACGCTGTGGCGGCTTCGGCAAAGCGAGGTGATAACAAGTATGACGAGCAATCTCCTGAGCAAATCGAGGAGCAGATAAAAGCTCATGACTTTGACACAGCTTCACCTACCGCCCCTATTAAAATCTTACACGCAAGAGTGCAGGAATACGACGGAAGCGTTAGTCAGTATATTTGCGCAGAGGTTAATGCCGATGGCGGTGAAGAGCCTTTGGAGGATAAGTGGTTATTCAAGAAGACCAAAGCCTATGACAACATGAAGGAGGCGGTTCAAGTCTTCCCATTCTTTACAGGTAATAACGGTAACATCCACACCATCAGAGGGTTAGGACATATCATCTTCCCTCAGGTTCAGGCTTCAAACCTTATGCAGTGTAAGATGCTGGATAGTGCCAGTGAGTCGATGTCTACAACCTACATCTCAAACAGTGAGACCAACCTAGACACACTTCCAATAATTAATGCTGGAACAGCCCGTCTTATATCTAGCTCATTACAGATAGCGGAAACTCAACACACCCCAGACCTTTCTCGCACGGCAGTCCCGGCTATGAATTTACTTCAGAACCAGATAAGCCGAATGTCCTCTTCTACAGCTATGAGCGATGTCCTTACTAAAGGGCAAGATCGCAGATCAAAGTTTGAGGTTAGTGCGGCTATCGAATACTTCTCAGCCATCAACGCCGCAGCCATGAGGTTGTTTTTCAAGCCATGGCGCGAACTACTAGTAACATCAGCGAAAAGAGCCTTCACAGGCAAAGCATCAACATCCGATTGGGGTAAAGCTGCTGCAACCATGCGACAAAACTGTATAGACAGAGGTGTCCCTGAAGAGGTTGTCACGGGCGGGATTAATTTTGATCAAGCCATGGTGGATCTCCCTCTAGGACTAGGAAACAAAGCCGCGAAGCAAGCTATATTTGACAGGGGCTCAGAACTCCTTCCTTACATGGATGACGCAGGAAGAAAGAGATTCGCAGCAATAAAATCCACTGATCTGTTTGGTGAAGAGCTTGGCAGGTATCTAGTTCCAACTGAGGGAGTTGATAGACCTCCAATAGATAAGAAGATAGCTGAAATGGAGAACAACCAACTCTCTAATGGCATGACTATCACTGTTAATAGCGGTGAGGACTTTATGGTTCACCTCAGGGAACACATTCAGTTTTTGTGGCAATATCAAGAAGCTGTTGAGCAAGGTCAAATCGAACTTGTCGATGCTGTGCCTAAGATGCTCCCGGTTTATGACCATGTTGTTGAGACTTTCTCTGTAGCACAGGTTCCTGACGAGTCTGACGCAGAATTAAACAATGCAAAGCAATCAATCCAGCAACTTGGTGAGATTATATCCAATGGGTTAAAGGCCATCCAAAAGCTTGAGAGAGAACAACAGCTCCAGGCTGATGAATCCGCTCAGACAGAGGAAGCGGAGAAGGAAGACCCAGCCATGGTCAAGGCACATGCTGATGCCGAGATAAAACTCAAGCAATCAGAATTGGATAGACAGCTTAAAACCCTTGAACATGAACAAAAGATAGCATTCCAGAACCAAGAGAACCAACATAACCTAGATATGCAGACCATGAAAGCGGCTCAGGCTAGGGAATTAGCGGATCTTGAGAAGGCTTCATCAATAGGAAGAGAGATAACCTAAAACACACACAAAAATGAGAGACCAATACACACAAGCAGCATTAAGGCTGACCAAAAACCCTGACTATATACTACTGAAGAATACGATGATAGATCAATTATCCACCCCTTCGGATTCCCTATTAGACAAGCCTGACTACATTGTAGCAAGATCATACAATCATGACGCAGGTATTAGAAACTTCTTTCGGTGGGTTACACAGACCTCCGAAAACGCAGCACAAGAGGCCACGGATCACACCCTTCGCCCCTTTGAACACCACAAACAAGCCACAAAATAAAACATAATGAGCGCACAAAGCATACAAGAACTAAGAGGAGGAACTGAAACAAATTTCCTAGAGCAAGCTATTAATGGTGTTAGCGACACTGAAATACCAGAAACAACAAAGACACCAGCTATTGACGACACTCCAGTCCCAGCAACTGACTTGAGTAAGCCTGCCGAGGTCACTGATCCTCCTGAAGGGGAATTCAAGGGCCCTTTCGATAAGAAGCCAGAAAAGGAGAAAACTCCAGAAGCTAAACCCGAGGGTGAAGCTACTGACTTCGAGGCTGAAACAGCGAAAGCTCTTGAGGATATGAACTCAGCCACTCATCCTGGTGAAGCCTTTAAGAAGGTTAGAGGCCAACTTAAAACAGAGAAGGCCACAGTTGCAGACCTTCAGAAGAAGATTGAGGGTTACGAGTCTGGTGATATTACAGGTAACGAGAAATTCATAGAGATGAAAGCTAAGCTTGATCGTTATGATGAAGTGTTGTCTCAGAACGAAACTCTCTCAGCTAAGATAGCCGAAGTCGATTATCGTGAAACCGCAGAATATCAAGATAAGATACTTAAACCTTACGAAGACATAGCGGCTTTGGCTGATTCTTTTGAGGATCGCGCTGACCTTACCAAGGGAGAAATCATGAGGGCTGTCACGAACAAGAACTACTCTGCGCAGACTGACGCGATTGAAGCCATGAGAGATAAACTTGATGACCGAACATACAACTCAGTCATGCAGATGGCTAACGAGATGACTGTTCTTTATCAGCGTGAGGATTCTCTATCCAAGAACTCAGAAGCTCTTCTAGCTGAATCAAGAACCTCAAGGGAGGCGGCGTCAGCGCAGGAAAAGCTTAAGAACGAGGAGACTTACAAACGCTCAGTTAATTCAGTGTTTGACGAGTATCAGGACAAAATCCCTCTATTCATTGCTGATGACGGAACTGAATCACCCTTATCGAAAGATTTGAAGATTCAAGCATCTACCATCGACTTTGACACGATGAATGCTGATCAGAAAGCATTTGCTTCCATGTCCGCTGTCTCACTGGCCCCGTTAATGCGGAAATACAATGAAGTTAATAAGCAATTAGCTGCTCTATCCGCTGGCAACAGGATTGCTGATGCATCCACACCTCGATCAGTTGAGACAGGAGCCCCAGCAGCCGCAGTCACTTCCACTGGATTAAGAGAGGGAGAGACACCTAAACAGGCAATTGATAGAATAATGAACACTTAATACTAGACAAATCCAGGTGGCCATGTATAATTATCCTCCTAGAGAAACACAACTGGCATCCCAGATCCGATCTTAGAGATCTGTCCAGGTTCTCCATCCATAACAAACTCAAGAGTCAGTAGATTAATTTCTGCTGGCTCTTTTTGTTTTCTAACAACATAAGTGATTGACAATCCACAGCAAAACTGTAGACATGTATATGTTATGGAAAAAGAAACTGAAGAATTTAGACCAAGGATACCACTCGTGCTACAAGATAGTTTTAACGACTGGAGAGATCAGCACCAAGCGCTGAAAAAAGAATGTGAAGCCGTAGGGATACCTCAGGCTCAAGTGAAGCAGTATTGGTATAAAGGCCAGCGCTTCTCGATCATGGTTAAGAGCGGTGATGTTGATATTGAATCTCTCATGGCAACTCACATAGAAAGCATAAAAGAACTTTCTCCGTTTGAGCCAGTGATAGCAGACACCTACGATGGTGGTCATGTCCTTATTATTGATCCAGCAGATGTTCACATAGGAAAGTTGGCAGTAAAGTCTGAAACGGGGAATGAATACGACAGTGACTTAGCTGTTGAACGAATGAAGTCTGGTGTTATGTCTCTATTTGAACGTGCATCAGCTATCGCCACGATTGAACAAGTGGTGTTTATTGGAGGCAATGACATGCTCCACATAGATTCCCCTAGTAGACAAACCACAGCAGGAACTCCGCAAGACACCTCAGGGATGTGGTGGGAGAATTACGAATTAGCGTGGAAAACCTGTGCAGAACTAATCTCTGGTTTAGCTGAGTATTGCCCCGTGCATTTTGTTCACTGCCCATCAAACCATGACTTCCAGAGCGGATTTCACCTAGCTCAGACAATATCAGCTTACTTTCACAACAATGAGAACGTGACCACTGACGTTACTAATGCTCATCGAAAGTATGTTAATTACGGCAACTGTTTGTTTGGGTTCACTCACGGTGACGGAGCTAAAGAAGTTAATCTCCCGAATTTAATGGCTGACGAAGCTAAAGTTGCATGGGCCACTGCCGAGCATAAACATATTTACTGTCACCATTTACACCACAAGATCAAAAATGCCTACCAGAAAGGTGAGAAACTTGGCATCGAAAAAGAACACGGTGATGTTACTATAATTCAGTGCAAAACAAATGCCTGTGATACAGATCGCGTTAATGTTGAATACCTTAGATCACCATCAGGGACAGACGCGTGGCATGATAGAAAAGGATATACCGGGGGAAAGAAAGCTATCGAAGCCTTCCTTTTTGACCCAGTATTAGGTGAACGAGCTAGGCTAGTGGAATTCTTCTAAACGGCCATTCTCAAAAATAAACCTCGATTCGTGCAGAAATAATTTGACGGGTCGGGGTTTTTCTGATTTATTGAATGTGAGCTTATGATTTGGCAAGCTCTAACCCAGCCAATCCGCCCCTGCTCGATAGCGTTTGTCGTTCTAAACATCCAGTGTTCTCCACGTTTAGTGGTTATTTCTGTCCATCTGTTTAGAACCTTTGGAAGAAATAGTAAGAACTTCATCCTGATCCCTTTCAAATAAAGGAGAATCACAACCTTATTATTATTATTATTATGGCTATTCCAGACATCGAAAATCAATTACAAGAAGTTACCGGCGCTCTCGCACTAGAGATCGATGCCCGTATCTTCCCTACCTCACCATGGCTACACATGGTAAACAAGACAACTTGGCCAGACGCTATCGGTCATTCCTTTGAATCTGTCGTGTTCGAGAGAACTCAACCAGGTGCTTCCCAAACATGGGCAACTCACGCTACTGCTGATGGATCTACAAATATCTGTAATCCACCTACAACCACCATAGCATTTGATCAAACTCGTAACACTGTCGTTCTAGAGTCAACAGCTATCGAATCTCTCGATTTCTGTGTTGATGATCTTCGCGCTAAGTGGAAAAGAGCAGAACAAATGGAGAACGTGGTTAACATGTTCGGTCAAAACATCAGCAACATCTGGATTGATCGTCACCGTGACAACTACGCTAAAGTGGCTAACCGCAAGGTGGTTCTTAACGCTACTCTCCCTGAGAATGATCAGGCTGACGGCGATACGTTCCCGCTTGAGCCAGCTACTTCTGTCCTCACTAATGGTGTGCTAGATTTCTTCTATGCTTACCTACAACGTGAAGGCGCTAGACAGTATGCTGCAAGCATGAGCAACGGTTCCCCTATTTACCAGCTAGTCTGTTCAATGGAGACATCTCGCGGTTTGATCAAGCAAGATCCTGATACTCGCACGGACTTCCGTGAAAGCTCACAGGCTGACAAGCTTCTTCTTGCTATGGGGTATTCCCACACATATAACGGCTTCCTTCACATGATTGATGACACTCCTCGTCGTTTTGATTGGGATGGTGGTGGAACTCAGTGGGTGAGACAACAGCCTTGGGCTGGAACTCCTGCTCAAGAGAACCCAGACTATGTATCCGCAGACCACGAAGATTCTATGATCTTTGTTAAGAGCGTTTACGACTGTCTTGTTCCGGGATCTATCTCTAATGTAAATAAAGCTCAGTTTACTGCGCAAAACTACGTTGGTGAAATCCAGTGGAAGAACATCCTTGAGAGAACTGACAACCCTGATGGTAAGAACGGATTCTTCCGCGCTACTATGGGCTCAGCAGTTCGCCCTCGCCTCACTCGCTTCGGTATCGTGATTCGTCACCTACGTTGCGCAGCAGACCTTGGCCTAGTATCTTGCTAGACTAACATAACAGCCAGCTTCGTCCTTTTTTCTTATTTTGTGGACGGGGCTGGTTTTTCTTCAATCAAGATAAGACCTTTTCACACTATCATCATGACTACTTTTGAAACATTAATGGCAGAAGTCATCGCCGGCACACTGACTTTGGCCGACCTTAATATCCGAAGTGTGTCTATGAACGACATCCAGAGACTAACCTTAGTCATGGCGCTTAAAATTACAAACCCATCATAATATAATCACATGGCTATAACCACTTTTGAAACATTAATGAATGAGGCTGTCGCAGGCACTTTAACGTTGAGCCAGCTTAACATTAGGAGCGTGTCCATGAACGACGTTCAGAGACTAACACTCGTGACGGCTTTAGCGACTGGCGATGCAAGTCTAGATATAGACGTTTTCATGATGGCTGGCCAATCTAACATGCAAGGTAATCCTACGGTTAGCGGGACATCTCCGACACCTATCGTTGGCACGGCTTTTCAGTATTATTCAGGCACTATCTCAGCTTGTGTCGATCCAGTAGGGAACGCGACTAATGGATCATGCTCACCATCTTTCGCTGTTCAGTATAATGCGCTGACTGGTCGCAAAGTATGTGTAGTGCCAGTCGCTATAGGTGGCTCTGCTCAGGTAGCAGCTGCCGCTAGTGGTGGCGCATGGACTCACTGGGATGCTACGGGTAATCTTAGAAGCACAGCATCGACAACATATGAGGCAGCTATCACCGCATTGACGGCGGCGGGTTATACTCCACGTAGAGCAGGGGTTGTCTGGCATCAAGGGGAGCGTGATGCGATCAAGATCGTAGATCAGACTATCACTTCTGCTCAATACAGCACAGCACTCACAACTATGATAGCGGCATTCAGAACTGCTCATGGTGCTACATTACCATTTTACATTGCCACTACACCACGAAGAACACCTAAGTATTTAGGCGAGGATTTAGTCATCCAGCCACAACATGATGTTGCTGATGCTGATGATTATACTAAAGTGGTCTGGTCGCGTGGTGGGAGTTTTGAGGGTCTTGGCTTGATAGATACAGGTCATTACACTCAGGAAGGCTACAACATCATGGGGCGGATGATTGCTCAAGGCATCGTGAGAGGTGAAGATGTTGACGCAAAAGGGTTCACTTCTACACTCTTGCCAGAAGGTAATATCTCAGCAATACCTGGCACTCCATACTCCAACGGTAAAAGATTTTGGCAGAAACGCTGGGGGCATGTCGCTGAGGGCTGGGAGGAAGTGAACCAGCCACAGCTACCTAGTGAAGGCCTTATAAATCTGTGGCGTGCTGGGGATCTTACTTTTAGCACCCCATACAATACAGCAGTTGACTCTGAGACAGTCCAGAGAGTTAGACCGCTTGAGGGAACTACGGATTTAGAGCAAACAATCTCAGGAGAGCGCCCAACATTCACGGATAATGTAATGGGTGA
>TARA_R110001599_G_scaffold353737_1_pt1 | contig 13132 bp, 13 predicted proteins | sample TARA_R110001599 | Tara Oceans TARA_R110001599 (sample SAMEA4398360) | marine metagenome | biome: Polar Biome; feature: [MES] marine water layer (ENVO:01000295) within the mesopelagic zone...; material: water (ENVO:00002006), including particulate matter (ENVO:01000060) such... | reverse complement strand
CGGCTCACAAACTAAAGCCCCCGGCTTTGCCGGGGGATATTTACTTTTGCTTCATGCCAATAGCGGAGTATTGGGCTAAGACCCGAGCCTGAATATGCATTGGTGTCGATTGCCTCTTGCAACCCTTGTCTATATTCCTCAATAAAGGATTCATCGGCTGTTTCCATGAATGCTGAAAGGATTTGATTTCTTCTAAAACTCCGAGAGACGCGAGCCAGTTGGCGGTCTGCCGCTGTGTCTGGAATTATCTGGTTGATTCCTTCTGCAAGACGCGTGACGTCCTCCTGGAAACCGCGATCCCGGTACCAGTTGAGCACAGCGCCAACCATGCGAGCATTGAAGGGGTCCAGGCGCAGGGCCTCTTCGAATGCAGCCCCCGCATCAGCGGTAAGCGCTTCAGTATCATGTTCTGGCAGATCACGTAGGTGGGAGTTCCTGTGTCCCAGGTGATACCAAGCCTTGGCATTTTCTGGATGCGCGGCGATGATCTCATCAAAGATCTTCTTCTGCTCCTGCATCTCTTCACGCGTCTTGGGCCACACATGATCCACAGCTCTTGAGAGCAGGGTCTCGACGTTGTTGGGGTCGAGAGCAATGGCTTTGTCCATCGCGCGCTTTGACCTGCCCCTGAGATCTGCCGCCACAATTTCCTTATTGTCTCCTTCATTGAGGTACCAGTCGCGCCGCCTAAGCCGGTCTAGTTGAAGGTCGTACAGCCGCTTCAGCACCGCCCAGGCCTCGACAAAATTGGGATCCTCGGCAACAGCTTCTTCTAGTATCTCGCGCCGTTGAATTACGTTCTCTTCAGTTTCACCTGCCGTTTTTTCAAGGCTTGCAGCTCTTATATAGAGATCGTAGGCCTTTACGCTGAATGTAGGCATGCCTTCAAGTGTACCCACCGATTCCGGCTGAATTTCGAGGTGCAGCGAGTCGCTAATCTCTTTGGCGAGTTCGCTTTGTGTAGCAAAAACGTCCACCAGTTCACGTTCGAAATATTTTGCCCACAGATGATGATCGTTGTGCGCGTTGATTAGCTGAATGGTGACCCGAACGTGATTGCCAATTCGCCGCACCGAGCCCTCTACGATGTAATCAACGCCCAGTTCTGTGCCAATTTCTCGCAAGGCCAATCCGACGTGGCATACCTCAGCATCGTGGTACGTGAAATCACCTGAAGGTCTTCAATGCGCAAAATATTGGTTAATATGTCCTCGTGGATGCCGCCCGCGAAATACTCGTTCTCCTCAAGGGAACTCATATTCACCAGGGGCATGACTGCGATCGACTGTGAGGTCTGGATGCGGTCTGTAGCCTCGCTGAGTGTACTCGTTTTCCCGATTTCTGGCTCTGGGTTCTTCATCTGGGTGTAAAAGAACGTGGCCAGGCTGGCGAAGGTCAGCGCCGCCAGTAAAGCACCAAAGGCATAGCCGTGCCAATTTCCTTTTTTGCTCAGAGGTTTTGAGTCGGCGGCTGAGTTTTCTGGGGCTTCCACCGATGGACTGACCTTTATCCCATCGGGTGTTAGCTCAAAGGCCCAGGCCAAAAATTAATGCCACCGGAAGACCCAGCAGTACTATTAGTGTCACAAAGCGAAATGCCCAATCCATCAAAAACTGCGGCGGCACTGTTACTGGTACCGAAGTCAATTCCGACACCTATTCTAGAAGATTTTCGAGAAGTAAATTGCATCAAAGGGTCGCAGGTAAGCAAGTAATGGTTTTTGGTGTGGCCAAGTATAGGGTATCTACTCAGTTAGACAGGCACGGAGGTTGGGGGCACATGCAGCGGTTTCAAGTCTCTTCAATCTGGCTGTTGAGAAAAGTTTGCCTCCACACCCGTACCGCAGGGATCGTGACAGAACACTTGAGAGATATTGTAATCGGCTATGTGGTTAACGGTGTACTCTAAACCACTGTAAAGTATAGCCGCCGCAGCTCGCGCCAGCCCGATGAAGAGATATCGCGAGTAAGCCCCCAGGTAAACAAAGCGTTCGCACAGGACTATGCTCTTCTGTTGCTAATCGTCCAGAATCTGGTCCCGGGCATGAGCCCTGATAACCTCCCGACTGTGATCATCCGCCCGAACGGCAGAATCCGGAACCCCATAGCCCACATAACCACTGCTGCTGCGACGCCCGTTGTTGGACTCGTAGTAGGTATTACCCGGCAGCATACAGGGAAAATAAGGATTGTAAGTGACGCACGGTGCGGCATTGCCGCCATATTGTGGTAACGTCTGCGCCGATCGCGCTGGATAGCGATAGGGGCCATTGTAATCCGGCCTGGGATCAGCAGGAGCGACCTCTTGCGGGTTTGAAGCGGGACTCTCTGGTGTCTGTGCCTGTGCGACTGGCAGTGCCAGGCTCACAGACACGGCGATCAATAGTCCGAAGATCACTGGGGAATGACAGTTCACAGGCATACCTTCCTCATATCACGGGCAGTGCACACGGTAATGAATTAAGTTTAGACCAGACCGCGCGCTCGCCCAATTTTTTTCGAACTTGACTATAGAATGTTCTATACTTTCCAAGAAGGTGCAATGGAAGCCAGGCTTTGGGCCCGTGCTCCCAATTCGATCGAATCACTTTTTCAGGGGGTTCATGTATGCTGCATGCCGATCAGAACAGATTCTCGTTCCTGGCATTGAGCTGGCTATTTTTGATTGCGGGTACGGTGTTGAGTGTCGGAGCCGCTAATGCAGAAGGCCTGCACCTGAAAAAGACCATCGCGGTGTCTGAGTTTGAATCCAAGGTTGCGAACTATCAGGGGGGATCGGGCATGGCTGAAATGCTGACCAACGCCCTGACCCAATCCGGGAAATTTGTGGTGCTGGAACGCCAGGTCATTAACCAGGTGCTGGACGAACAGGATTTCGCCGCGAGCAACCGGACAGCTGCGGCCCTCAAGAGTGCCGCAACCGGCAAGGTTATACCCTCTCAACTGCTAATCATTGGTACTATCACTGAGTATTCGGCGGGCACAGATAACTCGGGTGGCGGGATCAGCATCCTGGGGGTACGCCTTAACACCGGAAAGTCCGCCAGCCATATCGGCATGATTATCCGCATTGTCGATAGCACTACCGGTGAAGTCATCGATTCGGTTAGCGTGGAAGGGGAGGCCACCGGCAGTAACTTCGGCGGGGACGCCTGTATCGGGGACGTATGCACCGGCGGTTCCACCAGTTCGTCCCAAACTATAGCCCAGGCGTCAGAAGGTGTTGTCAACGATGCTGTCCGGGAGATTCTAAAACGCACTGCGGATATCCCTTTCAAGGGCAAGCTGATCCGCACTGACGGCAACACTCTGTACGCCAATGTCGGCGGACGCAATGGCGCCAGACCGGGGGACGCGTTCTCCGTCTACTCCCCCGGTGTGGAACTCATCGACCCGGATACAGGAGAGTCACTGGGTAACGATATGAGCAAGCTGGGCTCGATCAAGCTGGTCGATGTAAAGGAGAAATTCTCTCGGGCGGTCAAAGTGACTGGCAGCGGTTTTGCCAAGGGCCACGTAATCAGGGCAAGCCAGGCTGAAAGCTCAGACTGGAACTAATCCCGCTCCCGATTCGGACGCAGGGCTACTGCCAGATTCCAGCACCCTTGTCTCGCGCTTCAGACTCACTCGCCTTCAAATCCGCATCCGCGCCTTCCTGGGCACGGCCAGCGCCGTTGCCCAATACAACCAGCGAAAGGTTCCGGCCCTCTACCGTACAACTGTAGGTATTTTTCCCGCGCTTTTTACAATATACCTCCCGATCGCGGATGAATCCCGCCAGCTGTGAGGCATAGGGTTCATATTCTCCCTGCACGCCGTACAGGGGAATCATTTTCCTGTCGATACGCAGCAGGCCCGTGTTCACGACTTCGGGAATTCCCCTTATCTCACTGGGGGGCATTGGCGGCGGTGCAGGTTGTCGCTGCCGGGTTATGGCGGGGGGCGAAACAGGCCTATCCGGCTGGGAGGGCAGCGATTGCGATGGGTCAGTTTGCGGTGCAAAGCTGTAGCGGGGGGCTGCATTGAACCCGGGAGAGAAAGCCGCTACCTCGCCAATACCGACGGGTAGCGGAGCGGAGACGCTATGAATTACCAGTTTTACATCCCGTGTGGTGCGCGGGCTGAAGCTCACCCGATGCCAGGCCCTCCCGGGCCCCAGGCGAAAGTGTCCCAGGGACAGAAATTCTCCCGGGGAGGACTCTCGGCTTACCTGCAGTTCCATCAGTACCGGTGTCGAACTTCCCAGCTCTCCAAGGCGGGGCTGGATAACCAGGCTGGAAAGCTCTTGCCCCCTGGGCATGCGAAAAAGGATTTCCAGACTTACTCCAGGCGCCAGGATATCCTCGGCTCTCCAACCTTGCAGAGGCTGTCCATCGATAAGGAAACCGGATGCTTCCAAGTTGGATGGCACCGTTACCTGCGTGCCGTTAGCCGAGGACAGGCGGTTATCGAGTGGGTCAAAGCTGAGGATAGAGCTGATGACTTCAGCATCAGTAACAGGGGGTGTTGGCGCTGACCGGGCAATGGCCGTCGCGGCCATGGCCACAACACCGATGAGAATAAAAAGAGGGTTACTGTGTATCACTGGGTCTGAAGCCCTCCCTCACCTGGATAGAAAAGTTCGGATACGCTTGCATGCCCTCGACAGGGTCTTTACGCGGCGCAAACCCATGATCGGGGATAATGGGTTCACCTCGCCCCGGTGCACCTGCCATTACCGGCCTGCCGGTCGCCTCCGCCGCTATGTGAGCGCCGACAAAGCGATGGTGACCGTGAACTACCACATTTCGATTCTCCTGTGATTTGCCAAGAGTGATCCGATCCTCTGGTTTGACTGTCTGCCAGTCAAATTTACCCTCAATCATATCCTGGGCGTATTTGTTGATATTGCCTTCATAGACGTGGTCCTGAATCGGGCGGTATCTGCCCATCAGCCCCTCCGTCTGGCCGCCTACATCCAGCGGAGCGCCATCGTCATCATACCTTCGGCCTCCCAGTCGCTCGCTGTCGCCATCGACCAGCCGGCGGCTATCCATGGTCCCATTATCCGGCCCCCGGAACGGTGGGGCTTCGTGCCTGCGCTGTCTTGTGTCTCGCAGTTTCTCCGCCCTTTCCGCCTGCATACGGGCCCGATCCAGGTTGCGATCCCGCTCCCATTTATCTACGTCGAACTCAGGTTCATCCGCACGGCCGCCAGCAGATTCTTCACCTTCTTTACCTGTTCGCGGATGACCCGGATCGAATTCCTCGGGTTCCTGTACACGGCCTCCACCGGCATCGTCGCCCTCCTCGGCCCGGCGCGGGTGCCCGGGATCAAATTCCTCGGGTTCCTGCACGCGACCACCGCCAGCGTCTTCCGGATCCCGCACCCTGCCACCGCCAGTATCTTCAGGATCTGGGAGCCTGCCACTTTCCGGCTCCTCGATACGCGTGCGACTACCGTCCGGGCCGATATCTTCGCCCCTGGCCCGGGCACGGCTGCGCGGGGTCTGGTTTCGCCATTTTTTCCACCAATTCCGAATGGCAGGCGCGACTGCGCCGTCGATGACCATGCCGAAAGCAATATCCATCGCCTGGGCGAGGGCCAGGTCTATGCCCAACTCTCTGCCCAGGCCTCCTAGCATCTTCTCCAGGTCCCGGGCATGTTTCTCGGCGCTGCAATCATTACCCATGAATTCCAGGCAGTTGAGCGCACTGGCCGCCTTGTTGTAGGCCTCTGCAGTTCGGCACATATGACCGACAATGCCGCTGAGCAGCGGCGCGGTCATCGGCGCACCCGCCAGAGCCAGAATGATTGAACCGCCGATGTCCGTCGCCCCGCATTTGGTACTGGCGTGACGAATGCTCGCCATCACAAAGCCGGAGACACCCTGGCTGAAAGGGTTATAAATCCCCGGAGCTCCAGGCAGGACCCGGCCACCCCTCCCTGCACTCTGGGCCATCACTTGGCTCGAAGCACCGCCGGTGCCCGGACCCAGCAGCGGGGTCAATTGCGGCCCGGGATCCAGGCGCCACCCGGTCGTCAGACTGTCCACAGTGGCCAGACGGTAGCCCGCTGGATTATTGTTGTAACTGTCCGCCCATAACGCCACTCGCGGTAACTGTGAAGATAAGCGCTTGCCCGATTTGAGGAGTTGCAGGGTGAGGCGATGGGAGGTCATGCCAACTTCCCCGACCATCACGGCGTCTTCCAGGTAACCATCCAACAGCCCCTGCTCGACTGCGGCCTGGCGCCTCTGTTGCTGCGAGCAGTTACTGCAATAGACCGAATTGCCCATATCCAGCAGGTCGAAGCTGGAAAATAGCCCAACGTCCTCACCGGAGAATGAGGGATACAGGCGCTCTATAATCACCGCCGGGCGCCCCTGATAGCTGTATACCGTGGGTCCCACCAAACCCACGTGCCCGGAAAAACGACGAGAAAGACTCAACAAAGACAGGGCGCGGAAGGAAGTTAAATTTATTGGCGAATCCTCCCGTTCCTCATGCGGGGCATATAGCAGATTGGCCAAACGATCCAGGGTGCGTGTTTGCAGGTACTCAGTAGCCTCGGTCCAATCCGGACCCGTCGCTATGGTAATCCTTGCACGGACGACCATCTGCAGGTTACCTGCCTGGGGAACCGGCTTGGCCAGCAGCCTGCTGTGCCGCCATTGCTCTCCCGGTCCGGTAAGTGCTATATGCAATGTCTGATGGTGCAACGGCTCACTATCCCTGGTGGACGAAAACGCCTGCCCGGTACGAAGTACTTCGTCGCCAAAGCTCAGAGCGGGTAGGAACTTATCGCTCTCTGTCTGCAACAGGTTGTCGTAGGTTATGGGCTGCGCATGCATTTGCGCCGCGGGCAATTTAACCTTCAATACTGTGACGGGTGGGCGGTTGCCATAGCTGTTGCTGACAGAAATGTCGATCATCCAGCGCAGCTGCTGCAGTTCTTCCTCGGATAGCACTCTTGTGGAGACCATGGCAGCAGGACTGAGGTGTGTGTCGGCGGGTACCAAATCCTGCCAGCCGGAACCCGTGTTGATCTGTGCCCAGTAGACCTTGTCGGCATAGATCTCCTGTGCGGGCCAGTCAGCACATGCCTGGGCAGAGGGACACAGGCGCCGGAAAAGCCCCGGGGCATTTCTCTGGACGTGACGCTCTATATCAGCCAGGCTGCCCACAGGTGCAGTTTGCAGTGACGGCGGTGTGGTCACAGGATACGCTATCGAAGTTTTGCCCGATGGCGCATAGACGATGCGTACCTGCCGGCCCTTGTCCGCCAATAGCGCCGCCATCAGGCGCGCTCTATCCAGGCTGTTACTGCTACCCCCCATTAGCACAGCCACCGGATCAACCATGGAACCACGGTAAGGCCGCAGGACCAAACGCCGATCCAGTATTTTCAGCAAAAGCTCTGGGCTTAAGCCGCTAAGCCCAGCAGCATAGTGTTCGATGCCCGGCAGGGCTGCTACTGAGCGCCGATTGTAATGCTGTTTAAGCTCGTCAAGAAAAGCTTGTTGCCACGCTTCCAGCCGTGATTCCTGTGCCCATGACTGCACCACAGATCCTGGAAAGATGAGGACGGTTAGCAGTACACAGTGCAGCAACACTCTCGAATATGGCATTCCACCGCCTCCGGCCGGGAATTGACCAGCACGTGTTTATCTCGCGCATCGTGGTTTTGATTCTACCAAGAGCTCGCGCCTATGCAATACGCGGTTTCTCATGGTGTAGCGATTTGGTATTTGCCCAATCTATTAGTCCCCGTAGACATTCTCCCGGTCAGCGGCAAAGATAAGTATGGCGCCTGGAAAAGTGTAGGGCAGATAAATAGTGTCCTGTCCTGCGGGTTCCCGGACGGTGCGCCAGCCAAGGCCCCTGGCCGCGTTGCGCCTCGGCCAATATGCGCCCGTCTGGGCCCTGCTCAGGTGCTGTACAGGCCGACTCATTCGCGTCGCTATTTATATTAGTTTTGCACAGGGGTATCGCAACAAGGCGAATTCACTCCCGAAAACGGTCAAATATGCATCAGTCCGGCCCGGTGCCCAGCACGGTCCTGACTCGCAGGTCGTTATGCAGAGTGCGGTGCACCGGGCAGCGGTCGGCGATCTGTAGCATGCGCTCTCGCTGTTCATCGGACAAATCTCCCTGCAGGGTTATTGTTCGCTCCAATACTTCAATTTTTCCCGCTTCTTCATCGCAGTTCTGGCAATCCCCATTATAGTCACGCGAGTGCCTGAGGTTCACGATGACATGTTCCAGCGGCAGTGATTTTAAGTATAAGCGGGATTAACGCTACTTTTTTGAACCAACCCAATACAAACGACTGGCCGCAGAGAGCCACTTTTCGGGGAGCATGCTATTAACTGCATACTTGCCCGATTGTCTTCAATGAGGGCGGTGCGTAACTCATCGACTGCGGATTATAGACACACCCGCGCAGGACGCGTGTCATATCTATCTTGATCTGCACGAGCCTGGGTGTGCGAATCACGAGTTTATTTATCGTTGTCTTAATGGAAGGTTATTGGTCTGTGAAAAACAACAGATGCTAGCAACCCATAAATCTACCTTCAACTTGTCTCCTTGGCCCGCGTTTAGGTGTGCCTCTCAGAATGGCCAACCATGCAAGGCTCAAAAAATCGAAAAGTGTTCTTTCCCGCATCCTTTGCGGTATACATGGCAGCATCGGCATTTTTGATCAAATCAAGGGAGGAACGTCCGTCGGCAGGAAACACGGCAATGCCAATGGAAACCCCTACCTGGAACAGGTCACCACGAAACTCCATAGGTTGATTAATCTCGGCCAAAATGCGATTCGCAATACGAACGATTTCTGCTTTGTTCGCCGGATTCGTGAGTTTGATAACAAACTCATCACCGCCCAGGCGAGAAACGGTATCCGACTCTCGCACCAGTGCCAACAGCCTTGTCGCCACCAGTTTGAGTAAGTCATCGCCTACATCGTGGCCGAAGTTGTCGTTGATAAATTTAAAGCGGTCAAGATCAAGAAACATTAAGGCTATACTGGTCTGTTCACGTTCTGATGTAGCGATGCGACAGTTGAGACGATCCATTAGCAATGACCGATTCGGCAGGTTGGTCAAGGCATCGTGAAAAGCCAGGTGCTTTAAATATTCGTCTTTTTGCCAAAGATCGGTAATGTCACTAAACACCGAGACATAACGCGCGGGCATTCCGTCTGGGTCGCGAATCAGCGTGATGGTTACCCGCTCAAGAAAAACTTCACCGCACTTACGGCGATTCCATATATCCCCTTTCCATTGGCCGTTATTGGCGAGTTCCAGCCACATGTCGTCGTAGAAGGCACGGTCGTGTCGGTTAGATTTTAGAATTCGTGGCGTATTTCCTACAGCCTCCTCAGAACTGTAACCAGTAATCTCACTGAAGGCAGGGTTCACCGATAGAATAATCCCCTTGTCATCGGTAACAGCAATACCTTCAGAGGTACTCTCAAAGACACTCGCGGCCAATTCAAGTTGCGCCTCTGCCTTCTTTAGTTCGGTCACATCCACGGCCAGAATAAAAATACCAGTGACAACCCCTTGTTCATCAATATCAGGAACGTAGTTCCCCAATATGTAGCCCACCGATCCATCGCTTTTAGTTAATCTACGATGGAAGCTTTGCTGCTTGCCCGCCAAAGCAGCCAGAATATGGGGCTCATTCAGGGCATAAAGTTCCTCACCCATCAATTCTCGTACTGATGAGCCGATGATATTTTGTGGCCGGATGCCGAACCACTCCTGATAAGCCTCATTCGCAAAACGAAAACTCAAATCCCTATCCCAGTAACCGATCATGTTAGGCATCGCGTGGATAATTGAATTGATGAACTGCTCACTCTTAGCGCTGGCAAGAACAGCTGACTCAGCCTGCTGCTGAGCTAGATTAACGCGTTTATTTGCACGATGTAAGGATTCCACAAGGCCGGATATTATAATGCTCGAAATGGCAAAAACAGTCATTTCGACATAATTAAAGTGATTGATAACAAAGGGCTGAACAAGGAATATCGGCCATAAAAAGACAATCGAAATGCAAGCAAGCACTGTTGCCAGCATACCCGCAAAAAATCCACCGTAAAGCGCCGCAATCATCACAGCTGGATAGAACGTCAGCCATGCATTGCTTGACTCAATGAGGTGTAGCGGCCATATCCTCAGAACGGCGGCGATGACTACTAGAAGGAGAGCAGCCATATAACGCTCCCAAGAATACCGAAGGGTTCGCATTAGATTCATCCTACAGGGAACATGCAGTGTAAAAAAGCAGAAAAGACCGAATCACTCAACAAGGACAATAACAAAGTTCACTAAGCTGTCTAGCCGTATTTTACCTCTTTACCAGCATAGCTGTAAATTTCCAACATACCAATTCACATCGCTGGCTATGTCGATACAGTCCAGTGTAACGACTTCATAGCAGATAGTAAGTAAGGTGCAAAACCGTTAAGCTAATCCTGCTTATAAACCCATCCTATTAAGAACATATACTTAAGAACATATACCTCCTCAGAAAAATTCGTGGGCAGTTTCCGGTATCGGTAGTGCCTAAAGTGCTTGATATAAGGCGATTTTAACGTAAGAGCGCAGCTAACCGTTAGCTTTACCCGTAAATGTCGTTGATATCATCAATCATATCCATCAATCTGCGCCACCCACGTCACAGACTGATCATGCCAGGAGGGAACAGTGTGTAAAGGAAAGAGTGCTGCACGATTTCGGCCTCCGGATACATGCCTCGGTAAGCCCAATTAAAGTCTGTGGTATACGACGTTAACAGCTTGAAATAGGGGCCCCTCGTGATCCTGTCGGGAAAGCATATCCTGGCACTTCCGGGTCAAGAGGAAGTGCCCCCGATATTTCCGTATCAGTCCTTCGAGTTTCGCCACCATGCGGGTGCAATGTAGCTGCTCGAGATCGGTCTCAGTGCGAATGCCACCAATGCGCAACGAACGGCGATTGTCAGCGGCCTTCTGCAACCCTTGCGCCATCGACTCGCAGAATTTGAGCGGCAGGTTTCCTTTGGACGTCGCCTTCAAACCGCCTTCGCGGATGACCGGTGCAGGTCCCGACCTTTGCGCGCCATTTCCTTTTCCGAGACAGCGGTGCTCGTATTTCTTGCAGGTGACAGTTGTGCGAGACAATCAATCCACGCCTTCGTCAGCCGAGGGCAGCACAAGGACCAGAGTCGCGACCATGCGATCGAATTTTTCACCATCGCGGTGCGGCAGGAAAAAACTTCCCTTCTCGTATACCAGCAATTTGTAGAGGTGTGCGGTCAACTTGTGAGGCTCTAGCCCAAGCTGCTGACGCAGCCCATAGACAAGCGAGTCGATCAGCTGCTCCCACTTGGGATGAGTAAATTCAACGCGCAGGGCATCGAGTTCCCAGACTCGGCGCACTGCCATATCCACGAGGGTTTGTGTCCCCCTTCCGTAGGGCGTCTGCCGGCAGCAGCTGGTCAGCTTGCGTGCCTGCGTCTTGGCCCGTGGCAGGCGTAGCGTGGCGAGATTCCGATAAGTTCCACCCTGATTTTTAGTAGGTCACACGGATATTGGCGGTCAAGCGCCGCTAAAATCTTCCCCGCATACAAGCCAGCAAACGACAAGACATTTATCTCGGCGAGGCCGAATGCTTTCTCAGCTTTTCCACGATCCCCAGTGGTTGTGGGCTGTAGACGTTGCCGCGTAGGACGGAGGTGACCTCAATCTTGATCTGCACAGGGTTGGGTGTGCGAATCACCAGCTTGTTGATCGTACCTTGAGTAGAGAGCGCGGACTCCGTAATCGAGTAATTGGGATGGAGTGCCTGATTTTGCGCTTGATACGTTTCAGCGCCACAGCTATACCGGTGTAGGACTGGTTTCTGTCCGTAATCGGCAGGTAGGTCAGGTCAATATCGACCGACAGGCGTGGCATGTTGCGCACGAACAGATTGATCGCGGTACCGCCCTTTAGAGCGGGGAAGGAATCGCGCACGATTGTGAACTACAAGCTGTGAATAGACCGATAATTTTGACAGCCACCCCGGTAATTTCTTGTCTGTATATAGATGAATAGTCCGCATCTCTGGAGACTGGGGCAAGTAGTGAGCATACCCTTGAAACTCCAGGGCTGATCGCCCCCCCACAGAAACCGGATAGTGCAGTAATGCCAGCAGGGAAATTGCGACCTGCTGCCACCGTAGCGTATCTCGCGGCCGGTGATAAACACTGCGAACAGGCTGCTCAGCGGACACGTATTGGCTGCGAAGTGATCGTGAGTATCCTTGCTTCTCCAACCAGGCTGCATCGACCAATAACCCCTCCGGAAGGAGGCGCTCGAGTTGGTTTAGTTTTCCACTTTTTTGTATAGTTATACTGTGCAAATTATCATGTTTATAAACCAAATCAAAGGTTTAGTAAGATTGGCTTTTGTACAGTTACACTGTACATATTTGGGGTTTTACAAACTCGAATGTTCTCTCCGAATAACTGGCCCAGCAGGGCAAATCCCTCCCCGACCATGTCCGCCGGGAGTTCGAAGCTTACCTGAAGCGCGGCCGCCTGGAGCACGGATTCCTGGGAGCGCTGCGACAACTGTCACTTCGAGCGGCTGGTGGCGTTTCCTGCAAGAGGCGGGGATTTTGTCCCAGCTGTGGCGCCCGCAGGATAGCCGAGACAATAGCGTTTCTGGCCGCCTATCCCCAGGCCATGGGCAAGGTGCTGGGTATCGTTTATCAGGCTATTTCGACCCACCTGATCCACGCAGTCCGGGTACCAGCTAAAGGACGGCGCTATCGGCGCGGTCCGGCCCTAACCACCGACGAGCGCGCCACCTGAGACATCGCCTCTTTGCGCTGGCAGGGAAGCCACTGAAAAACAACCTGGCCACAGCCATATTACTTGCCACTGACCTCCGCGCGCACCATGGCCATGATGAGTTTGAGGTACGCCGGGGCAGGCTATCGATCGTACAGCAAGCGTCTGTCTGCAGGTCTGAGTACCCCCTATTGGCTCTATTGGCAACCGCCTTCATAGACCCGGCCAATCTTCGTATACTACTTTGCCTCCAACGATAGTCATTTTTGTCTCGAGATCGCCGTTTGTCAAAGTAGTTGTCGCGTCCATCTACGCGGCGACCT
>TARA_R110001599_G_scaffold30499_7_pt1 | contig 13133 bp, 10 predicted proteins | sample TARA_R110001599 | Tara Oceans TARA_R110001599 (sample SAMEA4398360) | marine metagenome | biome: Polar Biome; feature: [MES] marine water layer (ENVO:01000295) within the mesopelagic zone...; material: water (ENVO:00002006), including particulate matter (ENVO:01000060) such as...... | reverse complement strand
GACGGTCTTGCCCTGGTCGAGGCGATCTGGGCGCGTATGTGTGAAGGGACGCGCGAGGACGGTACCATCATTGCCCCGAACGATCCCAATTGGGATGCTTTGCAAACCGTGGCAAGGGCCGCGCGCCTGCGTCCGCAAGCCTGGCTGGAACAGAGCAACTATTACGGCGATCTCGCTTCATCCGAAGTTTTCGCAGACGCCTTCACCCGTTGGCTCTCCGTCGTTTGGGAAAACGGAACCGAGGCTGCAATACAGCGCTATATCCAAAGCGCCTGAACCCGGTCCCGTAGGATAACGGCCAGGCGAATTAACGGTGACGACCGACCGAATTAGGCGTCTAAACCGGGGTTCGGGTCCGACGGTGCGGTGGTGGGCAAAGTCAGGCTAAAGCAGCTTCCTTCCCCCATCGTGCTGGCAACGGTCAGGGTTCCGCCTTGCAGTTCGGCCAGACTTCGCGAAATTGCCAACCCCATGCCGGTTCCCCCGGCACGGCGGGTTGCAGTTGAATCAATTTGATAGAAAGCGTCGAAAATACTGTCGTACTCGTCTGCGGGGATGCCATTACCAGTGTCGCATACTTCAAATACAGCCGTATTTTCATCCACCGTTACAGTCAGTTTAACGCGCCCGGCTTCGGTAAACTTGATCGCGTTGCCAACCAGATTGAACAGGATCTGGCGCGTGCGCACCTTGTCAACGTAAACCGACCCTTGATCGGACGATACCTGAAACTCCAGCCCCTTTGCCGAGGATAGCGTGGTAAGTTGCTGGACAACAGGATCAACGATTTCGCTTGTATCACATACGGTCGGGATGATCGTAAGACTTCCGGCTTCGATCTTGGCGATGTCGAGCATTTCGTTGATCAGATGCAACAAATGCTCTCCGGATTGGATCATGCGGTCCATCATGCCCGACAATTGGTCAAACATGCGGTTTGCCAGAACCTCAAGCTCTTTGGGGTCGGCATCGCGGGTTTCAAGCGCGGCCAGCAGTTCTTTGGATGGTCCCAAAAGACGTGCATTGGCTGACAGCCGCGCCACGCCCAGGATCACCGTCAATGGCGTCCGCAATTCGTGACTTAACAAACCCATGAAATCGGATTTTGCCTCGCTTGCGGCTTCGGCTGCGGCTTTGGCCTTGCTGAATTCGGTCATATCCACGCGCAAACCCACAGAATGCCCGTTTTGCATAAGCTGGTCGGAAACCTTGATCACTTTACCATCTGCAAGATGATGTTCTTCCTGAAGCGCACCGCCGACGCGGCGGGCGTGCACGCGTTTGGCGATCCATTCCTCTTCGCCCATGTTCCCTGACGACAGCTTGCCGCCTTTGAAACCGGCTTTTACAATATCCTTGAAAGGGGTTCCCGGGCGTAACAACTCAGAGGGCAGGTTATAGAGCTCTTGATATTTCGCGTTGCTCAGAATGAGGCGATCATCTTTGTCAAACATCACGAAGCCATCGTTTAACGCTTCGATGCCATCAGATAGGAGCATTCGGGCGCTCTTGCGTGTTTCTGCCAGCCAAAGAATGTAGCCGAGCAGGGCGAGCAATGACGATGCGACAATCGCCATGACGAGCCTTTCTTCCCACTGCGATGTCGATCTATCCGGCCAACCACCTTTTGGCGTTGCCAGCAAGTGCCAGTTTTCAAACGCGAAATCGAAGTCAAGCTTTACGGGATCCTGGTCCTTGACGGCCGGATCCCCGAATAATGACACCGACCCGTCCGTTCCGACCGGGTCCGCAGCGTCAATCAGCAGATCATACTTTGTGGCCGCTTGGCTAATTCCGGTTTGATCCAGAAACTTTTGATAGTCCAACACAACTGAAACAATGCCCTGACTGCGTGGCTGGTTCCGTATGTTTTGGCCCGCTGATGAACCTTGATTTTCCGAGTAGTACAGGGGGGCACGCATAATCAGCCCTACGCCACCCTGTGCAAGGTTGATCGGTCCGGCGAGCACATTGCGACCGGTGTTCAATGCCTTTTGAACCGCCGGCAGTTGCTCGGCGTTTTCGCGATAATTCAAGCCGAGCGCGCCTTCGTTCCCCTCAATTGGATAGATCATCGAGATCACCAGATCCGGTGCCACGGCAATGTTGATGATTGAATCGTTACCGCCACGAACTTTCTGCGCTCTGTCTGAAAACTCGGCCTGAGTGATGTCGGGGTTCTCGCCCAAAAAAGTGGCGAGCTCTCGGAGAGCGAGGGATTGCTCGTGGACGACAGACTGGAAATTCTCTTTGACGACCAGAAGTTCCAGATATGTATCCGTGCGCACTTGCTGAATGAAATTCGCATAGGACAACCGATCAAGCCGATAGGCGGAGAGTACAATGAGAACCGTGGCGCAGAGAAAAAGCGACCACACGAACTTGTTACCGTACCTTAAGGATTTGCTTAACTTATTAAACAATACGAGCACTCACCCATTTTCAAATCACATCTCGGCACAATCAAGCCAATGACAAAGGCTAATTTATGTCATTATAGTAAATTATAACGAACGGCATTTTTTTGAACAAATATGTCGCCATTTGCGGGATATAATGCCTATTTCGGGGTCGAAATTCACCCTCTCACCGCTCGTAAAGAATAGGCAATCTGCAGGCTGGGACCCAGGCCACCAATGATGGGAAGTTCAGCAGCGCATTTGCGTTTCAGTCTAACGGTCAAAAAGGGTTCAAAAGCGTGACATGCTTAAGAACCCTTCTGGTGTGAAATCTTGTCAATAACGTCGATTGAATAATGGATGGTCACGACCGGGCGCTACTTCAGCGTTTTCATCCCATCTTGTCAGCAAACCTTCAGCAATGACTTCGACCCTTCAAGAAGACCTGCTTCAAGAAGGATGTTGTTCAGACGCTGCGCCGCGTTGTGTTCGTCAGTCGATGACGCATCGAGCACTTGATCGATACAGTAATCTTGCAGCAGCGCATAGGTGTCTTGCGGTTGCGTCGGCTCTGTCATCGCTGCACGGGCCGGTGCAACCCCGGCGGCTTCGCGTCCTGCATCGGACAAGGCACGTTCGCGCTCCGTATCTACAAACACGTTGCCTTCTACGCCGGCAAAGTTCCGGATACGCGCGATGCGGTCGTCGCTGCAATCAAGCAATGCCGCCATGGCTGCGACTTTGCCCATCGGGGTTGTCTTGCCGACGTACCCATATGGTGCACAATCCGACCGTTTGAGAACCCGGTTCATCACCGGATCTATGACGGTAACGATGTCCGAAATTCCTGAATCCCGGGCATATTCCAACGAGGCGGCCATCAGTTCGCATGTCGCATAGCTGATCGAGTTGCGCGAATTGCCGCGATCAAGCGCATCGGTGTCCACACAAAATCGTGTGGATTCCCACAGCGTGGCGCTGCGCATCGGGGGCTGCCCGTCCAGAATGCTTGAAAACACATCCGACAGCATGTGCGGCCCGGTTGTTTGCAAGGCACGAACGCACGAAACCACCTTGTTGTCGTCATTGATCCCGATGACATATGCGGGATCAAGCGCGTCGTATTGGTCTATTTCCAGCCCGTCTTTGATGTCGACTTCCCAGCCAAGTCTCTGGCCGAAGACCCGTGCCCGCAGTGCATACATTTCGTCCAACAATTGTGTGTAGCGGTGGCGGTTTGTCCCGTCGATAACAATAATCATGGTTCTCTCCAGTTCCAGTCCATCTGGAATGAAGAGCACATATCTGCATCATAGCGCTATTAGGGAAATCCCGTATCGGGGTCAGATCGGATAGATAAGTCCCAAGCCTATCGCGCGACCAACGGCCTGCGAGGTATTCAGCGCCGATAGCTTGGATCGCCCCGAGCGCAGATGCACCTCAACCGTTCTATTCGAGATCGACAAGATATCCGCGACGTCTTGCTGAGACTTGCCAGCTGCGATCCATTGCAGAACTTCCACTTCGCGGTTTGACAATGTGGGATGGGTCAGCCTTCGTGAAAGGGCGCTGGTTTTCACGACGTTGTCGTGAAGGAACACGGCGGCATTTTGCAGGTCTCCCAGGATCGCTTTCTTGAGCTGCTTCCATTCGCGATCCGAACAGTTTCGCGTGACACTGAATAGCCCGATATCTCCGAACGGACCGCGTACCGGGATGGTCAGCCCTTGTTCATGAATTCCGAAATCCCGCGCTGCGTAAAAGATGGTCTTGAAAGACTCTTCTTCCCGCAACCGCTGCCAATCAACCGGGGCGATGCTTCTTTTTGCTATTTTCAGTGTCGGATCTTGGTGCAGGAAGCCTCGTTCGACGTAGTGCGCCTGCCAGGCATCGGGATAGTTTACGAAACCGTGGACGGAATGATCCAGCGGGTTCATCCCCGCGTAAGCCGCGTAATCAAGCTCGTGAGCTTCACAGACTGAATCCAGATAAGAGCGCAAGTTGTTCTGGGGAAGCGGCAGCTTGCTAAGATCGATAACAGACAAATTACCTCATCCCTAAAAACACCAGCACTCCGGCCGAAGCCGGTTACGTTAACGCTTTCAACGTAACCGGCTCCAAGATTTGTGCACTATTACACAGTAATGGCGATGATCCAACTGATCAAATTAACCATTCGAGGGTGGGTGTTAGGGATAAAAGGGCCGCGCAAGCGCAAGATGAACCTGTCAGTGTTCGGAATCGTGACACATTGCGGTGCCATGCAGGTAATGCGTGGCTCAGGCCGATTGCATGTCAACGGCCTGACCGTCAAGGCACCCGCTGATCGCAGCATCGGCCAGAAGATGCGCGACGTCGGCGCGCGATGCCGTGGCGGATTTATCGACGGCATCGCCCAACGTAACCTCCTGATGGCGGTCATCATCCGTCAGGGCGACAGGGCGCAAGATCGCATAGGTCAACCCGGAGGCTTTCAAATGCGCATCGGCGTCGTGTTTGGCCTTTAGGTAATGCGCCAGATCGCCTGTGGGGTTCGCTTGATCCGCACCGACAGAGCTTAACATGACGAACCGCTTTACGTCAGACCTGCCTGCAATATCGACGAGTTTTTTCGCACCGTCACGATCCACCTTGTCTGTCATTTCGGCACCGGTATTCCCACCTGATCCAGCAGCGAATATCACCACATCCATATTATCGCAGACGTCGGACGGCAGATCGGCAAGATCCCCGCTTCGCAGGTTCACACCATGGGGAAGGTCGCCGGTGTCAGAGCTTTCGCGCACCAACGCGGTGGGCTGGTGACCTCGATCCATCAAATACTGCAGAACCTGGCGGCCGGTTTTGCCGGTAGCACCAGCAACAAGAATATTCATCGTCATGTAAAATCTCCATCATTCACTGTTTCGGGTTCAATATTGCTAACAGACGGCCAGCCCGAGGCGCCGACGCGCCCCGGTTACACGTTTGTTCGCATGACCCGTCGAATACAACGCGATCAGGGCAGGAATATCGCCTTGGCGTTTACGAACTCTTTCATACCAAACCCGCCATGCTCTCGTCCGTAGCCCGAGTTTTTCACACCACCGAACGGCATATTCGGGTCAGCGGCTCCGAACGAATTAATCCGAACCATTCCGGTATCGAAGTAATTCCGCGCCAGCTTCAGCGCGCGGTCCTCATCCTTGGAGAAAATGCCGCCGCCCAAGCCATATCGGCTGTCATTCGCCAAACGCATCGCATCTTCGTCGTCTTTGGCGCGGATCACCGATGCGACGGGGCCGAATATTTCGTCGTCATACGCGGGCATGCCGGGCGTGACTTCGGCCAAGACAGTGGCGGGGTAATACGCGCCGGTGCGGTCCGGGGCCTTGCCACCACACAGCAATTTGGCACCCTTGGCGACACTTTGTTCAACCTGTTCCTTGACCGTGTCGAATTGCCCTTGGCTCGACAATGGCCCAAGCTGGGTCGCCTCGTCCGTCGGATCGCCCAAAGTAATCTTTTTCATCTGCTCGACAAATGCATCGACAAAGGCGTCATACACTTTGTCCGCGACGATAAAGCGCTTGGCTGACACACAGGTTTCGCCATTGTTGTAAAGACGCCCGATTACTGAAAACTTTACAGCGGTTTCTATATCGGCGTCTTCGAGAACCAGATACGCATCGTTCGACCCCAATTCCAGCACGGTTTTCTTGAGCGCCTTGGCGGCAACCGAACCGACATGGCTGCCGGCTTGATCGCTTCCTGTCAGGGTCACACCGCGCACATTGGGATGTTCTATCAGCTTGTCGCTTGTATCATGGTCGATCAGTATGACCTGAAACAGATCCTCGGGAAGTCCTGCTTCGATACACAGTTCACGCAACCGAAGGCCCGACCCGGTGCAGATACTGGCGTGCTTCAACACACACCCGTTTCCGATCATCAGACTTGCCGCTAATACCCTGACCGGTTGATAGAGCGGAAAGTTCCAAGGCTGGATAGAGTATATCACCCCGATAGGCTGATAGCTCACTACCCCGCGTTTTTTGCCGCCAGCGTGGGTACGTTCCTCGTCTGCCAGCAATTCGGGTCCGTGCTTGGCAGTATAGTCGAAAATGGCGGCGCAGATTTCCACTTCTGTGCGACCGTCCTTTAACAGTTTTCCGGTCTCTTGCGTCATCAAGGCTGACAGGTCATCGACGTTATCGCGAAGCTTCTGCGCGATCTTGGTAAGATAGGTGGCGCGTTCCTGGCGCGGTATCTCACGCCATTTCAGAAATGCGTCATGACACGCTTCGACACGTTGGGTGGCCTCACGCTCCGACATCAGGTCATAGGTCTGGATTTCTTCTTCGGTGGCGGGGTTGATGGTTGTGATCTTGGACAAGCTCGATCTCCTTTATGCTTACCAAGACAACGGCCGGTCCGGGGGCGGGGTTCCTGACGGTCACAAGGTTGTCAGCCAAAGGTCATCCCATGTTGACAACACGCCAGCGGGATTGGACCGAGCGGCCCTCGCGCGCCATGCGCAACCGGGCCGACGGGCATGTCGCGACGACAACTACGTTGCATGAACGCGTGGCTTAGTTCTTTTTGGCACACCATTCTTGATAGCAATGCCGCAACCCTGCAAGAACCTGCGGTGCGCGGGGCTCGATTGTTGCTTGAACGCCTTGGGCCTTAAGGGCACGGGCGTAAAGTGCCCCCCAAGGGTCGTCGGCAATAATCGCAACCTGCCGACCCAGCCAATACGGGCGGGCCCCTGACAGTTCCATTCCGATCAACCCGCCCACAAGCTGTGAATACCCCGCCGTCGGAGAAATCTCTTTCAGCGCGGCTCCGGCGGATATCTGTGCCAAAGACGCTGCAAAGCGCTCCGGACGCGTCATGATCGCGTCAACCGCGATATCAAAGACATGTTCGTCCAGATCGCCGGGGCCCGCGCTGTTCTTCTGCGCCGGACCGGATGTCAACTGGCCGGCCAGTTCCGGCGTCAGAAACGATTGAAAGCTCACGACTTCACCGGCGCTTATATGCGACCAATGCGCATTTTTAGAGACGGTACAAACCACACCGTCGAAATCCGGCGTCCCGGTCAAAAAGCCGCTGATTGCTGTCGCGCTGCCTTGCATCAGCCCAAGCGGACGTGCCTGTTTCAGCCCCGGTGTCGTCAGTACCGAAACCCTGGGGTCCTCCACCGCAAGGCGACTTAATGTGCCGGCGGGTGCCGACGGCACGGGCAGTGAAATCAGCGCGGGCAGGGGCGAATAGCCAGAACAGATAACGGGAACAGTCTGGTCGTTGGACAGGTAAGGTTCAAGGGCATGCAACATTGCCCCCAGTTCCGCACCAACGCTGCCGGGTGGAATTATGTCATGCTGGACAACATCGCCATCCGTATCATGGGCCCAGATGTGAATCCCGGGGGCCGCGAAATCGACGGCTATCCAGTCTACGTTTCGAGGGTTCATCGCGATGGACCGCTAAAATTTGCAGAAAATGCTAGGCAGATTATCATCCCGTTGATCCCATCCAGTTTCCTCCCGGTGTGCGGGCAGGTCACGTATCGGCTTTTCCAAGGTTGGCTATCCCAGAGCGCCGGGATTTTGCAACTGCTATGTCAGCCTAGCATATGCAATCGGCCGTGTGGTCCAAGATTTCGGGTTGCATCAACCCCGGCATTCGCGCTCTACTATGTCACCAATAATAATTACACTCGGGAGCCACTTTAACATGAAAATCCTAGCCGCGACGACCGCCTTGTCCCTGTCTTTCGCCAGCAGCCTTGCCGCCGCCGGTTGCGAAGAGATCACATTTTCCGATGTAGGCTGGACCGACATCACCGCGACCACGGCAGCAACCACGGTCATTCTGGATGCGCTCGGGTATAAAATCGACATAAAGATATTGTCCGTGCCTGTCACCTATACATCGATGGCCGCCGGGGACATCGACGTGTTCCTGGGTAACTGGATGCCCACGATGGAAGCAGATATCGCGCCTTACCGTGACGCTGGGACCGTGGATACCGTGCGTACGAACCTGACCGGTGCGAAATACACGCTGGCGGTGAACAAAGCCGCCGCTGACATGGGCATCAAGACATTCGCGGATATCGCCGCGAATGCAGATGCGCTGGACGGAAAGATCTATGGCATCGAAGCCGGGAACGATGGCAACCGCCTGATCCAGTCGATGATCGACGATGACGCGTTTGGTCTAAAGGATTTCAAAGTCGTTGAATCGTCCGAACAGGGTATGCTGGCGCAGGTGAAACGAGCCACCAGCAAGGGCGATCCGGTGGTGTTTCTCGGGTGGGAACCTCACCCGATGAATTCCAACTTTGATCTAACCTATCTTGAGGGGGGCGATGACTTCTTCGGGCCTGATCTGGGCGGGGCGACGGTCAAGACCAACACCCGCGCAGGTTATGTCAAAGAATGCCCAAATGTTGGCAAACTGTTGAACAACCTAGAATTCACGTTGGCGATGGAAAACGAGATCATGGGAGCGATCTTGGACGATGGCAAGGACCCTGCCGAAGCCGCGACAGCCTGGATCAAGGCCAACCCCGACGTCCTGAACACCTGGCTTGCCGGTGTGACCACCAAGGATGGTGGCGACGCGATAGCGGCGACCCAAAAGATCACTCAATAAATCTGGGTATATGAATAAAAGGGCCTGCTATAAGCGGGCCCTTTTTGGTACGATTTGACAGCAGCGCTGCGGAGGCAAATATGAACTGGCTCACTGACAACAAGATTCCGATCGACGATGGGGCCGAGGCTGCTTTCAACTGGTTGCTCATCAATGCCGGGTGGTTGTTCGACGGGCTGGCCGCCGCGATGGAATGGTTGATCGATGCTATCCTGTGGGTGTTGCAAACCCCGCATCCGCTGGTGATTATCGCGGTATTCGCGGGGCTGACCTGGGTAATCCAGCGCAATCTGAAGATGCCTTTGTTGATCGTGGCGGGGTTCTTGTTCATTCTGAATCAGGGCTATTGGGAAGAAACGACCGAAAGTCTGACGCTGGTGCTGTCAGCCTGCGTCGTCTGCATGGGGGTAGGCGTGCCAATCGGCATTGCCGCCGCGCACCGGCCGCGGCTGTACCGGTACATGGCACCTGTGCTTGACTTGATGCAGACCCTTCCAACCTTTGTTTACCTCATTCCCGCGATCGTGTTCTTCGGTATCGGGATGGTCCCCGGCCTTATTGCCACGGTAATCTTTGTGCTGCCGGCACCGATACGGCTGACCCAGCTTGGCATTGCATCCACGCCTAAGGAATTGCTTGAGGCGGGGCAGGCATTCGGCGCGAAACCCAGCCAGACACTATGGAAAATCGAATTGCCTTATGCCTTGCCGCAGATCATGACGGGCCTGAACCAGACCATCATGCTTTCGCTGTCCATGGTGGTAATTGCCGCCTTGGTGGGGGCCGACGGACTGGGCGTGCCTGTAGTGCGCGCCCTTAATCAGGTGAATACCGGGTTGGGATTTGAATCGGGTTTGATCATCGTGGTCGTTGCAATCATGCTGGACCGAATGCTGCGAGTGACACGGAAATGAGCGACGAGATGATGAATCCTGCGAATGCCGTTGAGTTTGACAACGTATCTATCGTTTTCGGTCAAAAGCCCGAGAAAGCTTTGCCGTTGATGGACGCGGGGCAGGACCGCGCCGAGATCGAAGCGGCAACAGGGCAGGTGTTGGGGGTGCACAATTGCACCCTCGACGTAAAACAGGGCGAAATTCTTGTGCTGATGGGGTTGTCGGGCTCTGGCAAATCCACGTTGTTGCGTGCGGTGAACGGGTTGAACCCGCTGGTGCGCGGCACGGTACGGGTAAATGACGGCGACTGGAGCTGTGATGTCGCAGCAAGCTCCGCCCCAGATCTGCGCAGGGTCCGGCGTGAATGTGTGTCCATGGTATTCCAACAGTTTGGCTTGCTGCCTTGGCGCACCGTGCGCGACAACGTAGCCCTTGGGTTGGAACTGGCCGATGTTCCCAAACAGGAACGGCTGGACCGTGCGGAAAAGCAGCTTGCCTTGGTCGGGCTTGCCGATTGGGCTGATCGCAAGGTGGGCGAACTCTCTGGTGGTATGCAGCAGCGTGTCGGTCTTGCCCGTGCCTTTGCTACCGAAGCACCGATCTTGCTGATGGATGAACCGTTCTCGGCGCTTGATCCGTTGATCCGCACCCGATTGCAGGACGAACTGCTTGAGTTACAGCGCGAGTTGAAACGGACAATTATCTTCGTAAGCCACGATCTGGATGAAGCTTTCAAATTGGGCGGTCGGATTGCGATCATGGAGGGAGGCCGCATTGTGCAGTGCGGCACCCCGCGCGAGATTTTTTCCAACCCTGCCTCGGCTTACGTCGCCGAGTTTGTCGCGAATATGAATCCGCTCGGGGTGTTGACCGCACGTGACGTCATGGGCCCGGTGGTCGCCTCGGATACCAAACCGGTCGCCACCGAAACTCCGGTGTCAGAGCTGATCGAACAGATGTCCGGGCCGGTGCAGGCAATTCCGGTTGCCGAGGGGCAAGATATCATCGGGACTGTGACGGCGGACAGTATCGTCGCGCGTCTGCACAACAACTGATACGGTGATCCCCACATGCAGCCCATAAGTTGTATTTAATAAACTCACTGTACTTCAGATTGTTTTTTCGCCAAAATCACATTATTTATGCTACGTTTTCTTATGTTCGTAGTTGGTTACTAGCTTAGCGATTTTCGCGGGGCAATTTTTCGCGCCGCTTTATTAGGCCTAATTTCCATACGTAGGGCAAGTTACATGTCATCGCATAATAATAACATTCAAGATTCCAACACCTTTTCACCGTCACATAACCACGCGCACTCAGACCGGTCTGCCGGCAGGGTATGGGCCAATCCGGTTTCCACAACTAGGGGCGCGCCAAATCCATTGCGCGTTGCGAATACCTTTGCGCCGACGACGCTTGCACAGACCGGGCATATAGGCGTTCTTAAAAGCTCGGAGGATTCAGGTGCACATGCCGATCGGGACCAGGCGGCTATCAGTGCTCTCAAAAGCCAGCTTGAACAGTTGCGCGGTACGAAATCGCCCCAGTACACGGAGCTTGGCCACCTGTCGTTTTGGCCGAACATCGATCGGGCCAAGACCGAGGTCAGAGACCACGGGGCGCATTTCACCGCCATAGGCAAGGTTCAAAGCCTGCACGACGCGATAGACGTCACCTATTTGCCGATATCGTTGGCCAATGCGATCTGTCTTGATCCCGTGATGACGAAAGCTAAAGGGTTCGAGGTTGCGTTGGTTCAGGGAGGTTCAGCCAAGCTGGTCGAGCTGGACAACTGGTCATTGATGAATCTGGATGTGAAAGAGGTATTAGGCCTGGTCAAGCGCTTGCAAGACGAAACCGGGTTATCCGTTGCCGACATCAAGCGATCGGTCGAACCATATACGATTCAAACGATCGGGCTGGCAGAAATGCACCGCTCATACCTGCGTGACATCCAAGAGTTTCCGGTGCTTGTCGTATCGCAAACATGCGCTCAGGCATGGTTGGAAGCCGTGGCCTTGGCAGGGGTGGGGACGCGCCAGATATTGGCTATAGACAACTTGCCGGATCAATCGATGGATACCGGTCAACTGCGTGATGTGCTGGACGACTGCATTCAAAGGCGGCGGCCGGTATTGCAATTGGTCGCGGGCGAGGTGCCAAGTGACGGGCCCGTTGATGACGGACACCCCAACAACGCCACACCGGACCCGCTGGAGCAACTGTTGGACCTACGAAGCGACTATTTTGCCAAAGGTTTGGCATTTCCTCTCAGGGTCGATGGGCTCTCGATAAGCTGAACATGCCGCCCAAATGCGCGGTGCAGATTGCAGCAAGGCCGTCGAACTAAGGCAACAGCATCCTGATTCCCGGTATCTGTTGGATCTGCGCCACATCTGCGTCGTAAATCTCGGTCATCTGCTCGACCAGTTCATCTGTCCAGTCTGGCATGTCCAGTTCTTCCTCAAGCGCGTCTTCGATCGCGAACTTGTCCAGAAACGCGGCAATCACGCGTTGCTGCTGTATGCCCGTGATCTGTGGGTGCGCCGCCAGATATGATTTGAACCGGGCCATTCCCTCTGGTTTCATGATGGTTTCAAGCAGGTCGAATTCACCAGCAAGCGGCACCGTTGGTGGCAGTACTGTCATCTCGCGCAGGATGTTGCCCCAAATCAGTGGCGCGTCTTCGTTACACCAAACGGTGATATCGATCTCGGGGGCTGAATCGCGCAGCAAGGTCAGGGTGTCTGACCATCGTACATCCAGCGGGTCTTTATCCCCCCAGAAATGCGTGTCTGAATTGTCGGCGGAAACCTGGTGAAGAATCGGCAAAAGGGTCGCAGGATTACGGATAGCCAAGAAAATCTTCAACTCATCATCCGGAAAAAGCTGCGCCATGCGCATCATCCGAACCGGGGCGGAGGGATACAGCATGCCGTCGATCATCGCCGTCGCCGGGGTGCGAAAGAAATTGGCGTCGGATAATATCACGCGTTCCGCCTGGGCATCCTCCAGGATTGCATCTAGCAGAACATCACGAGCGCTGTCTGACGCCGAAGTTTTATGCATCGCGTTCAAAGTATCGCGAAACAACCCACGATAGACGCTGTGCTCCGGCACAAAAGTCCCGTGTATGGCGAGCAGGGCCTTATCGGTAAGCAGACTTTTTAACAGTCGGTCTTCTTCAGTATAG
>TARA_R110001599_G_scaffold163708_1_pt1 | contig 13159 bp, 18 predicted proteins | sample TARA_R110001599 | Tara Oceans TARA_R110001599 (sample SAMEA4398360) | marine metagenome | biome: Polar Biome; feature: [MES] marine water layer (ENVO:01000295) within the mesopelagic zone...; material: water (ENVO:00002006), including particulate matter (ENVO:01000060) such... | reverse complement strand
GTATTGAAATCACCAAACCCAGCCAGATCGCCGCATGACCAACAAAAACTCAAACACCAGATTTGACAATAACTCGCCTTCGATTCGGCAATCCGCAAGGTCATCTACACCACCTCGAGATTGCGCCCACATTTAACTTCCAAACAAGGGCTGGAACGAACCCTGTTCAAATAGCCATAGATATACAGCTTCAGAAGATCAGCCGGATGATAGCCGAGCCGACCCGTCGCCTCACCCTGTACCCGAGCGAAAATGGCGGCCAGACCAGCGAAAAAGCCATCAACAAAACGGACAGAGTTCTCAGCCTCCACATAATCCTCCACCCGTTCGGGCAAAAGCAGAACCTGCGAGCGATCAATTCCGGAAATATGAGCGATGGTGTAAAATAACACCTCAAGCCGACACAGGGAATCCTGAAACAGGCCGGTTTCCATGCAGTCTGCATGCAGACCCTGTGGAAACTCTGATTTTGTTCGACTTTGGTGCGGTTACCTTTGTTTCGGCGTTTCTGACACGTTTTTCCAACTGTTCTTGCCACATGCGATGCGTTACCGGTTTTGTGGCCATATTGGACAACTTTCAACGTGTTTGGCAGCACAAAGATGGCGATTTATGCCTGCAGCGCCGCCATTAGTCCTGTCACACCAACAAGTGTGAGCGCCCGCCTGATGTTGTAGGCGAGTGTAGTGCGGCTGAACTCGGCTCGGACGTTTTCCAACCATCGCATCAGGAAAGCGCCTTGGTTCATCCATTGTTTGATCGTTCCAAACGGGTGTTCAACGCTGTTGCGACGATCATCCATTAACTCTGGGCGGGCAACCAGTCGCTCGGCCATTCGATCCAGAACCGCCTCGTTTTCCAACCGCGATACCCGGCGGAAAGTCTTGGTGCAGCGCGGGCGCAAGTCGCAGGCTCGGCACGCTGCCCGGTTGCAATAGTCGATCTTGATGTTGTCGCGCGATTTGCTTTTGTAAAGCGGGGAAAGCCGTTGATCTTCGGGACAGATATAGTGATCCGCCTCAGCATCATAGCGAAACGCATCCTTGGCAAAGAAGCCTTCACGCACAGCAGGGCCACGTTGCGGTTTGGGCACATGGGGAATGATGTTGGCCGCTTCACAGGCCTCAATATCTTCGATCTTGAAGTAGCCCCGGTCGGCCACAACATCGATTGTCTCGACATCCAGAAGCGCGCGAGCGGGCTCGGGGGTCTTGGCCAACAAACCCAGATCACCAACCTGAGTGCAGACATCCTGCTCGACAATCAGCTTGTGTTTGCAATCGACTGCGATCTGCGCGTTGTAGCAGACCCCGGCTTTGACCTTGCCAGACTGGTAACGACTGTCGGGGTCGTTCAGCGATATCTGGCTTTCGCCCGTTTCATGCATTTGTTTGAGAAGAGATTTGTGGCGATCCTGCTTGGCTTTCAGCTTTTCATCCTTGTCGGCGACATCTCCACCGCCATCCGATCCATGATCGCCAGAGCGGCTGGCTTTGTCGATGCTGTCGCTCTCGTCCATTTGCTTTAGATAGGCGTCGAGCCGCTCATCAGCTTCCTTGATGGCTTTCGTCAGGCCCGTCTTGGTGAAGTTCTTGTCCTTGGCATTGACCGCCTTGATCCGGGTTCCGTCCACAGCCAGCAACTCACGCCCGAAAAGATCAAGCTTGCGGCACAACACGACAAATTCCCGGAACACTTGTTTGAAGGCTGCTCGGTTGTCGCGCCGGAAGTCGGCAATCGTCTTAAAGTCTGGCTTCAGATGCCGCAGCAGCCAGATCACCTCGATATTGCGATAGCACTCCACCTCCAACCGACGGCTGGAGCGAACCCGGTTTAGATAGCCATAGATATACAGTTTCAGCAAATCGGCAGGATGATAGCCGGGCCTACCTGTCACCTCAGCCTGCACCCGCGTGAACCCTGCCGACTGCAAATCCATGCCATCAACAAACGCATCGACAAAACGAACCGGGTTATCCGCACCAACATAATCTTCCACCCGTTCGGGCAAAAGCAACATCTGCGAGCGATCAATTCCAGAAATATGAGCCATGGTAAAAAATACCACCACCGGCTTTCAGAGGGAATCCCGAAAGGGGCGGGTTTCCAAACGGTCTGGATGGGTTCTGCAACATTCCATACATTCCATACATTCGATTATGCGACCTTGTTTTGTCTGACGGGTAAAATCCCCAACAATCCTAAAGCCAGCGGCGCACAGACTGAAAATACGTGGTGTATTGGTCAGCAAATTTACGTTGCAAATAGGCCTCTTCCTTGCGGATAACCAGTAAGCAAAGACCACTACCCACCATCACCGCAGCCAACAGGAGTGGCAGTGAGTTGGCAATCATGGCTATACCAAAACACAACATGACCATCGACAAATAGGTCGGGTTGCGGCTGAAACCGAATATGCCCGATGTGATTAGATTCGTGGTCGGATTGCGGACATCAGAAGCAGTTTTTGCCTTTGATATTTCCCTGACGGCCATTGCAACCACTACTATTGAACATACCACCAAAATTATGCCAACAGGTACAAGCGCTTCGGTCGGGCCAAGCCTCACTGGATACATCTAATTCACGGCCCTGCCTAAAAGCATAGCGACGACTGGAATCACAGGTGGCAGGACGCTCACCTTTGCGTTATCCGACATAATCCCACCTTCGGGTATATGATCCGGCGTTCCCCATTTGGATCGCCTTCTGACACAGTAAGATCATCCAAGATGGATCGCCAAGCCTTTTTCGACTTTGGTTCGCTCTGGCTGTTACACAATTGGTGCGTGACGCCGCAAAGTCGGTTATTCTGGAACCCAGAGACGTGATTTGATCATGCCGGGACACAGTTTTCCCGCAGCGGGTGTTTGATATCGTGGATTTGGCTTTGGTTCTGGTCATGCGCACGTTGCTCCTGGTGGTGGCCCTCGCAGGGTGTTGATCATGTTTAGGATGGCGGCGAAGACATCGCGCGGTTTGGCGACCGCGGCCATCTGGAAGATGGCGTAGCGGCCATGGCGCACCAAGCGCCCCCCGATCTTGATCAGGCGTTCGCGCAGGGAGGTCACAGACCAGCGCTCGATCAGTTCGGGCGTCGCCGTTGTCCGCAGGAAGTTGGCCAGATTGTAGGCCAGAGTGCGAAGCTGGAGCCACTCAGCATTTGCCGCGAACCGCATACACGACAGCCATGTCCATTTAAGCGCGTATTTGCCCTCCTTGATGTGCTGCTCTGCGGTGCCCCGCCCGTTGTAGAAGGTCAGCACCCGTTCATTTGGCAGGCTTTGATTTGTTACTATGAAGCCGACTGTCGGGAACAAATCACCAGGATGGAACTCGTCCTTCGCCACTATGCGGCGGGCCTTTGACCAACTCTCCGCCCGGTGGTGGAAGCTGGTATAGAGGCGCACGACATGGTTCGGCGGACGGCCGGGGCGGCGCTTTGTCAGCCAGTCGAACCGTTCGTTCACCTTGGAATTGCCCTTGATCCGGATGGCATAATCCCAACCCTCAGCCTCAAGCAGATCGAACAGCGCCGAGATGGCGAAGGCCGCATCGGCGCGAAACCGGGGTCGGATGATCGAAGGTCGTGCCTCGGCAGAGTAGCGCGCCAACACAGGCGTCGGCACAGCCACCCAACCATCAGCGCTGTGGACATTGCCGGGACGCAAGGCGCACTTCTCCAGATCACCGAACTAGTTGAACACAAAGAGCGGATGCAGACATTTCTTCTGGAAGTGCCCATTCCATGCCGAACCCTCCTGATCACCGTGCACAGGGCTTTCCGAACTGTCCATGTCCAGGGTGATGAACGTCGGCGGTCGCTTGTCGTGCACCGCGTCGATCCACCGACCCGGCAGATCGACAAGCGCCGCGAGGTTCCCTGGCTGGGCCAGCATCTCGGTCTCGAACCGACCCATGGCGCTGGCCGAGGCCGCACCGTCCTTGATTGCTCGACTACTGACAAGCTGGCGCATCACCGGATCGCGGCAAAGCCGGTCTGCGTCATTGACATCCTCATATCCTGCAAGGCGGGAAAAGACCGACTGTCGCAGGAAGCTTGGCAAGCGATGCCGTCCGTTCAGACCCGTGCGCATATCGGAAAGCGGACCCGCCGCCATGTCCGAGAGGCCAAGAGTGTCGTCCAGTTCCCGGTACAGCACCAATCCGCCGTCCGAACTGATCGCCGAACCCCGGAATTCCATCTTCACCGAGCGGTCGAATTCCAGCCGAAGAGGTCCCGTTTCAGCTTCACCCGTCACATCCGTCGCCAAATCCCCGCCCTATCATCACTAAGATATTGATGATTATAGTCTATCACCCATCCGGGGGCGCGATATCGTTGTTTATCCGGGGTATCCGGCCCAATGCGGACCATCCGCCAACGCCGCTTGCAACATCAAAAACAAGCTGTACAATCATTCACACAAACGAGCTCGAGCCTCGAATGTTCACACAGCTCTGCCGTCCAACTTTATTTGACGGCAAATAGTCATGCTATCTCCCCTGTTGTGACCACAATCGGGGACCCTGTGGGAACTCGGTTGTACAGATCAATGACATCTTGGTTCATCATGCGAACACAGCCGCTTGAAACAGCCTTACCAATGGTCCAATACTCCGGAGAGCCGTGTATTCGGTAAAGCGTATCAGTCTTTCCTTGAAATATGTACAGGGCTCTTGCGCCGAGCGGGTTATCCAATCCTGGCGGCATTCCACCATTTTCAGCGCTGTACTTTGCCAATTCAGGTTGGCGCTGGATCATTTCATCCGGTGGGGTCCATTTTGGCCATATCTGTTTCCAACCGACGTGCGCTCTTCCTGACCATTCAAATCCTGCCCGACCCAGTCCAACCCCATATCTCATGGCTTTTCCTGCTTCTTGCACAAGGTAGAGGTAGAAGCTGCTGGTATCGACAATGATTGTTCCTGGCTGCTCGGTCGTAATGTAAGTTATCTGCCGTCTGTAATATTTGGCAGGTACTTTGTTGAGATCGATTTCAGAGATCGGAAATAGCTCATCGGGCAATGGTCCGTAAATAGTTGCATATAAGCTACTTATTGGAACAGCACTGGGGTTCTCAGGAAGGCGGCGAGCTGTTGAGATGGTTGTGCAACCGGAAACGGCAAGCCCTGAAAGGCCCGCAATTCCCTGCAAAAACCTACGCCTTGAAGATATGTGAGGTGACGTCAACTTACACCCCACTATCGTAAAATAAGGACGCTGGATCAGAGGGATTAAACTGGAAGCCAAAAACCTTGCATTGGACCATTTCATGGTAACGCATCATCAAAGAACCTTTAAGAATTCCCAATATGGCATTGATGCTGATCGCAGGTCTTTCTGCAACGGGTTTGTCCATTGTCTTTAGGGTGACGGGTCCTTCAAGAATAAAATCTAGAAAAAAGGTAGCGTGTTAGGCCTGAAAGCCGTTGGGAATACGGGCCAGTTTAAAAATTGTCGGGAGATATTTAATTATTTTCGATGCGATTCTAAAAATTACCAATTCTTCGACCGCTGTATTTTCATCTTTATCTAATAAGTTTGTACGCATTTCACCCTTATTCCCATTCGTCCATTTAATACATTTTTATATAAGCATACAGGATTTACATTGGTATAAAAAACACAGAATAAAGTGCCCAACTGGTTACAAGGTCCCTATTTTTATTTGAGTTGAACTCTCACAAGCCAAAACTAGCAAAACCCTCACAAATCATATCCCTTTCGCGGCCTTACGTAGAAATTCGCGGACTTCGCCAGCTACCCGCTTGAGATTATCAATTGAAGCCATCGACGATTGGGGGGCTACGGCAGAAACCTCCACACCCATATCAACTTCACGCAAGATTGCTTTTCACGGCAGCATCAAGCCAAGCTTTGGTTCCAAACCAATGGCTTATCAAGCTAAGTTTGGATTGCTTGCTCCAAGAATAAGATATCCAAGCATATCCTTGTTGATTATCCTCTTCATGGTGGTTTGGATATCAATTTCTGTCAGGATACCAAATCCAGAATTCACAGCAGCATTGTGTGTTCAAGCTTAGATGCTCTCAAGGGTCGAACCAGGAATATCCGGTCGATTGAGTAGCTCATGTAAAACCCCTTTTCAGTTCGACGTTATTTCTTCAGACTTTTCGCAATTGCAAAGATTGCTAATACCACCAGCACAAGGATCAGGATCATCCAGATCCCACCAAAGCCCATTCCATATCCACCCATCGCGTTTCTCCTCTTTCAGCATGTGTTCAGTGATGGTTTGCGATGCGTCACATTTAACAAACCAAATCTGCCAATCTTTCGAATTTCTTAAGCTCCAATCTGGTCGTGTCCCGTAGCGTGGTGTAGCTTATGACATTCACACCGTCTCCGGGTTCCGGTATGCTTTTGTGAGGCATGGCATAACCCTTCACGAATTCACCACCGCCAAAAAAACACCATCGGAATCATTGCGCTAGACCATATCAAAAAGGTAAGTTCAATTTCTGCCACAGCGGACCGTCTTCAAATCGACCTATTTGATGCCGAAAGCCAGTTCACTCGGCGCCGTTCGCTCTATTGGGCATGCCGCGATGTTGTTCATTTGGAAACCGACCCAATGGGGCCGATAAGTCAGCCTTCACCACCATAGAGGAAGATGCAAATTTGTATTTGCCTAATTGATCGCATCGGGGAATGGGCGAAATTGTCGGATTTGAAAACAATTCATTGTAAAAGCCTTACTTAAGGTTCTGCGGGTATCCTGTTTTCAAATTCGACATAGGCGGTGACAAACACAATTCAATTGCCCTCTACCGTTTCAGGCATACCGCCCATCATTCCGTTTCCGCTTTGCTTCATCTCGCGCATTTGCATGCGTTGGGAAAGCGCGCCCATTTCAGTTTTGGTAATTTTACCATCACCGTCTGCATCAAGATGCTGAAACTGATCGACTGTGGTTTCAATAATCATCGCTGCATGTAAGGTTTCAAATTCGTCAAGAGTAAGATTGCCATCACCGTTTGTGTCGAATTCAGCTAGCCTCGATTGCAATATTTTGGCAGTATCTTTTGCCGACGATTTGTCTATCATACCCGAACCCATCATCATCCGCATCATGCTGCGGTCCATCATCATGCCTGATTTTTCAGCAGGACCGTTCATACCCATGCCTTCGCTGCCGATCATCTCGGCATGCATGCCCATCATCAAAGGCATCATTTTCTGCATCATTTGGATTTGATTGCCGCTCATAGATCCAGATTGACCTCCAACTTGTGGTAAAGCGGCACCAGACACTTGAGTGTTATGGTCATGATCGCTTTGAGCAAGCGCGAACCCAGACGTTGTCAGTGACAGGGCGAATACGATGCCGATTGTTTTGAGCTTTTCCATTCTTCTTCTCCGGGTTTCAGATGGTTTTGGTTGCCTATAACAACTAAGACGCAGGAGGGCTGGATGCGTTACACACTTTTTCAAAAAACTGTTCCAACAGGGTGTTTGGCAAATTCCAAATGCGCTTTTGATGCAATCAATCGCATTAATTGTTCCGACATATAGAAGTCGCTCGGAAAAACTGCACAGCAGGGATAAGTGGAATTTCCGCCTGAATTTGGCTCAGGTGCCGGAAACGGGAGAGACCATGTCGAGACGACCGCACTGGATCCACACACCGGCTTTCAAGCCGAAGGTAGCGCTTGCCGCCAGCCCATGGCGGTTCTCTATGAATGCATGGCCCATGAAGCACAATTGGGCTGATTTTCCCTTCCCTTTGCGATAGAGTCGGGCCTATGGGTCCCGTCGTAGTGGCATGGGTATCATTTTTGCGTGTGGTTCCTTAAAAGTCGTGTTCCGCAATGCGACCGCCGGAATGGTCGTTGTCGCGGGGAGCTTCATCGTTCTCATCCTTTTCTCTCGGTACAAAGGACTTCATGGAAGCCCCTGCCTCTTCAAGAGTGATGTCGACCGAGAAGTTTTCCATGCTCCACAAGTGCCGCACCCACTTGTGGGTGATGATTCCATTCAAGAAATTACGTGAAATCTGTGCGTCCAACAACTGGTCATGGTTCTTGCAAAAGACTGACGCGTCCCAAGCTCCGTCATTAGTACCAAGGTCGACTAACCAGCGATAGCACAGATTGAAATCCAATTGCTTCATCAACCGACGAGAACATTTACGCTGGTGTCGGCAGCACGTGTATGCTCGGCTATATCATGTTCCGAACTCTGATTTTCTGATGCGCAGCGTCCCTCAGATGCCCCAGGAATAGTTGGGGACACGACCCAAATGCACGGAAATTTCACCTAGGCCGTCAATTGCCTGTAACGCAACTTTTGCCGCGGCCTCCTCGTCGTTGGAATTGACAATGCCCCAGACGTCGACGCGATTGTCTGCCACAATGACGTTCAATTGAACCGGGTTCAGCCCCGGCACTTGCGCAAGCGCACCCAAGACGATGTCTCGCTTCTCGTCCACATCCGTCTCAGCGCAAATGTGAACCACCGGTTGCGCAGCGAGCGCTTGCAACAGATTAGCACGGCTAATGATGCCAACGAGTTTTCCGTCGTCGACGACCGGGACCCGTTTGATATGCCTTTTTTCCAGCAACCGGGCGATTTGCCCCACAGGCATGTCGGGGGTCACGGTCGTCACCTTTGTAGTCATGATATCCTTGACGTAGCGGCCCCGTTCCTGGATATAGCCTCTTGCGGATGATTGACTGTCAGAGAATAGAGATAACCACCAGGATCGGGTATGGTTTTTTGCGCCTTCAACACGGCGCATTAGGTCCCCCTCACTCACGATACCCACGATGCCGCCATTTTTGTTGAGAACCGGGATGGCGCTGATCTGATTCCGGGTCATTAGTTCGGCGGCTTGCTTGACGGTCGTGTCTGGTTTTCCAACAATAACCGTTTTCGTCATTACAACTGATGCGTCCATGACAGTTTCACCTTTCACGCTCTAAATATAGGTCACCAGAAAAATCAATTGCTCTATCGGCGGCCTTTGAAATAAGGACGCGCCATGAGGTGAAACATTACGGACGAAAGGGTTTCGGTGTCGCTACCGGCCGTCAATGTCTGTCCAATGTCGCGCAAATCTGCATTCGCTTGGTGTCGTCAGAACAGCTATCACGCCAAGTTTTGCGGCTGTTCCACGATCGAAAGTGTCTATCGGCAAAAACACCAAAGCGTAAACCTGGGAACAAAGATCTATAGTAAGTCTTTAGGTAACCCGGTGCGACGTACTGGCAGAAGCGGCATCATCCCGTCGAAGGCTCTATGGCTCATCACTTCCGTGCTGAAGTCTTCGGTGTCAATGGTCGCCGGCAGTCCAATCGCAATAAACACGGTGGATGCAGACACACCGGTTTTCACAAACCATTTACGTCCTTCCTCCGGAAGACCGCACACCAGAATGTAACGAGCGCGAAGACCAGATTACAGGATTTCGCTTTCAGGCAATTGGAAACTCCGAGGAAATGATCAGTTTTGCGTAAATATGTAAATATGGGGGCTGCAGTATCTGCGATGTGAAATACCAAGGAATGACAACTCAAGCAGATCGATTTGTGGGGGCAGACAATGGGGAGCGCAATTTGTAAAGAAATGTAAAGCTTAACACTATCATGCGCAACAGGGCAGGGGACCTTTCGATCAGGTCTTGACAGTGCTGCTGCGAATATCAAATTGAAGATTGCCGCGAGATGAGGACCGGCGCCTTGGGCGCTCGTGACCTTGAATATTGATCCAGATCAATGGGAACCACCGACTAGAGATTTACATCATTGTGCCTAATACAGGAAATGGATAAACTCGTGATCAGTTCAATGCAGAAAAATTGGGTCGTTTTTATACGGGCGGGGACCGTTGCCGCCATAGTAATGGCCATTCTTTTCTCTGCATTGGCGATGTCGCCGAATATTGATCATCGTGACCTACCTGCGCAACCTTCATTCGCGTTAGTGGCTGCGGCTGGCGTCGGCGTAGCCTTTGATGGCGCTGTGCAGCCCGCTGAACGCGGCGTACAGCCCTCGCCTGCCACTAACTGCCATAACGGGTACAGTTGCATACACGTGATTTTGCCCTCCATCAATGTAGCGCTGACGCATTCCAATAGCGTGCCAGAGTTCTTCCGTGTAACGATTCTTCCTCCATCCGCGGCAGAAGAGATGCCCTTCCATCCGCCACGCATCCATTCACAGGTCTGATCTCCAGCACCGAATTCCGGTGCTGCACGAAGCCATGTGAAAGGAGCGAAACATGTTCGCTGAACCAAAGCACACAACGACAGAGGTCTCGCGCCAGGACGCTGAGGCAAAACTCATAGAATACCGCAACAAGTTCCTGGGCTTTCTTCGCAAACGCCTGAACTCTCCGCAGGACGCCGAGGACGTCTTTCAGGACTTCTGCGTCAAGGTGCTGCATAACCACTCCTCTATCAGGAGCGTTGAACGACTGGATGCTTGGCTGGGCATCACCTTGCAGCACGCACTGACTGATCACTATCGGCGACAAGCAACAAGAAATCGCGGGGCCGAGGCTTATGCGAACGACGTCAATGTACTGGAGCCGGAGGCAGGGGTGTACTATGATCCCGTCTGCAGTTGCATCTCTGCGGCGATGCAAAAGCTGGAGCCCTCCCAAGCCGAACTGCTGACGCGTCTGGATTTGCGGGACGAGCCACGCAAAGTGGTCGCGGCTGAACTTGAGGTTAGCCTGAACACTTTGGGAGTGCGGGTCCATCGGATAAGAGCCATACTGAAGAAAAAAATAACCGAGATCTGCCCGGTTTGCGGCGAGGGGGGCTTCATGCAATGTGACTGTGACCATTCCCGAACCATGCTTTCCTTGTCGCCTGCCCCCCAGCCAGGATTGGCGGCTGTGGATTAAAGGCATGTCACGGCACGTTGTGTCCGGGGTCGTGGTGTAGCTTCTGACATCCACGGCGTCTCCGGGTTTTGGTCGGAGGGAGTATCCAGTTTGCCGCTGCGGGCAGGTTGATGATGGGATCATCGCTCATTGTGGCGATAGTCTCAAGGGTCAGGTAGCGTTAACGCTGGACTGCCCATTCATTATTCTGTTCCAGCAGCGGCGCGCCGACTAGCGTGGCGATGGCCACATCATTGGGGATGATACCGACGACCTCTGTGCACCGCTTGATTTCACCGTTGAGGCGCTCGTTAGGGTTGGTGGTGTGTAACTTGGTCCAATGCGGCTTGGGAAAGGTCATGTAGGCCAGCACGTCCTGTTCGGCGTTGTCCATGAGATTGGCGAGTTTCGGCACCTTCAGCCTGATCTGACCGGCGACTTTACGCCACTAGACACTTGCGGCCTGCGGGGTGTCCTGGACGAACACCGTGGCTATGAAGGCGGAGACGTCCCGTCGGCCACTTTTGCCAGTATGGGCCAGCGCGTTTCTCATGAAGTGAACCCTGCAACGCTGCCAGGTCGCACAAAGAACATTGGAAACTGTGGCCTTGTTACCTTCATGTGCATCGGAGACGACAAGCTTGACGCCCCCAAGCCCCAGCGGGTCAGTTTGGACTTGCCCCGATAAAGTGGAGGGATTTTCACTCTGTCTCAGCCATTGCGGCTTCGAATTTGGTCGGCGATTTGTAGGCCAAAGCTGAATTCCGCCGAATGGGATTGTAGAACCCTTCGATATAACGGCCAAGTGCATTTGTAGCCTGTTGCAGTGTTTGGAAACTGGTTCTCCACACCAGTTCCGACTTGATGGTTTTGAACACGGTTTCGACCATGGAATTATCGTAACAATTGCCCTTGCCACTCATGGAAGACTGCATACCATTTGCGGCCAGCAGCCTTCGAATATCGTACGAGCAATTTTGGCTACCGCGATCCGAATGAGGGATCAGCCCCGGTGGTGGTTGGCGTGTGACAATAGCCCGTTTCAACGCCGTTATCGCCAGATCCTTCGTCAGTCGATCACTCGTTTCCCAGCCAATAATACGCCGGGAATAAAGATCGAGAACGATGGCAAGATACAACCATCCCTCTCGGGTCCAGACATAACTGTTGTCCACTCCCCACTTCTGATCCGGTCCGTCGCATGAGAAGTCTTGATCGAGAAGATTAGGCGCAACAAGCCCGCCATGATCACTATCGGTAGTCTGCTTGTAACGCCGCTTTTGCAGAGCCTTCAGATTATTATCCCGCATAAGCCGAGCCACACGGTGCCTGCCAACGGGCACGCCGTCCTCACACAGTTCAACATGCATACGCGGTGAACCATAGGTCTCATAGGAAAGCACGAACTGAGATCGGATATGGGCCAGCAGAACCATGTTGTCCAATTGACGCCGACTGGGGCCACGCTGTTTCCAAGCATAGTAACCACTTTCGCTGACACCAAGAACACGACAAAGACGATGGATGATTTCTTCGCCTCATCAACGAGCTTAAATCTCATTGACTTCCCTCCTTGGCAAAAAAAGTAGCAGCCCGCTTCAAAATCTCGCGCTCCTGGCGAAGAACCGAATTCTCTTTGCGAAACCGAGCCAGCTCTTGGGTTAGATCGACGTGTAGTTCCGACGATGAGGCGGCCTCACGGTAATTGCGCTTCCACCGGGTCAGCGTTGATGAGACAACGCCCAAGTCATCCGCAATCTGCGCAACCGTACGGCCGCTTGTTTCAATCAAACGAACCGCCTCCCGCTTAAATTCTTCCGTAAATACCCGTCGTTCTCGTTTGGTCATAGGGCACTCCTGTAGTTATGAAAACTATCAGAAAATCCCTCCACTTTTTACGGGTAAGTCCTTTTCTGTATCTGGACGGCATCGTCATGAAGCGTACCTGGGCAGGCGAAGTGCGCAATGTCTCTCTGCTGGTGGCCAGCGCCATCAATACCGATGGATATCGAGAAATTCTGGGCATCTTTGAGGGTGCCAGGGAAGACAAGTCAGGTCGGTCGTCCTTCCCGCGGCATCTTGTTGATAGAGGCCTGTCAGGCATTCAGCTGATCATATCGGATGCCTGCAGTGGACTGGTGGAAAGCATCACCTAATATTTGCCGCATGCAAGGTGGCAATGCTGCATGGTGCACTTCTATCGCAATGTCTTCAGTCATGTACCGTCCACCAAGGAGCGTGAAGTCAGCCATATGCTAAGGCTAGCGCTTGTCGCCTAATGTCAGATTCGGGATTCCCAAATTG
>TARA_R110001599_G_scaffold51319_2_pt1 | contig 13166 bp, 12 predicted proteins | sample TARA_R110001599 | Tara Oceans TARA_R110001599 (sample SAMEA4398360) | marine metagenome | biome: Polar Biome; feature: [MES] marine water layer (ENVO:01000295) within the mesopelagic zone...; material: water (ENVO:00002006), including particulate matter (ENVO:01000060) such as...... | reverse complement strand
CAATTGCTTGACCGCTATTGTCACTAGGGTGAGTGAATTTGCAATTGTCGGGGTTAACTCAGGGCTTATGATTGCCTAATAAGAATGAAAGCCACGCGTGGCATTTACAGGGGTCAGAAATGAAAGTTGAATTTACTGCAGCGCAAGATGCGCTGCGCAAAGAATTGCGCAGCTATTTTGAGCAATTAATGACACCAGCACTAAAGGCCGAATGCGACGAAGCCATGGGCGAGGGTGGCGGGCCGCTGTGGCGCGAAGCGCTGCGCCAAATGGGCAAAGACGGCTGGATCGGTGTCGGTTGGCCTAAAGAGTTAGGTGGCCGAGGGATGAGCCCCATCGAGCAGTTCATTTTTGTCGAAGAGGTGATGCGCGCAGGTTATCCCTTCCCTTTTCTCACAACCGAGTCAGTTGGTCCGCAGCTCGCGGAGTTTGGTAACGAAAGTCAAAAACGCGATATCGTCCCTAAGATTTTGGCAGGCGAGTGCCTTATTGCCATTGGCTATTCCGAACCCGGTGCCGGCACCGATTTAGCCAGTTTGAAAACCACCGCTGTTAAAGACGGCGACGAGTGGGTGATTAACGGGCAAAAAATGTGGACGAGCTTGGCGCATTTCTGCGACTACGTGTGGCTAGCCTGCCGCACTGACCCCGACGCAGCCAAGCCCCATAAGGGCATTTCAATGTTCATGGTGCCTACCAGTGACCCCGGTTGGAGTTGCAGCCCTGTGGTCACCTTGGGCGGTGTGCGCACCAATGCCACCTTTTACGACAATATTAGAGTGCCTGCGGATGCTATGGTTGGTGAACTCAACGGTGGCTGGAAACTGATTACCAGCCAGCTCAATCGCGAGCGCCTGAGTCTGGTTAATTTTGGCCCCACTGCTGAAATGTTTAATAACGTTGTGCGTTGGGCGCAGCAAATGGACATGCCAGCCGGTGGTAAATTAATCGACGAACCTTGGGTGCAAATGAATTTAGCCAAGGTGCGTACCGGTGTCGAAGCCTTGAAATTGGTTTGCTACAAACAAGCCTGGGCAATGACCGAGGGCAAGCTAGAAATGGCAGACGCATCAGCAGCCAAAGTCTATGGTTCTGAGTTTTTTATAGAGGTCTATCGTCTACTCGGCGAGATCATTGGCCAAGCCAGTTTGGTCAACCGCAAAACCGAGGGCGCGAATGCGATGGCGTCGCGCATTGAACGTTTGTACCGCACCGCATCAATCATCACCTTTGGTGGCGGCACCAACGAAATTCAACGCGATATTATTTCCGCCGCAGGCCTGTGGATGCCTCGCGCTTCACGCTAGTGGGCATCAAATTAGGAGCTAATTATGGATTTTGGATTTTCTGAACAGCAGCGCGACGTACAAAACTTGGCGCGCCAAATTTTGGGTGACAATGTTAGCCCAGAGAGCTTAGCGCAGTATGACGGCTATAAAGCTGACCGCTTTGACCGAGAATTGTGGGCGAAATTAGCGGAGGCCGGTTTGCTGGGGCTGGCTATTGCCGAAGAGCAGGGCGGTATGGGCTTTGGTTATTTTGAGCTTGCGCTATTGATTGAAGAGGCTGGCCGTAGCATTGCCCCCTTGCCGCTGATATCACATTTGGTATCCGCTGCGCTGCCGATACAGCAGTTTGGCAGTGCCGAGCAAAAGCAGCGTTACTTACCTGGTGTTAGCAGCGGGGAGATCATCCTTAGTGCCGCTCTCGCGGAGCCATATAACGAAGACCCTATGCAGCCAATCTTGACCACGGCGACCGCAGACGGTGAGAGCTTAGTGCTTAGCGGTGACAAAACCGCTGTGCCCTTTGCCCATCTTGCTGATCGCATCCTACTTTCAGTGAAAATGGCCGATGGCGTGGCTGTGGTGTTACTCGACCCCAAAGCAGCTGGCGTCAGCTTAACGCCAATGCAAGTAACCACCTATGAACCTCAGTTTGCCCTGAGCCTGGACAAGGTCCGCATTGCTCCAGAAGATATTCTGGCTGGCCCAGAAAATGGTAGTGCGGTAATGCAATGGCTAACAGAGCGAACCACGGTTGCATTGTGTGCTCACCAGCTGGGTGCCAGTGACAAGGCCATGCGCATGACCGCGTCGTATACCGCCGAGCGGAAGCAATTTGGGGTGTTAATCTCCACCTTTCAGGCCGTTGGCCATCGCGCTGCCAATTGCTTTATTGACGTCGAGTGTTTGCGCTTAAACACCTACCAAGCCGTAAGCCGGTTAGATGGCGGCTTAGATGCGGTTAATGAAGTGCATATCGCAAAAATCTGGGCTGGCGACGTGGGTCACCGAGTCAGTTATGCTGCGCAGCATTTGCATGGCGGTACTGGCATCGACCGCGACTACCCGCTGTGGCGTTACTGTACTTGGCTACGTTATAACGAAATGACCTTGGGGAGTTCCGCCAAGAATCTCGCCAGCCTCGGTAAGCGCATAGCGGCAGGGGAGGCTTTCTGCCGTTAGCGCTGACCTGCTTTGCTTTACGTACTACTAAAAACCGTCGCTTTTGCGGCGGTTTTTAGTTTTGGCAAGGTAAGGGCTAGCCGCGTAACGCGCAGCACCGCGTCCCGACGAAAGGCGGGTGTTATTCCTCGACCACAGTGTTAGCATCAAAGCCAAGGCAATAATAACGAGGCGAGAATAATGAACCGTAATACCTTGCTTAAGAAAGCTGGGCTGATGGCAGTATTAGTTGGCGTTACAACAAGCTCCTTTGCTATTGAAAGCGGTGATATTGAAAGCCGTGTGGGTTTTATCGACGAAAGCACCGGTGCTAAGGTTGAGGCTGTTGAGCGTGGCGAGCAATCCGGGGAGTATCGCGTACTAATCTCCATTCCGGGTAAAGACGACGCAGCGCCAGTAGAAATTGAAGAAGTACTCGTCAGCGCGCCCAGAATCGGTCCAGACGATATTCCCAAACCTAGTCGCTATGAATTTGTAAGCGATTACAACAATGCCGACCGCTATGGTCTGTATATCTATATTGGGAAAAACAAAGACTGGCCGTTTCGGATCTACTTTAAAGATCAGGATCGCGATCAAATGCACAATCACTGAAAATATTGGCGAGTGGGTATTAGTGCGGAGGCTAATTAGCCTCTGGTAATGTATCTGGCGTCACTTTGCATATATTGAAGCCTTCCTCAGAAGTTGGCGCCACAAAATACCTTGTCATATGTTCAAACATTTCTGCTGTATCGGTTGCCGCCCGTTCAGGCTGCGCATGGCGTCTTTTTTCGATTTGCTTCAGGCAAACTTCATTTGGCACGTCGATGTATATTAAATTGTGTGCCGCGTTAATCTCAGCGAAAATACACCGAAACCAATCTCTTTGCGAAAGCGTATTTGCTGGGAAGTCCATTACGACATTCGTTCCTGCGGATAGCATAGCTTGAACAAGCTTTTTAATTGGTGGTTTCAGCCGGTTTGAATATTCAACATAGTCGTGTACCGAAGAAATTTTATTTGGGTAAAGCGAGGTGAGCCATTCATCTTCTGAAAGCAACACTGCATTACCTCTCTGTGCAATTTCGCTGGCTTTTGTTGACTTTCCTGCACCCATTTTTCCGCAGAAAAATGTTAATGTTCCTTTGTTCATAGCCACTCTCTATTCTGCGATATCTATCCTTCGTACTTGGGTATTGGGTCGAGGTTCGGCTCAATAAAAGACTTGCGCGCATCTTCTGAGAAAAGCACCTCAGCTGAATAGTGCGTGTGCATAATTTTAGAGTCGAGCATTGTGGGGTTTTGATTAATGAAGTCAGTTGCCGAATTTGATTGCTCAGTTATTTTCATGAAGTGGTAAACGGCCAGTATCCAGGCTCGTGTTAGCGTCTCATGATACTTTTGTGATGGGGTAATACCCGCATGAATTAGCAAATTATGTAATGTATGCCTCATTCTTGTTGCCGCGCCATCTATGCCATACTCAGCCAAGTACACATAGGCTAATTGTAGGTGCTCCTTGTGATGAAATTCTGACACAGGAAACTTACATGACTCGACATGGATTTTGAAAGCCAGATCTTCTTCCGAGATTAAATGGTTCATGATTGACTGATCGCTTAAAAATTCCTTTCTAGTAGCTTAACGGCAGCGGTGCAGAGCGCTATCGCTTTTTTTATGCTCTGAACGATGTTTAAGAAATTTGTTAGAACACAATTACCTTGGGTTGAGTTTGGTTTCTGGCCACGCTTCAATTCTTTCCCCTGATCATATCCTGTTTGTTAACTATTTCAATAATAGGAATACTGGCGCAGGTGTTGGCGTGACTGTAAATTTCCTTATTGGGTTCGGAATTTAGCCAGCACTGACTACCGTGCCGCCATCAATGACGAGTAGCCCGCCGGTCATATATGCGGCCGCTCGCGAACATAAATAAATGGCGGTGCCCGCGGCATCTTCAAGTGCCCCGACGCGTCCCATGGGAATGCTGCTATTGAGTGCTTCTTCGTCTTCCATTAGAAATGCAGTCATATTGCTGGGAAAGAAGCCGGGAGCAATGGCGTTGACGTTTATATTGTCTTTTACCAAGCTCGCCGCTAATTGCTGGGTGAGCTGAAGCACGGCTGCTTTGCTCGCAGAATATGAGAATGTATTTTGATGTGAGTAGCGCAGGGCATAAACCGAAGACAGGTTGATGATGCGGGCGGGGTCGCCGTTACGTGCCGCTGCGCGGAGTTGTGGCAATAACTGCTGGCTTAGGAAAAAAACCGACTTAACATTGAGATCCATGACTTTGTCCCAGCCATGCTCGGGGAATTCATCAATGGGTGCGCCCCAGGTGGCACCGGCGTTATTAACGAGAATATCGAGGCTGTTTTCATGTTTGGCGATCTCGGCGGCGCATTGCTTAACACCCTCAAGTTCGGCGAGGTCGGCGACAATCGCCATGCACTCGCCAAATTCCGATAAGCGGGCGCAGGTCGCGTCTAGCTCTTGCTGCTTGCGGGCGGTGATGTAGACTTTGGCGCCAGCGCGCAAAAAGCCCTCTGCAATCATGGCACCGATTCCGCGGGAGCCGCCGGTGACTAAGGCGACTTTGCCTTTAATAGAAAAGAGATCCTGCATAATATTGTCCCTGCGCGTGACGTGATGAGATGGGTTTAGCGTGGTCGAAATTGTTCTTCGCCAAAGGAATAAGACCAGGTTTTTTCATCTAATTCCATTTTGTAATTCGGCGGGAGTTTGTATACCCAACCGTGAATAAGGTCTTTGCCGCGCTCAACGGCGGGGCGCTGTTCGATGCGCTTAAACCAATTGAATAAATTTGGATAATTTTTTTCTAGGTGAATATCAATAAGTGGTAAGCAGCGTATCCATGGCCAGCAAGCGATATCGGCAATGGAATAGTCCCCTGCGAGATACTCACGGTTCTGTAGATGCCCTTCCAAGACGCGACACTGGCGCAGGCTTTCGTTCAAATAGCGTTCCCTTGCGTAGTCCTGCTGAACTCTTGCATAGCGAACAAAGTGGTGTGCTTGGCCTTGCATGGGGCCGACACCGGCTACTTGAAACATAAGCCACTGTAGTTGCCGGTAGCGCAGCACCGGTTCGCTGGCGAGCAATTTACCGCATTTTTCGGCTAGGTAAATCAGAATGGCGCCGGTTTCAAAAATGCTGATTGGCTGCTGGCTGCTGTCGAGGACGTCGTGATCGACCAGAACGGGTAATTTATTGTTGGGGTTTAAGGCGAGCAGCTCCGGTTTGAATTGATCGCCGACACTAATGTCATAAGGAATTACGCGGTACTCTAGGCCGAGCTCCTCTAAGGCAATTGAGATTTTATGGCCATTAGGGGTTGGTACGGTATGCAGGTCTATCATGCTGAGATCCCTCTTATTATATGTCAATTATATTGACATTTGTGTTATTGGGCTGTCCAGTGAAATTTATCGTCACGTGGATTTATATGAGGAAATAATGAGCACTTGACGACGGCGAATTGGCGAGGTATTAATGTAAATTATATTGACAATGTGATGCTGCAAGCGGTCGTATATATAAGCGCGTTATTTGAACATAATAATAAGTTAGGTGCATATCATGCTTAGACGAAAAAGCTCGCGAGCAGTGAGTTTGGGGTTTGGTTTGAGTTCGGCTATTGTTTTGGCTTCGCCAAATTTAGCCTTGGCAGAAGACAATGCCGAATATCAAGAACTGAAGGTAGAACGCCGAATCTTGGAAGAGGTGGTGGTTAGCGCTCAAAAAGTTGATCAGTCGTCGCAAGACGTCCCCATATCATTAACCACCGTCAGTGGCGACTTTATGCGTGAGCTTGGCGCCACGGGCTTGCAAGATATAGCGCCGTATATTCCCAATGTGCGATTTTCCTCTGACACTGATCCCGCGCTTGCCCAGATCAATATTCGTGGCTTTGGTTCTAACCCCCTTAATTCTGCTTTCGATAGCTCGGTGGGTTTTGTTCAGGATGATATATTTTTTAATCGGCCGTCGTATTACAACGAGGCGATGTTTGATATTGCCCGGGTTGAAGTGCTTCGTGGTCCGCAGGGAACCTTGTTCGGCAAAAACACCATTGCCGGGGTGTTTAATGTCACCACCAAGGGCCCAAGCGAGGAGTTCTCCGGTGATGTTCGGTTTAAACGTACAGACCCAGCTGAGCAGAATGTCGAGTTGGGTGTTGGGGGGGCAATCACCGACTGGTTGGGAATACGTGTTGCCGCCTCAGATGTCAGTCGCGATGGTCAGTTAGAAAACCAATTCTTAAATCGCCAGGACGACGAGCATGATCAAAACGGTCAGCGCATAAAGCTTTTGTTCACCCCAACTGAACAGCTGTCGGTTGAACTAATGGGCGTGCGTTCTGAAACCTCAGCGAATTATTGGGGGCTGCAGCTTGCTAAGTTAGATGATGGCACGCGGTCGTTTCTTGAAAACTACGACGCCAATATCGAAGACGACCCCTATAATTATACGAGCTCGTAAAATCAGCCCGGATTTATTGCTAAAACCTCCGATACCCTTGGTTTAAAGACGGAGTGGAATATCGGCCCTGTTGGTGCGCTGTCTAATTTAAGCATGGCTGTCGTCGTCGGTGATACCGAGTTGACCATCGATAGCATGGTCGATCTCGACGCCTCGCCAGCCGATCTGGCGATCTTAAAAGTGGTGTCAGATTATGAGCAGCAATCTTTGGAGTGGCGCTTTACCGGCTCTGCAGAAAGTTTGTTTGGTATCGGTACTGGCGTTGAATTTGTGGTGGGTGCTTATGTGTTTGACTCCCGCTTTCGTCAAAATGTAGAGATCGCGGTGGGCGAGGATTTTGGCGCCTATCTCACCACAGAAGATGCCTTTCAGTTGATTGCGGGTAGCGCGCCGCCGGGCAGTGGTGTTTTAGGTGCCTTAAATTTAGCTGGTATCGGCTTGATTAGCGATCTTACGGCTGCGGCCATCGGCGATGACTACGTGCGTTTAGATTATTTGCTGAACGTAGAGGCGCAAGCTATTTTTGCGCAAATGAGCTGGTCGCTTAGCGAGAAAATTGTTGTAACACCGGGAATACGTTTTAACCGTGAGAACAAAGTGGCGGATGCCAGCGGCGCGGGTGTTTGCCAAACGGCAGCGCTGGGTACCCCTTGTATTATGGAGTCAGCGCTTAGTGCGGAAGATTATGACGAACGCGGTTTAAAACGCAGCGAAGATGATGTGTCGCCCAAACTGTCGCTGCAGTATTACCTTAACACCGACAGCAATGTTTTCTTAACCTACGCGCGCGGATTTAAAAGCGGCGGTTTTAATGCTTCGTCGTTTGGCGGTGAAGACCTCGCCTTTGAGCCAGAAGAGGCGGCGACCATTGAGGCGGGTTTTAAGGGGGAGTTTTTTGATAATACCCTGCGCTTAAATGCCGCCATTTACCAAACCCAATTCGACAATTTGCAGGTGTTGGCCTTTAATGGTGCGTTCTTTGATGTGACCAACGCGGCGTCGGCAATTTCCCGTGGACTTGAAATGGACTTTGTCTGGCTGACGCCGTTCGAGCCGCTCAGTGTGGTGGGTTCTTTAGGGCTGCTTGATGCGCGATACGACAGCTACCCGAATGCGCCAGCGCCGGTTTCGGCTGGTGTAAACAGTAATCAGGATCTCAGCGGCAAGCGCATTGCCTTTGCGCCGGAGCAAAGCGCGAGTATAACGCCAACGCTAATTTTGCCGGTATTTGGTTTGGCCATGCAGACCAGCGTCGATTTGCTCTACCAGGGTGATCAATATACCGACGGAGATCTTGACCCCAACAGCTACCTACCGGGATTCACCCAGGTGTCGGCACGGATTAGTCTTGGCGCGCCGGATCAACGCTGGGCATTGAGTTTGGGGGTAAGCAACTTAACGGATGAACGGGTGTTAAATCAGGTATTGGATACGGTGTTTTTTCCCGGTACTTACAATGCACGGCAAAAGTCTGGGCGTAAGGTCTTTGGGGCTTTGTCACTGGCTTGGTAGGCGGGGGGAAGGCGCTCACCGCAATGCTATTTGCGGTGAGCGTTCAGGGGTGTGGGCTGCTTACACTAGACCCTTGCGCTCTAGCCAGTCGGCACAGAGGTTTATCGCTTCATCGAGCTGTTCCGCTTGACCAAAGTAATAGTGGGTTGCGCCTTTTATTTCGTGAATCTCTTTATCTTGATGGCCAATAGCATTAAATAAACGCCAAGTATGACTTGGGGTGCAGGCGTCATCTGCGCTATTGCCAATAACCAAGACTGGTGCGGTGATCGTTTCAGCGCACTTTAGGCCGTCGGCATTGGTGTCGTCGTAGCTCCACTGAGACAGCCAGCTTCGCAGCGTGCAGAAGCGGGCGAGGCCCACCGGGCCGTTGTTCACAACCTCGGGGTCGCCTAAATAGCACCACCGCGGTTTACGGTCGTTGGCGTCAATGGTGGGGTCTAGCCAGCGCGGGTCGGCCATGGTGCCGTGTACCACAAAGGCGAATTCGTCATTGGGGCGGCCGCCGGTTTTTAGTTCGGCAAGCTTGTTTTTGACCCATTGGGTGATTTTACGATTACGGGCAATTTGCGCTGCGCGGTAACGTGTTAAAAAATCTTCGTTATACGGTGCTTGGTTGGGATTGCTTGGATTATATAAGTCTAGTTCTGGGTCGCGCAGGTTTGGGTTTTGTTCGTCGAGTATTGATGCGTCTATCCACTCAGTGAGGGTGTGGCTGCGGCTAATGTGCGCGGCCAATAGCATAATACCGTCAGCGGGGATTAAGTCTTGCACTGTTAAGTCGACCACGTCACCCGCGGGGGTATGGGTAATGGTCGGATTTTCTGCTTGGCTTTGGTAGAACATCGACAGCGATCCACCGCCGCTCCAGCCGGCTAAAATGACTTTGTCGAAGCCAAATTTTTCTTTGGCATGGCGTATGCAGTTGCCAAGATCAATGGCGACTTTTTCCATGATCAGCGCAGTGTCGTTGCCGGGGTAGCGGCTCTGGCAATAAATTACTGGGTAGCCGGCTTTGGCCAACGTCGTAATCATCGGCAGGTATTCGCCGCCGCCAACGGGGTGCATAAACACAATGACATTATTGGTTTTTGGTTCTGCTGGCCTCAGTAAATGCGACTTTAGCGCGCCGAAATCCATTGGCCCGCCGTAGGTTTCCTTGAACGGGCTTTTGTCTTGGTAAAAGATAAGATAGGGAATGCGCTCGTAAGCTTTATTTTTATTGGTCATGGCAATACTCACTATAAGGCGATAATAAAAACTAGGAGCAGTAGAGCAATTCCCTTATAATATGTCAATTATCTTTACTAAATTAAAGGCTTTTGGGCGAGTAACTTTTGCCGATCGGTTGTTGTTTTATGCGCTTAAACGAACAGACCGTGCGCGGAGTTCAGTTTAAAAAATGACATTACACGCTCGGTTATACTGAGTATTTAGATGGGCGATTGAATGAAAAAAATAGCGGAACACCAAGATTTTCTGATTGGTACCTTAGCTTATGCCTTGTTTTGGATGGACGAGAGTTTGCAAGCAAGCTTGGAGGCTGCCGGCTGGGAGCGTATGAACCGAACCAAGTCGATGATTATGATTAGTGTCACGGTGGGTATTAATCGGCCAGCGCATTTAGCGCGCAATCTTGGCGTGAGTCGCCAGGCGATTCATCAGTTATTACAGGGTATGCGCGACGATGGTTTATTGGAGCTAGTGCCTGATCCTGCTGATCGCCGGGCTAAGATTGTTCAATTTAGTGCCAGCGCCGACAAAATTCGTGGGGATGCAGAAAAAGCGATTATTGGTATTGAGGCGGAACTGGCCAGTCGCATTGGCAAGCCGCAATTAAAACAGCTTAAGCAAACCTTGCACAAAGGCTGGGGGGCGGTTGTTGTGGTTCCGCCAGCGTGATGCGCTGGCGGAATAAATTAACGCGCGCGTTTGTCTAGTGTTGCCGCGCCAAAGGTTTTCTCTTTTATTTCTCGGGTTTTTTTCGTCCACGTCGCCAGTGAGCTGCGCGCCGTGTCGTTTTGGTGTTTCATTAGCATTGGGTCACTGGCGCGGCATGTGATTTCTACTTGAATGCCATTGGGGTCATACATATACATTGAGTGAACAAAGCCGTGGTCGATGGGGCCGAGGCAGGTCTTGCCCGCGTCATTGATGTGCTTATGCCACGCCAATAAATCTTCCATGGTGTCTGTTTCTAGAGCGATGTGCATATCGAAGCTGTCTTTGCGTTTGAAGTCCTCTGCCTTGGATATGCCTGGTTCATCAAAGAAGGCGAGATAGTTGCCGTCGCCCATTTCGAAAAATATATGCAAAAAATTGCGATTGCGGCCAAGACCTTCGCCAAAGTCGATGTCTTCTTCAAAGGCCGCGGCGAGTTTTAATCCGAGAATATCTTCGTAAAACCAACGAGTTTGCTCAGCATCGCGACAACGGTAGGCGGCGTGATGAATATTGTGCAATGCTTTCAGTGACGGTTTCACCATGGTCGGGCTACCTTATTTTATTGTCTTTATGATCACAGCAGTGCGATGCTGGGATAGCGATATTTTGCATCATATATAAAGTCAATTAACTTGACAATAAAAAGCGATCTTGTTTGTATTGCTAATAGTGATAAAAATAATAATGAGAGGAGAGTGCCGTGAGTGTGACCGCAGATTGGTTTGAAGTTCGGCAACGCCTTAAAGCGTTTCTGGAAACGCGTATTTACCCCGCTGAGGCGGTGCTGCAAGGCACAGATAAAGTCGCTGCCGAGTCTCAGTTGGCGAGTCTTATCGCCGAAGCCAAAGCGGAGGGTTTGTGGGCGCTGGGTCATCCTGTTGAAATTGGCGGTCAGGGCATGCCATTTCTTGAGTATGTTTATATTAACGAGGTCATTGGTCGCTCTGAATACGCACAGCGCGTGTTTGGTACTTACTCACTGCAAGACTCAATAATGCTGCATAAATACGCGTCAGTTAAGCAGCGTGATGAATATCTGTGGCCGCTGGTTGCTGGCGAGATTATCCCAAGTTTTGCCATGACCGAACCGGCACTGTCTAGCTCGGACCCCACTCAACTGCAGACGCGCGCGGAGCTCGACGGCGACTACTGGCGAATTAACGGCCATAAATGGTTTACCACGGGCGCCGATATCGCGACCTATACCACGATTATGTGCCGCACAGAATTTGATGCTCCCGACCATAGTGCGTTTAGTATGATTTTGGTGCCAACGGATACCGAGGGCTACGATATTCTGCGCGACACGCCATTACTCGGCTTAAATAGCGGGCATTTTGAAGTTAAATATAATGATATTCGGGTGCCCGAAAGCAATATTCTTGGCGGTCGTGGTGAGGGTTTTTTAATTGCCCAGCGCCGTTTGGGTCCCGGCCGCATATTTCACTGCATGCGCTGGCTGGGTCAAGCCCAGCGTGCCTTTGATTTAATGTGTGATCGTTTGCATGCGCGCAGCGCGTTTGGCTCGTCGCTGGCAGATAAGCAGCTGCTGCAACAGCATGTATTTGACAGTCTCGCTGAAATTCAAGCTTGCCGCCAGCTCACTCTGCATGCCGCGCGTTGCATCGACAGTGGCGACGCGGCGCGGGTGGAAATTGGCGCGATTAAAGTGGTGGGTGCACGCATGCTTCACAATGTGGTGGATCGCGCCATTCAGGTTTATGGTGCGGAGGGGCTTACCGACGATACACCATTAAGTCGCATGTACCGCCACGCGCGCGAAGCGCGCATCTACGACGGCCCAGACGAAGTTCATATTCAATCTGTGGCGCGCCAGGTTTTAAAACGCTATCGCAATGACGGTCCTGGCTGGGATTTCGGCGAGCGCGATGCCGAGTGGGCGGATAAGTAATGAGTGGATCGGCAGATTCGGTATTTTCCATAAACAGTGCAGAAGCGCTTGTTGCACCGCTACAACGCCTAATGACCCAAACCTACGGTGAAGCGGTAGCCGTACATAGTTTGCGGCGAATAACGGCTGGTGCTGCGGCGCAGACCTGGGCATTTGAGGCGTCGTCTGCGCGCGGCAATACCGAGTTAATACTGCGGCGTGGCCAAGATGCCAATCAATTTGGCGGGGCACTAAGTAAAACTGAGGAGGCTGCGGTAATTCGCGCGGCAGTGGCGGCTGGCGTGCCCGCGCCAGCGGTGGTGGTAGAGCTGGCAAAAGCGGATGGGCTCGGGGAAGGCTTTATTATGCAGCGTATTCACGGCGAAACGCTGCCCACTAAAATTCTCAGAGACCCGCGTTATGCCGATGCCAGAGCGCGAATGGCAGCGCAGTGCGGCGAGATTTTGGCCGCCATCCATGCTGTGCCAGTAGAATCTGTAGCAGGCTTACTTCGCGCTTCGGCAACCGAGCAAATCAAATTTTATCACCACGCCTATAAATCCTATCAGCAGGTTTTGCCCGTGTTCGACTACGCCTTTCGCTGGCTAGCCGAGCACTGCCCGCAAGCCGTGGGCGAGCGACTGGTGCACGGCGATTTTCGCAATGGCAATTTAATGATTGGCGAAGAGGGTGTGCGCGCCGTGTTGGATTGGGAGCTAGCCCACATCGGCGATCCTATGGAGGATCTTGCGTGGCTGTGCGTGAACTCTTGGCGCTTTGGTAATATCGATAAACCAGTAGGCGGCTTTGGTGAGCGGAGGGACTTGTACGCGGCCTATGCAAATGCGAGTGGTCGTCAAGTTGAC
>TARA_R110001599_G_scaffold77812_1_pt1 | contig 13168 bp, 4 predicted proteins | sample TARA_R110001599 | Tara Oceans TARA_R110001599 (sample SAMEA4398360) | marine metagenome | biome: Polar Biome; feature: [MES] marine water layer (ENVO:01000295) within the mesopelagic zone...; material: water (ENVO:00002006), including particulate matter (ENVO:01000060) such as...... | reverse complement strand
CCTTTAGCACAGTATCCTCCAGCTAACAGCTACATATTCTTTTCTAAAAGTAATGTTAATAATTTATCAAGTTTATTAGGATACTACGCTTCTGTTAAAATGGTAAACAACTCTACTACTAAAGCTGAGCTGTTCAGCGTAGGTATGGATACGTTTGAAAGCAGTAAATAAAGTGGTTAGAGTGTAATTATAAAGTCATACTTTAATTAAATTATGTCAAATCAAAAAATAGATAAGGTTGATCAACAAGAGATTAGCCTTAATTCTAGAGAAAAAATATTAGAACTTCAGCAATATCTAGTAGATAAGGCCGACGGAGAAAATATTGTTACAACTCAAGATTCTCATTTGTTTCCGTTGAAACATACTTTTGCAGATGGGATATACGTTAGACAGATGTCAATGGGAGTAGGAACATTAGTCGTTGGAGCAATCCATAAACATTTGCATGTTTGGTTTCTACTACAAGGTCACATCAGCGTAGCAACAGAAGATACTATCGAGGAGTACATAGCTCCTTGTTATGTTGTAGCAACTCCAGGAACAAAAAGAGTAATATATGCTAATGAAGAGTCAATCTTTGTTAACATACACAAGAATCCTACGAATTCTCAAGACATCGAATATCTAGAGTCTGAGATTGTTGCTAAGGATTTTGATGACTATAAAAAATATGTTAACAAAAACAAATAATATATGAGTTTTTTAATGGTAGGTGCCGCGGCTTTAAAAGTTGGTACTGGAGTGGCTAAAGCCATAAGCGCTGGAAAAGACAAGAAGAAGGCTATGGCTGAAGCTAAAACGGCTCAAGCTGAAATGGATGCTCAAAAAGACGCGTTTAAAAACCTAGACACTAGTAACCCTTATGCAAACATGGAAAACACCATGGAAGACTTAACGGTGAATACACAACAAGCTGAGTTTGAGAAACAACAAAATCAACAAAACCAAGCTAACATACTAAGTGGTATGAAAGGATCAGCTGGTGGATCAGGTATTGCTGCTCTAGCTCAAACGATGGCTAACCAAGGATCTCTTGATGCACAAAAAGCCTCAGCATCTATTGGTATGCAGGAAAACAAAAATCAAATAGCTTCAGCTCAGCAAGCAGGCCAAAACCAACAAATGGAAAGAGAAGGTGAACTTAAGTCGCGTGAAATGGAAAGAAACAAGGTATCTACATTGCTAGGTATGGCGCAAGGTGAAAAGCAAGCTGCAGATGAAAAAACTGCATCCGCAAAGTCTGCTATGTGGGATGGAATAGGTAGTGCTGCATCGGGACTTGCTAGTGGAGTAAGTGCTGGAATGAGTGCTTTTGGGGGTGTAGGTAGCGGCGGCTTAACAGACGCTGGTAAAGCACTGCAAAATACAGGCGTTGACATGGGTGACGTAACGGCTGGGGGCGCTAAAACACAAGCGGGGTATGATTATATGAATCAAGGAGAAGGTGGAATGGATGGTGATCCAGAAACACCTTATTAATATATAAAAAATGGCAGCAGACAACATATTAGTACAAGGCGCATACAAAGCGGCTGGCGGTGGTAGAACACAGTCAAACCCTGCATTTGATGCACTTGACAATTTAAACAAAGACATAAACGAAAAGTTTGTAAAACCAGAGCAAGACAGAAGATCTAACGCTAAAGCTAACGCTAAGAAGGCTGCAGACTCTATACTAGCTAATGGAGGTTCTATGAACTCTCAAACTTACGATGCTTTGTACCCACAAGTTCAAGGCTTGCAAGAAGAATACTATCAAGCTGTCTTAAATAAAGACGACCAAGGCGCGGCTAAGATAATGATGCAAATGAACCAGATGAGTACGAACATACAGTCTGGTAAAGAAATAGCAACACAAAATGCTACTGCATTGTCTGACGGATTAAGCTCAGATGCGATGACTGAAGAAGAGCTTAGAAGAGCTAACGCTATCCACGATCCAAACGCTCAACATATTTTTGGTAAGGACGGACAGGGAAATCCAACTCACAAGGTTGTATATGAAGATGAGAATGGCAATAGAGAAGAATTAGACTTTAATAAGATAAGCGATAGCTTAATACTTAAGGATAATAAATCAAAAAAATCACTAAACGATCTTGCTTTGAGTGAACTAGGTAACGCTGGTAAAGGTGTTAAGTTTAACAAAGCCGCTACGCAAATGCAGGTTAGAAATATAATTGACGAAGGCAACATTAGATCTTTAATGCACGACCAGATTGTTGGTGGTAACAAAGATACTAAGTTTATAAATGCTATAGCTACAAACCCAGACTTAATTAATTTAAACTATAAAGATCTAGACGCGTCTCAGTTTCCGTTAGAGGAAGGTGAAACAAGTTGGGATCAAAACATATCTGAAGCTGACCAAGCTATGATTGTCGATGCTATAACAAATCCTAGCAATGAGTTCTACAACGAAGACCTTAGCAAAGAGCTAGTTGTAGACTACTTCACTAACTATGCTGGCCAGCAGCATGGCAAAAGCTTCGTAGCTAAAAGTACTACTAAAAATGCTGGAAAGCAGCCGACACCTATTAGTGCTAGCGAAAGAAACAGATACAACGTGTTTATTCGAGGTATAAAAGAAAACAAAGGAAGAATAATAATGCCTGATAAATTAACTTATGCGGTACCTGATGGCAAAGGCAACTATTCAATATATTCGCTAGCAGGCAATGAACCGGTGCCTGGGTCTCAAAGCTTATCTAAAAATGATCTTGTAAATACGGCAATGATTCCAAACGATATGCTGAAATCAATGAATACAAATCCTTTAATAAAAGAATCATAATATGTTTGAATATATAGATGAAGAAGGCGTAGCCCACGAAGTTACTCAAGCCCAAGTAGACGAGGCTGCCGAGCTAGAAGGTATAACAAGCGATGAGTATTTAGCTAAAACGGAGAGCATAACGCCCTCAGCTGCTGAAGAAACTCAAAACAACGAAGATCCAATTGACGAGCTTATTACTAGACTAGGAATAGATGGACAGATTGACCCGGGAAATATAATCGACTCTCAGCAAACGGATGCGCCTGTGGAGTCGGACGATATGGCATCCAACTCGGGAGATGGTTCTTTGGAATCACAAGAATTTGATACATCTTCTTTATACCAAACGCAACCGCTAGGCACAGATGCTACAGGTGGTATTGGCGTTAACATACAGCAAGATGCTTTTATTGACCCTGCTAAAAAGGAAGAAATAATAGAAGAAAAGCAAGATTTAGATAATAGAACAGCTCAACAAGATTACCTTGAGTATGGTGATAAATTATTTATAGAAGCAAGCAACGAAGCTAAGAGCACTCAGGATATAAGTTCTGTACCATACGAAGTTAGTCCAGACGCTGATGGAGGAAAAGGAAAGAAAAGTTTTCTTGGCATACCAGGCGTTGGACAAGCAGCTATGTGGAAAAACTCTGAGTCTGAGCGTCGTACAAATGCTTTAAACTTTGCTATAGACTACGAAAAAGATTTAGTACTTCAAAACACAGATCCTAATGTAATCAACACAAACATTTCTATGGTGGCTGAAAACTACTTAGATCTTGCTGTTGATAAAAATATAAAAGCTATAAACGACAAGCTTAAGACGGAGAATGATGAAACCGTTATAGAAAGCTTACTAGAACAAAGGCAAGTGTTTTATGACCAAGAAGGATATGTTTCTTTGTACAATGTGCCTGGAGATGAAACGTCTGGTGTAAGAGGCCACTTACCAGCTGAGGTTCAAAACGAAGCAAGTGACATGGCTAACAACACCGATAGCGAGGCAGGTGATGATGGTCTAACAGAGCTAGAAAGACAACGTAAAAATGAGTGGGCAAAAATCGTTTATTTATCTAAAAAAGGATATGAGTTTGAGTCAAACTATAGTACAGCTTTACAAAATTTAGAACTTCCAGCAAACGAAAGACCAGAAGGTAGTCCGACTGTACAAAACTCAAGCTTGTATGCTATTGGATCTGGAAAAAGTATATTTGAAGATGTAGGAGGTGCCGTTAGAGACATGTTTGGTGCAGACGACACTTACTACGATGACAAAGAGGCTTTAAAGTTCATATCTGAAACAGGAACTTTACCTACAGACTTTTCAAGATCACCTGGAAACTCTGTTTTAGCAAGAAAGTTAAATGAATCACTAGACAAATATAAGGTATTAAATAGAGCTATAGAAATACAAGCAGACTTAGGCAACTTAAAAGAGGAAAGCCCATGGTTAGAGGCTGTTGATGACCTAGCCGTAGCCTTTAGCGGTGAGGAAATAGGCGCTACTAAAGGAAACGATAGAGCAGTTCAAACTTTTAGCGACATCATGGAGTATGACATGGGTTACAAGATTGACACTGAAAACTTAAGAGAGAGAGAAGGTGCGAGTAACGGCAGAAGACTTTTGGAAGGAGGATTAAACATAGCTACAGACATAGCCCCTCTTGCGTTAGAGATATATCTTACTAGAAAAATACCATTAGGAACAATGGCCAAGTACGATAAGTATGTTAAAAATGGTGTAAAGATGATTAGCCCAGCAGGTAGAAGGACTTACACCGTTGGCGATGCTATGAATAAAACTAAAACGGGTATTACAAACTATTTGTTAAAAGGTAACAAATCTAAAGTATATGCCGCGGGTGTTAAGCTGGGAGTTGGTGGTGTTGATGAAGTTGCTAAGCTTTATATAGCCGATCAAGTTGGTGGAGCGCTTTGGAATCAACCAGGTTTTGTTCACAACGAGCAGACTGGAGAAACTAACTTTGCGTTTCCTTTCGGCCTTGGTGTTGGTAATGTAGCTGGTGCTAAAATAATAAATAAGTTAAAAACAAAACACGTACCAATACTAACTCCGGTTCTAGCTAGGTTTCCAAAATCTAAAGCGGCTAGCTCTTTTGCACAAGCCAATGTTTCCGCTGCAGTAGGTACTTCTACTCTTGTTTTTGCGGAAATGTTTGATGGGTTTGTTAAAGACTTAACTGGTCAGGCAAAAGTAGAAGCAGAGGAAAAAGACATGTTTCATCACTTGGCAGAAAACTACTTAGGTATGTTTTTACTAGGTGGTAAGGCCACCCTAACTAAAATGGGTAAAGGTCTACACAAGGATATTTCACAAAGTAACATCTTACCTAAAAGATTAAAAGGTACCACTAAGGCAGAGAGAAAGCTAGGGCTAAAATACGGTGCTGAGCCTGAAGCTATTGAAGCTTCAAAAAAAGAAAAGCTAAACGAAATTAGCGAAAAATATAAAAATGAAGACTTATCAAATCAGAATACTCTAGATAAATATAACAAGGAAACATCTGAAGTTAGAAAGTCCGCTAACGACCTTCAATATTTTCACGAATATAACGCCGCTAAAAAAACAGCTAAAGCAAAAGACGGTTACTACAAAAACTTAAGTGAAAAGTTTATTATAGGTAACAAAATGCAGCAAGGTAAAGAGCTTACTACTAAGGAGAAAGAGCTAATAGCAGAGCTTGAGGCTCACGAGTTTGACTACCTAATAGCTGGTGCTGGTTTAAACCCTAGTGGCAAACAGGGCGACGGCATGCGTAGGTTAAAAGGGTACTATGAAAATATAAATAAGTTTATTGGTGGAGAAGGATTAAGGTTGCAAGGTGAGTCTAAAACCAGCTTCTTTGAAAAGTATGACAAGCATAATGACAACATGGCCGAAATACAAAGGCTTGAAAAAGAAGCTAAGTCTAAGCCTGTTGTAAAAAAGATCAACTTAGAAAAAATTGAAAAGCTAAAAGAAAAAAACGAAAAGATTGAGTCTGAGTTAAACGAAATAAATCAAGGATTTGAAAAAGTTTTTGAAAAAATGCTCGAGAAAGAAATAGAAATAGCTAAGGTTATGGCTGAAAGCACTGGACTCAAAGGAGAGTTTAAAGCTGTAAGCGAACAAGCGTTTCAAGAAATGCTCAGCAAAAAAGCAGGGCTAAAGTTTTCTAAGGGAGAAAAATCTGGTATTGGTGGTTACTACGATAGAAAGTCAGACTCTATATGGTTAAACAAGGAGCACTTAAAAGACTATAGAGACTTAGGCGCGCCACTACACGAGGTAACTCACGCTATACTAAAGAAGTCTTTAAAATTTAAAAACGGTAAGCTAACTAAAGAAGGTAGGCAAGCTATAGACAAGTTTTTAGAAGGCTTAAACGAAAAAGACAGAGCTATAGTAGAGAAAAGGGTTAATGACAACTACAGGTTTGAAACGTTTAAAAACGAAGCTGAGTATATTAAAGCTGTTAACAGCGGTATGTTTGGCAGCGTTAAAGGAGGTATGCCTAATCAATTAAAAGATGTTTTGCCTTTAGAAAACGGTAATATTAAAGTTGAGAAAAAACCTGAATTTTTTGCCGAAGAGTACGTTACAGCTTGGTCTGATGCTGTGAAAAACAAGCAAATAAAATACACGCCTGAGCTTGGTCAAAAGCTATCTGACGCTTTTTACCCTTTACTAAAGAAAGTTGGTCTGTCATCTAAGTTTGAAATAAACGACATAAATGGTGAAAACTTATTTATGGCTATGCAAACTATACAAAGAGGTAGTATTAAAGGTAAGCTTAGAGGTGACATTGTACAGTTAGGTAAAGCAGCAAGAGAAGGCGATTACACTGGTAATGTAATGTCTAAAAATATTACCAAAGAGCAAGCTGAGCAAGCTATAGCTGATGTTAATAAAATGAAAGAGCTTGAAAGGTTTAACCTTGAAATGCTAGACAAGTACAGGCCCGAGCAAATGAATGAGCTTAGAAATGAGATCTCTGAGGCTAAAAAAGATTTAGTTGATGCTAGAAGCTTAAATGAAAAAGATATTGCAAAACAAGACATTAAAAACGCCGAGAGAAAGCTAGATGAGTTTATATCTAACGAGCTTAATTCCGATGCTGTGTATAAAAGAGCTTCTGATAGATTTAAAACCGCTATAGGAGAAACAACAGGTAGATTGGCCACGGCTCTTACTAAAAGATTGTTTGATCCTATTGCTCAAGACTACAAGGGTAGCGTTACTAGAGAGGGTTATAAAGAATCTCTTATCGGTGAGCTAGAACAAATGGTTATAAAAGAATACAAACCTGAGCTTCAGGGCTTAGAGGCGTTTATAACAAATAGAGGTTGGCTAAGAGCTCAAAGCTTAGCTAAAAGACTAGGCGTACTGCAGGAAGTTGTTGAAGGTGGAAAGCAAAAAGAGTACGGTAGCCTACAGGACTTCGGTACACAAAGAAGCATTAAGCTATTAGACTTAGTAGAAGGCATGGATAGAACTAGAGGCGAAAAACTTAGAGCTATAGAAGATAAAGTTAAAGCGGACGTAGGTAAAGCCAAAGACGTACTTAGTGTTATAAAAGCGTTTATGCCTAAGGCTAAGTTTGAATTAGTTGACTACAAAGATTTAAAGTCAGAGTACTTGACCGACATAGTTGATACGTTTGTAACTGGAGTTAGACCTGGTGAATTCAAGGGTAAGGAAGTAGTTGGTAATAGAGCTATGGCCGAAAGAATAGTTAAAGCTATGAAAAAGTCTGCTGACCTTAATACGCCAGAAATGATGGTGCTTCAGAAAGTGTTTGACAGGTTCCACGATTCTTTTTGGGCTTCCTTACCACAAGGTTATACTTCTACAGCGAAAGCTACAATGAATAGACCTAAGTCTTTGTACAAGGCTTATTACAACGAAGTTTCAAAAAGAGCTACTCAAGAAACTTTTGGTATATCAGCTAGCCCACAAGGTAGAAGTCCTTTTGTTAAACTTCCAACTATAACACCAAGCAATTTTAAACTGCCTCTTGGTATAAGACCAGAAGGTAACTACGTTAACCTAAAAGAACACGGTGGGCTTTACAAGTTAATGGTAGGTGAGTACGCTAGAGCTTTTGAAAACCAGGCTGTAAGATTAGAGGTTTCACCAGCGGAGGCTTGGGCTAAACACTTAGCTGACGGTAGATCACCGCTTATGTTTAGTAAAAACAAAAACGAAATGTCTGTAAACGACCACATGCAGCAAGGCCGTGACATACGAAACGTATATGAGATAGGTAAGGGCATGATTGAGTCTTTTGGTAATAAAAAGAAATACAGAGAAGCCACTAGAGGTGTCGACCCTGTTGTTGTTGATGCTATTGAGCAGTTGATGATGAACAGAAACGAAAACCTAACCGTAGGTGGTAATGGTTATCAAAAGCAAGTTTTGTTAAATTCATTTACTCCAGAGGTTATAAGAAATTTAATTACACCTGGTGGGCAATGGAAAGGCTTAAAGCTAAATGACCCTGCTACTAAAGAGAAGTATGTAAATCAAGCATTTGAGTTTGCCAAACTTCTTCCACCTAACATGTCATCTAAATGGATTGAGTCTGCGCTTGGCTTGAAAGACGGCTATAAAGGAACCATAAAAGTAACCGATTACAAGGTACAAAGAGAAGCTTTAGAAAACAGAAAGTTTACTCCTGAGCAGCAGAAAAAATTTGACAAGCTAGCTAAAGACTTAAAAATAGACGTAGAGAACCTTGGTAGTGCTAAACAGATGATGAACAGCGGCTACGTGGGCAAGGTATTAGAATCGTTAGGTAGAGAGGTTTCTCTTAGTAAAAAGAAAACAATGCTTAACGGTTACAAAGGTGAGCTTAGCAATGTTAACAGGGCTAACCACGATATGCTTAAGTTATTTAACGAACTAACAAAACAAGAGTACTCTAACAAAAATTTAGATGCTAATTTTGTTATGTTAAACGGCGCTTTACAAACAAACATCGTTGCTGGTAAAAGAGCAATGAGTACCTTTGAATATATATATTTAAGAGAGGGTAAGCAACAAGGCCTAAGCCTTCCGGCTAAAAGCAAAAAAACAAAAGGTGTTAATACAAATATAACAAACACTCCAGAGTATAAGCAGAAGTACAAAGAGTATATAGACTCGTGGAAAGAATGTGCTGAGTGGAACGAAAGGCTTGAATATAACAAGAAAAATCCAAAGAAAGGTAAAACAACAGAAGAGCTAACGCTTTCTGATCTTCAATGGAAAAACGAACACCTAGGAGCTTCGGCTACAACCAATGCTGAATCTGCGTCATACATATACTCTAATGGTAAATCAATATCACTAGAAAATATAAACAACGGCCACAGAACACTTTGGGCACCTAAGTGGGTATGTGATAAAGTCCTTGACGCTAAGTTAGAGGTAGACGGTAAACTAATAGACAATAAAGTTAGTTATGAAGGGCCGATGCGTATTACTAAGTTTGCTAAAGAAATATTACAACCTGGTAAAGAAATACTACACTTTACGGGTGAAAATGCTATTACTCACATAATGAAAGCTAATAAGGTAGCTGGAATGGTAAATGAGATAGCAGACATGTCTAACGCTTCTGTTCAAAAGGTTGGGGCTAAAATGACACAGTTTGGCGTGTTCTCTAAAAACAATCCAAAGCAAACTAAAGCAAACATAAAAATATTTGACAAGGCCATGGAGTTAGGTAGAGATCCTAACAAGAAATCTAGAGGTGGATCTTTCTTTGACTTCGACGATACATTGGCTACTACTAAGTCTGGTATTAGATATGAGATGCCTAATCCTTCTGGAAAGCCTCAGCCTGGTAGAAAAGCTATATTAATAGCTGGCAACGCGGGTGCAGGTAAAACTACTGTTGTAGAACAGTTAGGTTTAAGAAAGCAAGGATTCAAGTACATCAACCAAGATATAGCTTTAGACTGGCTAACTAAAAACAACGGGTTACCAAAAGATATGAATAGCTTTACTAGAGAGCAGAGTCAAAAGTGGAGAGATCTTCAAGGAGAAGCAGCTGTCTCAGCTAAAAACAAAGCTTCAAAACTAAGAGGCCAAGGTGACGGCGTAGTTATTGACGGCACAGGTGCTGTTGGCGTTCAGTTTGAAGGTATGGCTAGAAAGTTTAAAGACGCTGGCTACGATGTTCAAGTAGTGTTTGTTGAATCTTCGCTAGAAACAGCATTAGAAAGAAATGCAAATAGATCTGAAAGAAAGTTAACAGATGCTACAGTAAGAAACAGTGTTGAAGCGGCTCAAAAGAATAAAAAAGCTTTTCAAGACATGGCTAAGTTTTTTCCATACTCTGCTAAAGGTTTTGTTGAAATAAACACTAGTAAATTAAAACAAGGTGAGCCTTTGCCAGCGGAGTTTGTTAAGACTATGGATAACTTCACTAAAGGGTATATTAAAAGTAGAATTAACGCAGAACAGTTTGCATCTGAAGGCGCTAAGCTTTTAGAGCAAGGGGCCAAATATGACTTTAGTGAGTTTAATAAAGTTGTAGAAGGAGCACCTGGCCCACTGCTAGGCAAGGCTATTGAAAGAGTAAAGAAGTTTGGAAATAAAGACATGTACATTGTTACAGCTAGGCCTGCTGAATCAGCTAGGCCAATACACGAGTTCTTGAAAAGTCAAGGTTTAGATATACCTTTGGAAAATATAACAGGCTTAGGAAATAGCACTGCAGAAGCCAAGGCTATGTATATGCTTAAGAAGTTCAGCGAAGGATACAACGACATGTACTTTGTGGATGACGCTATACAAAATGTCAAGGCTGTTAAAGATGTATTGAAGCAATTAGATATTAAGTCAGACGTGCAGCAAGCTTTAATGTTCAGTAAAAACAACAGAGACAAAGCTGTTAATGAAATAATGGAACACGCTTTTGGTATTGAATCTAAAAAGAAGTTTTCTAAAGCAGAAGGTAAAGTTAGAGGTAAAGATATTAAAAGACGTAGAATATTTATTCCGGATGGAGCAGCAGACTTAGAGCTTCTAATAGAGCCTTTGTACGGAAAAGGAAAAAAAGGTATTGAAAACAAGAAGTGGTTTGAAGATAATTTTCAGCGCCCATGGGAAAGAGGTATAAACGACTTCAACAACGCTAGACAAGCTATTACGACAGACTATATGTCATTACGTAAAAAGATGAAAGACGTTGTTAAGCTTCTGCCAGAATCAGTAGAAGGGACAAACTTTACTCATGACATGGCAATCCGTACTTATATATGGAATAAAGCGGGTCATAAAATTCCAGACTTAGCTCCAACAACTAAAAACAAACTGGTAAGCTTTGTTGAATCAAACCCAAGCCTTAAAGCCTATGCAGAAACAGTATCTAAAATAACTAGAGTCGAAGGTGGTTTAAAAGAGCCAAGCGCTGAGTGGTGGGGAGAAACTTTAGCTACAGAAATACAAGGATTAGGAGAAGGCATTGGTAGAAAGAAATACATACAAGAATTTATTGATATTAAAAATGAAATATTTTCAGAGACCAACTTGAATAAAATGGAATCTCAGTTGGGTACTAGGTGGAGAGAAAGCATAGAAGATATGTTTGAACGTATGGAAACTGGTAGAAGTAGAAGTTTAAACCTGGGTAGAACTAGTAACGCTATGATGAACTATTTAAACGGTTCTGTTGGAGCAATAATGAACTTCAACACAAGATCAGCTGCCCTTCAATTAATATCTAGCGTAAACTTTGTAAACCACTCTTTTAACAACCCGCTGAAAGCGGCCGCTGCATTTGCTAACCAGCCTCAGTATTGGAAAGATTTTATGACTATCATGAACTCCGATATGCTTAAGCAAAGAAGAGCTGGGTTAGAGATAAACGTAACAGAAGCAGAGCTTGCATCAGCTGTTAGAGGCTCTAAAAATCCTGCTAAAGCTGCCTTATCATATATACTAAAAGCAGGATTCCTACCTACTAAGGTTGCGGATAGCTTTGCTATATCAGCTGGTGGTTCTACGTTCTACAGAAACTCTATAAACAAATACGTCAAAGAAGGTTTGGACGTAAAAGAAGCAGAGCGCAGAGCATTTTTAGATTTTCAAGCTGTAGCGGAAAGAACTCAACAATCTTCAAGAGCTGACTTAATATCACAGCAGCAAACATCTTTAGCTGGTAGGTTTATATTACCATTTGCAAACACACCTTTACAGATGAATAGAATAATGATGAAAGAAGTTTTAGACATATCAAAAGGAAGGTACAAAGGCTACTATGGAGAAAATTCAATGACGCACAAGCTTAGTAAAATAGGTTATTTTGGGTTTGCTCAAAGTTTGATATTTGCGGGTCTTCAGTCAGGAGCTTTTGCTTTAATGACGAACTCTGACGATGAAAAGCTTGTTGCTAATTCTAAATTAAACTCCTTAAACACTGTTGCTGACTCTTTTCTAAGAGGTATGGGTATTCAAGGCGCTGCGCTAAATGCGTTTAGACTAGCTGTTCAAGAGTTTATAAAGCAAGATGGTAGAAAGTACAACGCTGACTATAGTGAGGTTGCTGAAAAGCTACTTAATATATCTCCAACTGTTGGATCTAAGTTTAGTAAGCTCGACCAAGCTGGTAATACTTACAACTATAACAAAAAGGTTATAAAAGAAGAAGGCTTAACTTTAAACGGGCCTTTGATGGAAACTTCAACTCAAGTAATAGAGGCTCTAACAAACGCACCACTCAATAGGTACTACAGAAAAGGTCAAAATATTCAAAATGCCCTAGATTCTGATTACGAAAACTGGCAAAGAATTTTAATGGGCATGGGTTGGAGCAACTGGGGTTTAGGTGTTGGTGAACCTGTACTAAAAAATAAAGGTAAAGAAAATGAGTACACCAAGTATCTCACAAAAGAAGACTTAAGAAGAGAAGGTGTTAAAGAAAAAGTAAAAAAAGATAAAAAAGAAGCTAAGAAAGCTAATCAGCAAAGATGCACTAAGATAAAATCTGATTACTCTAGGTGTAAAATGATGGTTGATAAGCCTAAAACTAGATGTCACTATCACGATTAACGTGTAATAATTATTACTATGAAGTATATATTTTTACTACTACTTTTCTGCAATGTTGCAGAAGCTCAGATTAAAAAAGCATTTAAGTTTTCTACGTTCTACGTAGCTACTAATGGTGGTACATCTTTGTCTGACAGAGACGTATACTCTGTAGATAATAGTACTTTAGTGTACGACACTGTATTCACTCCTTTTGACTACTCATTAACGATGGGTATAAGAAAGATAAAGAGATTTCCATACGAAGCTAGAACTCAATTCAAAGACGGTTTAGAAACTTCGTTTTCAGATGCTGCTAGTGTTGGACTATCTCCGTTTGAGTATCTGTTTGAGCTAGACTATAGAAG
>TARA_R110001599_G_scaffold52852_2_pt1 | contig 13184 bp, 26 predicted proteins | sample TARA_R110001599 | Tara Oceans TARA_R110001599 (sample SAMEA4398360) | marine metagenome | biome: Polar Biome; feature: [MES] marine water layer (ENVO:01000295) within the mesopelagic zone...; material: water (ENVO:00002006), including particulate matter (ENVO:01000060) such as...... | reverse complement strand
TTTTAATTTTCGCAAATCGATATTGGATTTATTAATTGTTTTAATAGTTGTTTTATTACTTGTTTTATTATGTATTAAATTTTCCTTGTGGCTGCCTTTAAATTTATTTAAACTCTGACTATTGGAATTTTTAATTGCTGACTTTAAAATGCGTGTGCGTCCGTCAAACGAAACTTGTTCAATGAACCCAAGTTTTTTCAGTTTAGAAACTGACGTTGAAATAGTTGTTTTTGTAACACCTAAAAATTCGGCGAAATAATCGTTGGACGCAAAACACCCGCGTTCATTATCTAAAGAATGAATTTCAACAACTAAAATTTTATCCGTCCAACTTAAATTTTTGTTCAAATAAATTTCGCGTGGAATCCAAATCCCTAAAAATTGGCGTGTTTCCTTGGTTTGTTTTTGTGACATAATGGTTTTTTTTGGTTAAACTTTATTTGCAAACATACAAAAAACTTTTATTTAAAACGGGTTATCGTCGCCCGTTTCAAATTTTCCACTTTTATTGTTTGAATTATCTTGTTTTATAGCCGGAACGAATTGTGAAACTTCGACATAATGCGTCAATCCGTTTTCACCCTTCTCGCGTCGTGATTTTATTTCCAATGTAATTTTGCCGTCACTTTTTTTATGTTCGTTTAATTGCTTCGTGAAGTCGTCCACGTTAATAATATCCACGTTTAAAATTGAACCGCCGTTGTCAAATGTTTTTTCGCGGACGAAAATTCCATTCATAAAAATTTTTTGTTTTTCCATTATTGTTTTAATTTATTTAATTGATTATTCATTTGTGATTGTAATTCCATAATTTTTCGTTCACGTGATCCGAAACGTTCCGTGAATATTTTGTTAATCGTTGACGTTGTAACATTGCAAACGTCCGCCGCGTCTTTTATAGACATTCCGGTTTTGCGTATTTTTTCCAAAATATTATCTTTTCGTTTTTCGGTTAGATTTGAAAATTTTGTTTTCATTTTTTAAAATTTATTATTTCGTCCAATTCATTTAATTGTTTATCCATTAATTTTCCAATTGTTTTTAACTGATTTAATCGAAATAATTGTGGGTTTTCGCAATAACTTTTTATCGTTGGTTGTGATAAATTTAATTCCGTTCCCAAATCACGTTTTGACACTCCGTGAAATCTTAACGTTTTTGTAAATTGATTATCCTTGTTTTTCATATTATTTTTTGTTTTTAGTTTTGATCTATAAAATCCATAAAAACCCCTTTTTTAAACATATCATTTAATTGATCTTTTGGATCACGGAAGTTTTGATTTTCTTTTAAATCTATACATAATAAATCCATTTCAGATTTACGCATTGTGTCCAAATTTGCAATCAATTTTGTTTTTTCGCCACAACTAATTAAAGCGTTTAAAATTAATGATTCCATAAACCCAATATATCCAAATGAACCCGTTTCACTAACAATCGGATCTTCTATATTATCCAAAAGATTGTCAATAAATTCGTCCGATTCTAATTTATTTTTTCGCATTTGATATTTCTTTTTTTAATTTTTTAACTTCTTTTTTATATTTATCCGTTTGCAATTTTCGTTCTTCCTTTAAATATAAAGAATAAAAAAATGGATCTAAATTTGGATTTGAATCGAAAACTTTTTGAACAACAATATTTTCAAAACCCGTTCGTGGATAATCTTTTATCGACATTATTTTAAGTCCACGCATTAAACCCATAACGAATCCAACAACAATCAAAAATGAAATAATAATAATTGCAATGATCCATAAAATAATTTTTAATAATAATAACATATTTTTTTATTTTGTTTTAACGAAGTCGTCGGCTTCGTCTTCCGATTTGACACCTATTTCGTAAAGATTTAAAATTTTAAGAACCGCACGTGCCATTGAACGTTTTTCGGCCATTTCTAAAACGTAATGACTTTGTGTGTTTCCGTCTTTATAAGATGTTCCACGTAAAGCCGAACCCGTAGTTTCCAATGTTTTTTTTCCGTAATGTGATGTTGCTAAAACTGACGCAAAATCCCGTTCACTTTTTATTATTTTATACGTGACAATTATTTGTGATTTTGCCATAATTTTTTCGATTCCGCTACGTGTTAAAATAACATAATTTTTATGTGTAAAAACGTCTTCCGGCGTTAATTCATAGTCAAAATACATTTTTTTTAATTGTTCGCGATTGTTGTTTTTTTTCTCCATTTGGTTTTTTTTTGGTTCTGCAAAGTTAATAAATTTTTGATAATATGCAATTATTTTTTATAAATATTTCCGCCATAACTAGGTGTTGAATCGGCGTCAATTATTCCTTTACCGACAACACGTAACCCGTTGACAATATCACCACGTGTTGCGTTGTTTATTAATCGTTCCCACTTTGCGAAATTCCGATAACCGGAATCAACACACGTTCGAAATGATTTTTCGCCGTCGTTAAAAAATAGATAATACATTGTGCCGCCCGTCTTTTGCGACGGAACGGATTTTTGGTTTTTGTAGTGAAATTTTTTAATATTCATTTCTCCAATTTTTATTGTTTTCATTTTGGTTTTTTTCATATCCGTAAACCATTCCAACGGATTTTGCGTGTGTGTAAATTGCCAACACGAATAATAAAATAATAAATTCCATAATAATTTTTTTTGATTAATTAATTTTTTTGATTGTTTCTTTTATGTCAATAGCAAATTCATTTAACATAATAGAATGAACTGATTTTTGATATTCAAATTTTATTGAAATGTTTTTAGTATATAGACAAACATAAACTTCTAAAATTTTTGCGCCTTGTTTTTGCAATTCTTTGACACGAATTTTCAATTGCTTTTGACGTTCTTTTGTGTGTGGGTTTTCCATAGTAATAAAGGCGGGAATTTCACCCGCCATTTTTATTCGTTAATCGTTAAGTGAAAATTCCCACATTTCAATTGAAAGCGCGTTGACTATTTTTTTAAGTCTAATCACCTCTTTGATCATTTCGTTTGAACACGGGCGCGGGTGCGTTTTGTTAATGGCGTCTTTAAGTTTTTTTTCTTGTAATTTGTAAAGCGCGTAAACTTCTTTTTTAGTTTTTGACATAATGGTTTTTTTTGGTTTTAAATAATGGGCGGGAATCGTTCCCGCCCGTGTTTTGTTTTATCTTGCAATTGCTTGTGCTAAGTAAGTAAAGAAATGCATAATGTCGCCGTTATGAAAATCGATTTTTACTAAAGTGTTTTTGATTTGGTTTTGTTCGTGTGCTGGTGCGATTTCAATGTGTTCAACGATCACACCTAAAGGAATAAAGTTTGTTCCGCTTTGTCCTTCTACTTCAATGATTGTTTCAATGTTTATGTTTTTTTCTGAAATTAAAGTGTTTAAATAATTTGTCATTTTCTTTTTGGTTTTTTTTGGTTGGCAATATTGCCGTTGTTTGATGATGTAAAGATACATTAAATTTCATTAAATCAAACTTTTTTTCATTAAATATGCAAAAAACTTTCATCTACTAGAGTAAAAAAAGATTTTTATTTTATTAAATTATGTGAAAATTGGCAAATTAAACCCTCATTTTCGCACCAAATGAACGCTTCACAACTTTGCGTTGCGCCTTTATAACCTTTTAAATTGTGCCACGCGTCCGTTCCGCTTAGTGATCGCATAAACCTAATGACAATTCCTTTGTGTTCTTGCGTTGCCATAAATTTGATTTCCTTTTTATGGTGTAAATGTCCAATATGGATTTCGCGAAATTGTGTCGCCGCCCATAATTTTGGAACTTCGGACGCAACTAACAACGGCAAATCAATTGTTTTTTCATTGTTTCCGTGCGTGTAACTGATTAAACAATTTCCGAATTGATAATGTTTCCGTGGTGTTGGTTCGTTGTTTACAATAACATTTTTGTTGTTATGATACCAACACGACAACACGTCACCAACATAAAACGAACGTTCCCAATCGTGGTTTCCTTGGATAATAACAACGTCAACGGGCGCAACCTTGGACAACATATCAATTCCCGCAATTAATAATTGCCGGCCTTCTTTAAATGTTTTTTGCCACCTCACGTCCTCGTCTTGCGGCGTCCCCGCCGAAGTTTGGTTTAATCTTGTATCAGAATTAAAAAAATCGTTACCCACGGGAAAAACAACCCGTTTGATGTCATAACCTTTTGAACGTTGTATTATCGCGTCAATGGCCTTTAAAAAGCGTTTGGCGGCAATCTTAGTATCGTAGTTGTCGCCGGTTTCCAAACCCCAACACAATTTTCCAAAATGCAAATCGAAAATATTAACTTCTAACAAATGGCCTTTTTTTATTTTCTTATAATTAAACGACGGATATTTTGGCGAAAATGTTTTAACTTCATTAATTAATTCGTCACGTAATTTTTTAATGTTTAAAATGTCCGTGTTCTTTTTTAACCACGCTTTGATTTGAAACAAAGGTTCAACAATTATCGTTCCTTCGACATTTGATCCGACTTCCCATTTGTTGACAACGTAACGTTCAATTTCCCAAACGTCCAAATCAATTTCACAATGTTCAATTAAGTCGTCAATATTTTTAATTCTCGACGATTTTTTTGTTTCAATTGTTGCGCCTTTTTTATTTTCGTCAAACGTGATTTCGTTTCCGCTTGTTGCCGAACGAACGGCCAATTCCAAACAATGTTTTTGGATATGTTTTGGAAACTTTCGAATCCTAGTGATTAAAGAATGAAATTCAGTATTCCAACGCGGCCGAAATTGTTTTTCTTTTGAATTCACTATTTAATTAATTTTCTAATAAAAAACAAACCAAAAATAAAAATAATTCCAATTATTAACCAATCTTTTATTTTCTTAGAAATTGCGGGTTTTGAAACAACTATTTTTTCAATTGGAATTTCACGTGTTAAATAAATAGTGTCCGCGATACATTCACCCATTAAATAAATAATGGAATCTTTTTTTAAATATTTAATAATTAATTTGTCGCGTTGAATAATTATCGTGTCGTTAACGTTGCCAAAAACAAAAGAAGTGTCAACCAAAACGTTGTTCGTGCGTATAGTGTCCGACAATCGGATCGTGTCCGTTGGTTGCAATAACTCCGGAAATTTCTTTGTTAAAACATAAATTTTTTCCGACGCCCTTTGTTTTTGGCACTCATAACGATTAACCGGTGATTTTAAAGAACAACAACCCGTTAAAATAAACAATAATAAAATTACTAATATTTTATTTTTTACAATTTTCATTTTTACAATTAAAACCGGACGGACGTTTTGTTTCGCCGTATATATAACCAATAACAAACGGCGATAATGCCGCAAAATATGCCGCAAATTCTGACATATTCGTTCCCTTGTCAATTCCTTTTAAACCAAAAACAACCCAACAAATTATCATTGTTGTTGTAATTAATGCCCTTTTTGAAGTAAGTAAACCAAGTAAATTTTTCATAATATTTTTTTTAATTGAAATAAACGTTTTTCATTTTCAATCCAATTTGTGCGCAATATGTTGAAACAACAAAAGACGGACACGCCTTGTTTGAAAATTGATTATGTCCCGCAACCAAAATGTCGGGGTGACGCAATATTTCGTGTTTAATGTAAGTTTGCAACGTATCACATTGCAAATCGTTTAATGTATTTTTTGGAACTTTGTTTTTATCCAACCCACCAACATAACAAACGTGTTTTGATTCACTATTAATTCCACGAACACCCCACGTCATTTCCGAACTTTCAATAATTTGATCGTTTGGGTTCGTTCCTTCTGCAAAATGTAAATTGTGTAATTTTCCGTCAATTGTGATTAAATCGGAATATCCGGCACGTGTCCAACCGCGCCCATTTTTTCCCGTATGCCATTCCATTATTTGTTCCGGCCTTATATCAACGCCTTCATAAGTTGCCGAACAATGAATAACAAGATATTTCAATTTTGCCATAGACAAAAATAAAAATTATCTTAAAATTATCGTCGCAATATTTGGTTATGAATCATTTTTTGTTCCAATCTTTTAATTCCTTAACAACTTTTATTGTTGTCCAAATTATCGCAATTGAATACGATATTAATTTCAATGTTAATTCCATTTGTGACAAACTTATTCCAATAGCGCCCACATTTAATAAAAGCGTCGTTGGACAAATTTTTTCAATTATTGTTTGCATTTTCAAAATCATTAATTAATTAGATTAGTCCAACCATAATGTTGGTGTTTATTGTGAAAACTGAACTTTTGCCACCCGTTGACGCTGACAAAACCAAAATTTCATTTGGTTGCATTGTTGCCGCCCAACCTTCACACGTTGTAAAAGATGTAATATTAAAACAAACCGGTGTCGCGTTTCCCGTCATTATTAATTCTTTGGTTGCCGTTCGACATACCGGAACGGACGTCGGATATTCCCCTTCAATTGGACACGTTAATTTTACACGCAATAAAGACAAAACAACTTGCATACCGGACGCGCCATAAATCCAACCATTCCAATTTTTTAAAGTAGAACCGGCCGTTGGATTAACCCAAATTGAAGACGTTACCATATTTCGCGGCGTCATTGTTGTTAAACCGATTGAACCTAAATTTGTAATAAATTTGTGTTCGTTATTTCCGGACGCCGAACCTAAACCCCATTCAACACCCGCCGTAATTGAACCATAACATTGGATATTTCGTGAAACGTAATTATTTGAAGTTGCGGACGAATTAATTGTAACGTCACCCAAACCCGTAACCGGTGAAATTGTGATTCCCGTTCCCGCAACAATAGAAGACACACCGCCGCCACTATCGGCCGCCCATTCTAAAATTCCCGTTGAATTTTTTGTTAATTTTGTGTCGTTTGCAGCCGTCGAGAATCCTTTTGGAACGTGAATTTGTGCGTCAACTAAATTTTTGTGTAAATTACTCATTTGTTTTTTTTGTTTTTGGTTTATCTTTATTGTCCCATTGTGAAACACACACCGCAATTCGTTGTGTTAAATTTGGAAAATCTTTATTCATTATTTCCGTTTCAATACAACGTGAAATGAACGCGTCTTTTGGTTCGTTTTTATTTGGTATCGGTAACGGCACAATTTAATAAATTATCATTCCGTGTTGCTTTGAAACTTTGTTTGAAGTGTTGCCACAATCCACACTTGACGAACTTTTATATTCCGGAAAATCCGTTGCGTTTGTGTCTAAAAAATCAATCATTGCTTGTAACATAACGTTACCGCGTCGATACGTGTCTTGTTTATAAACGTTTAATGTTTTTGCGTCAACCGCTTTTGAAAAATCCGGAATTGCCGTAACTATTCCGCTTGACGTTGAATTATCTTGTATTTCGTTTATTACTTCAAATCTAACAAACCACGCAAACGTTGGAATTAACCATTGCGCCATAAAATTTGTGTCTTCCGTGCTTGGTGCGCCAACCGGAACGGAATTAAAAACTTTTTTCAAATGCAAATAATAAGAATCACCAATTGCGCTTTTTAGGTGTGCAAATTCCGCCATTGTAATTAAATTATTCGAAATTAAAACCGGATCGGTGTTTTGATTTGTGAACGAATAAGTGATTGTTTGCGCCGCCGTAATTAACGGATCAAATGATAAATAATTATTTGTAATTGCCATTTATATTTCTTTTTTATTTGACAACATAGTGTCGCCAAATTCCGTTGCTTCGAAACCTAACACCAAACGTTGTTCGTTAATAGTTAAAACTTGACTTGGGACAATATCGGATAAAAAAGAAACCGGCGGTTCATAAACAATTTCCAAATCGTCAATTTCTAAAGTTGTGTTTTCTTTGATTATTCTTTGAATTTTTCCAAAAATTAAACTTTCAACGTCTTTTATTATCGTTCCCATTACCATTTCCCACGCAACACGGATTTCATTTCCGGTTGAACTTAATTTTCCGGAACTAACGATTCCGGACATTGCCGGTTGCCACCGGTGCGCGGTGATTATGTTTTGACTTGTTAATGATTGTAATTCCATAAACGATCCGTCCGATCCGTCTTTTATTAATGTAACGTTTGCCGGTGACGTGTCGCCGTTCTTAACTAAAAATAAAATCTTTGAATTGTTACCTTTGCCCGTCCATTTTGCTTGTGCGTCCTTAACTAATTTTTCGGCTTCTTCTTCGCCCATATCGCCGTTTATTTCAACAATTGCCGACGGCGTAAAGTTATTTTTAAACTTACTTTCGTTATAGGTTTGCAATTCCCAATCAATTGCCAACCAAGACATTGCGGCCACAAAATCCGGCAATCCGTAATAATTAAACGTCGGTTCGTAATCTTTAAATTGAACAATTGAAGTGTTTTTTTCAAAATCCGGATAAACGGGAACTATTGCCGTGTCTTCTTTTGTCGTTCCATACTTTGCCCAATCGGGGTGTATGTAAATATGTTTTTGATCCTTTGAAATTCGACATTTCGTTGCGTCAATATGAAATAAATTTATTCCGCCTTCGTGTCTAACAATTTGCATATAAGCATTTCCAAACGTATAATAATCATTGATAATTCGTCCGTAAACCTCACGCATTGAATCACCCGTGTTGACGTCTGCAATAAATTCTTCGACGGCTAAATTTTCGGACGCAAAGTTTTTTCCCATACTCAAAATTTTCTTTTGTGCAAGGATTGATCGGTGCGTTGGCGATTGTCGCGCAACTTCTGCCAAAAATTGTGGAAATAAATTATCTTCACCACTTGGAATAAATGGTGTTCGAATTGTTTTTAAATCTACGTTTTCGCGAATTTTGTCCGGAACTCCTAAATTGAAAATATCAAACTTTGTAAATCCTACTTTTTTAGCGGCCGAATTAATCGTTTGATTCGTTGTTTTCCTTTTGCTCATTTTTTGCGGTTTTTTTAGGTTCTTTTATTTCGGAAACATATTCGAATCCGTCTTTAAATAATTTTTTCAAAATCTTTTGATCAACCGAAATTGTTTCGTATTTATTGCCGTTGTAACGAAATGATTTTGCACCCGCAACATTTTTGTGTAATTTATATTTTGCCATTTTATTTTTTTAAAATTAATAATATGTATTCGCTAAAATACAAAAATTTTTTATTCAGTTAAAAAAAATTGGGAACACTTTTTAAAATGTTCCCAATCTAATTTTAATTCAAATCGAATTTGAAAACTATATTTTCCTAATTTATAGGATTAAACCGGAATCGTTCCCGTGAATTCTCTTGGATATTCTCCTTGTTGTGTAGAAATAACAATTGCCGTTCCGTTTGCGTCTTGAAGGCCAACACCCGTTGTTTCTTCACCACTTGTGAATTCCATATATGCCGTTTCTTCAAATATTTCGTCCCAACCTAAAACGAATTTGTAAGTAACCGCCGGCGTTGCGCAATCGTCCGCGTAAGTTTCAACAATTGCCGTAATTCCACAACTTGTAACTAATTCCATTAAATCGTGGTTAACAACTCCCGTTACTTTAGGAATGTAAAATTCCAAAGAAACTTCAATCATTGTCGATCCGTTTTCCCTTGTTGCTGACGCCGTGAAACCCGCGCTTCCTCTGTCAAATTCCCATTTGAAGAAAACCGCCGCACCCGTCATTGTAACGGCCGTATATCCGTGAGAACCGGCCGTCGAATCAAGTGTGAACGACGTAATGTCGTCCGTGTTTCCTAAATAAATTGTTTTTAATCCCCCACGTCTATTTCTATCGCAGCAAATAACATTATGTCCCGTTGTAATACTCATAATTTTATATTTTTATTTTATTATTATTTATTTTAATTAGTAACCTATTTGCACTAATGAATCGTGTAAGAATTGGAATCCTAATTTGAAGTATGCACGAACGTAAACTTTTTCCGTTAAATCGTCATAAAACATTTTCATTTCACCCTCCGGATCGTTTGTGTCTGTTCCAACTGCAAGATTTTGTTTTGCAACGTATGCCGCACGAACGTCGTCCGCTAATGCTAATTGCGCCGTCGCAACGTCCCAAATATACATTGGAATTACCTCGATTCCTCTAAAGTATAATTTCATTGATCCGTCAACTAATTGTGAAAATCCTTCCGCATTTCCTAAATTTTCAAGTGACGTCATATAATCGTCATAAATTAATCTTGAAACGTAATATGCTTTGTCATTTGTTGCAACTCCTTGTAATGCACTTGGCGCCGCTGCATACATTGCTCTCAAAGCAATTAGCCCGTCACCCGTAGCAAATGCACCGGAATTTGCGATTGCCGTTTTTCTTGCATTAATAACCCCGTCCGCAATAAATAGTTTCCACCACCCGTCCGTTGAATCGTAACAATCTTTTGTTGCACCCGCAGCCGCCGCCGTATCACCAAACCACGCCAAACGAACAACGTCTTCCGCAATTCCGTTTCTAACATTTTGTAAAATTGTGTCCATTAACGCCGTTCCTTCTAAATTCATAACGTTAACGCCATTTCTGAATGATTCTTCTAAATATGTTCCGAAAAATGCGTCTTGACATTGTGAAACCGCAACCCTCATTCTTCCCGCCGTAATTACTTTGTCATTCACGTTGAAATCACCACTTTCATTCCCTCCACAAGTTGTGTATTTCTTAACGATACAAGATAATGCGTCCGCCGTGTAAAGATTCATTTTGAATTTTACGTTTGGGATAACTCTAAATTGCATTAAATCCGAATCCCTAAAGATTGGTTCTAAAAACAATTCATTAAAATTTGCGCCACTATAAGTTGCCGCGATATTGTCTAATGCTACATTTGCCATAATTTTATTTTTTTATGATTATTTATTAATTATTATTGTTATGCTTTTCTTTTTAACGTCGAAACCATTGCATTAAAAAATGCAGCGTTTGGATCAACAACCGAATTGTCAATAACGCTTGGATCTGAATTTGGTGTAACGTCCGTTTTTCCCGCTTTCAATTTAGAAATTTCAATTGATTTATTTTCAATTGTTTTGTTTGCAACCTCTAATTCTTTTGCTTTGTTTTCCGCGTCTTCAATAGCGTTTTCCTTTTCACCTTCTGCCATTCCCATTTTTTCTTCAATGTCGTGAATCGCGTTTTCTAGGTTGTCAACTCTTGATTTTAATTCTTCATAAGTTAACGCCCAATCAGCGTCTTCTGCCGGTGTGCCTTCTTCGTGTCCTTCTTCGTGTTCGTTCTTAACACCTAACATTGACTTGATTTTTCCAAGTAAACTTGCGTCGTTTGAAATTTCTTTTATTTCAACAACTTCTTTTGTTTCTTCTGCCATAACAATTTGTTTTGATTTATTAATAATAGTGTTTATTTTTTCGCTTGTAATATTTTGAAACTTCGAAACGTCATAATTGTTTTCGATTTTTAATGGTTGTGTGATTCCATTAATCAAACCCAATTCCATTGTTTCTTCGGAATTAAACCAAGTTTCAACATTCATTAAATTAATATAATGATCCGAATTTTGATTTGATTTTGACGCGTAAATTTCTGCAATTTCATTTCTGATTTTATCTAAAATGTTTGCCGTTTTTCTTAATTCGTTTGCGTCACCCCCCGCACTTGCAAATGGATTGTGAATCATAAATAAAGAATTTTCCGCCATTTCTATTTTATCACCCGCCATTGCAATAACTGACGCAATCGACGCCGCGATTCCTTCAACTTTCGTTGTTACTTTTTTCGAATGATTTTTTAATGCGTTGTAAATTGCCAATCCGTCAAAAACCGAACCACCTAATGAATTAATGTGGACGTCAATATTTTTGTCTTTGATTGTTTTTAATTCGTCAATAAATGTTTTTGCGTTCACGTCGTGTCCGCCAACTTCCGAATAAATGTAAACGTCGGCGGTTTCTGATTCCGCGTTGTTTTGTATTTCAAACCAATTTTTCATTGCGACAAAAATAAAAGTGTTAAATCTTTATTTTACGAAAATATTGGAATAAAAAATAATTGTTATCTTATGTTTTTAAAAATATGCGTCACAACGTCAATCGTCCACCCGTCACCGATTAAATCACCGGCCTTCCTTTGATTTAAAATTTCCGTATATCCTTTCGGAATATTGTGTAATTTTTCCAATTCATTTTGGTTTATCGTTCTCACTTCATTGTCTTCATAAATTAAAGTAATCATTCCCGTTGTGTTGTTTCGGTGTTTTAAATATCGTTGTGTTCCACCAACACCGGACGTTGTATTTAAACACGAATGTTTCCTTTTTTTAGCAATTCCGGAATCAATAACATTTTGTAAGTAAATTTTTTCATCTTTTGGTTGTGGAATATTACTTATTAATCTACCGGTTAAATCATAACTAAATGGCGGAATGTTTGTCCAATATAAACGATCACGCAATGCCCCACTAACTAAAGAACCGCAAATTCTGACGGGTTCACAATTTAATTCATTGCAAATAAACCAATAATTGTAATCTGACATTACAACGTTTTCTAATAAAAAATATTTCGGTTTACATTCTTTTAATAATCTTAAATATTCAAAAAACAAACTTGACTTCGAACCCTTAACCCCTTTACGTTCTTTATTCGCTCGGCTGAAATCTTGACAAGGTGAACCGCCAATTAATAAATCAATTTTTGGTAAATCTAAACCATTTATTTTCGCAACGTCACCCAATTGTTTTGTTTTTGGAAAATTATGTTGTGTTACTTCAATTGCGTGTTTTTTTATTTCACTTGCAAAATAATTATCCACTTTTATTCCTAATTTTTTTAAAGCGATTTGTCCACAACTCATTCCGTCAAATAAACTTAAAACATTCATATTGGTTTTTTTTGGTGTTTATTAAAGCGGGACAAAACGTCCCGCCCGTGTCTTTTAAATTATTTATTTTGTTTCTGATACGTGTTCTAATAATAGAATATTTGAACTTAATTCTTTTCTCAAAATTTGTAATTCTTCTGAAATTTCTTTTATTAAACTTTTTCTTTGATCTTCATTATTGTTTTCATCTATTTTAACTAATGTTTTTCTTAATCTATTTTTGCAAAACAAGATTGAAAACTCTAAAGTTTCAGAATCCATTTCCTCCATTTGATCCATTGAAACAGAATGTTGAATACTTCCCGTTACTAATTGAACTTTTTGTCCCATTAACGCTTTTTTTAATTGCCAAAATTCAAACGTTCCGAATTCAAATTCAATCCATTTTTGATTTTCTAATTTTAATGATAATTCTTCTAATCTTTTGTTGTGAAATGCTGATGTTAAGTTAGTTAATGA
>TARA_R110001599_G_scaffold68408_9_pt1 | contig 13199 bp, 11 predicted proteins | sample TARA_R110001599 | Tara Oceans TARA_R110001599 (sample SAMEA4398360) | marine metagenome | biome: Polar Biome; feature: [MES] marine water layer (ENVO:01000295) within the mesopelagic zone...; material: water (ENVO:00002006), including particulate matter (ENVO:01000060) such as...... | reverse complement strand
GCAACATTGCAGTTGCTTAAGCAGGCTGTAGAGCAGAAACGTTTTGGCCGAATCTATAGCGTGGCACTAAACGTATTTTGGACACGCCCGCAAGAATATTACGACAGCGCAAAATGGCGTGGTACTTGGGAGTTCGATGGCGGCGCCTTTATGAACCAAGCTAGTCATTACATCGATTTGCTCGACTGGCTCATTGGTCCAGTAGATAGCGTGATGGCTTACACCGGTACGTTGGCGCGTGACATTGAGGTGGAAGACAGTGGTGTGGCAGCAATTCGTTGGCGCAACGGTGCCATGGGCACATTAAACGTGACCATGTTGGCCTACCCGAAAAACTATGAAGGCAGCATCACCATATTGGGTGAGAAGGGCACGGTTCGTGTGGGCGGCGTGGCCGTGAATGAAATCCAAACTTGGGACTTTGCTGAGGCTAAGCCTGAAGATGCAGGCATTAAAGAAGCAAGCTATGCCACAACGAGCGTGTATGGCTTTGGGCATCCGCTGTATTACGACAACGTAATTCAAACGCTACGCGGTGAAGCTACGCCAGAGACTGATGGTCGAGAAGGCTTGAAGTCATTAGAGCTACTCGTTGCTATGTATTTGTCGGCACGTGATGGTCAGCGTGTGGCACTGCCATTGGAGTATTAATCATGGCCGTGAGCATTCATTCCAGCGCAATAGTTGATGAGGGCGCGCAAATCGGTGATGGCAGCCGTGTTTGGCATTTTGCACACGTGTGTGCCGGAGCCAAAATCGGTGATGGCGTGTCTTTAGGGCAAAACGTGTTTGTGGGTAATCGCGTAATTATCGGCGACCGCTGCAAAGTACAAAACAACGTGAGTGTGTATGACAACGTAACGCTTGAGGAAGGTGTATTTTGCGGCCCAAGCATGGTGTTTACCAATGTCTACAACCCACGCTCGTTGATTGAGCGTAAAGACGAATATCGCGACACATTAGTAAAAAAAGGCGCGACATTGGGCGCAAATTGCACGGTAGTGTGCGGAGTAACAATAGGTGAGTACGCCTTTGTTGGTGCAGGCGCCGTGATTAATAAAGATGTGCTGGCCTATGCACTTATGGTGGGTGTGCCAGCACGGCAAATTGGTTGGATGAGCGAGTTTGGTGAGCAATTAAATCTTCAAGAGGGCTGTGCGGTATGTAGCCATACAGGTTCTACATACACTCTTATTGATGGAAATTTAGCAAAACACAGGGAAATGAGTTAATGGAATTTATCGACTTAAAAGCTCAATACGCGTTATTAAAAAATGACATCGACGCGGGTATAGCTCGTGTTTTAGCGCATGGGAAATATATTCTTGGCCCAGAAGTAGCTGAGTTAGAAGAAAAGCTAGCTGCTTTTACTGGCGCTAAGCACTGCATCACAGTTGCAAATGGAACGGATGCATTACAAATTGCTCAAATGGCATTTGGAATAGGCCCAGGTGACGAAGTTATTACTCCTGGCTTTACCTATATAGCCACCGCAGAAACGGTTGCGCTGCTTGGTGCGAAACCAGTGTATGTAGATGTATGTCCAAAAACTTATAACCTTGACCCAAAACTGCTAGAAGCTGCTATCACGCCAAAAACCAAAGCCATTATCCCTGTTAGCCTTTACGGCCAATGCGCAGACTTGGATGCAATTAATGCTATTGCCAATAAATATGGCATACCAGTGATTGAAGATGCAGCACAAAGCTTTGGCGCTACATATAAAGGTCGAAAAAGCTGTAATTTAAGCACAGTGGCCTGCACTAGCTTTTTTCCGAGTAAACCACTGGGCTGTTATGGTGACGGCGGTGCGATATTCACTAATGATGATGAGTTGGCAAAAATCTTGCGCCAAATCGCCCGCCACGGTCAAGACCGCCGCTACCATCATATTCGCATTGGTGTAAATAGCCGCTTAGACACGCTACAGGCTGCAATTTTATTACCAAAACTTAAAGTATTTATTCAGGAAATAGCTCAGCGCCATCAAGTTGCTAATAAGTATGATCAGCTACTTAATGAAGCTGGCGTTATGGCAACTCCATTTGTTGAAACGCACAACACTAGCGTATATGCGCAGTACACTATCCAAGTCAATAACCGTGAACAGGTTCAAGCTAGACTAAAAGAGGTAGGCATACCAACCGCGGTGCATTATCCTATACCATTGAATAAACAACCGGCCGTAGCCGATAGTAATGTGCGACTGCTTGTAGGAGATGCTGTAGCAGAAAAGGTATTGAGTTTGCCGATGCATCCGTATATCGCGCAAGAGGATCAAGAAAGGATTGTTAGTGTTTTATCTTCATGCAGATGAGTGTATTTAAACAGTTTTTTAGAGTTACGATTCCTAGAAACACCTTTGCTCGCGGGGTCAGCATACTGATTGGAGGTACCGTAGGAGCGCAAGCATTAATGGTGTTAGCCTCACCATTATTAACGCGCTTATATACACCAGAAGATTTTGGTTTATTAGCTGTGTACGCAAGTATTTTGAGCTTGTTTACTGTTATTGCCAGCCTGCGTTACGAACTAGCCATTCCTTTACCTGAAAATGACTCAGAAGCAGCCCATATTGCTATTTTAAGTTTAATTATAGTGGGAATTATAACAATAATCAGCGTATTGATAACACTGATCGGTGGTGATTACTTAGCAAAGTTAATTAATGCACCCACTATGGCTAATTACCTGTGGCTGATACCTGTAGGCGTATTTTGCATTGGTTGTTATCAAGTATTCAATTACTGGGCGATACGTACCAAGAGTTTTGGTAACATTGCCAAGACCAGAATATCACAAAGCTTAGCGACATTGGCTATGCAGTTATTCGGCTTTCGGCTTGGTGTGCTAGCATTAATCTTAGGTCAAGCTGCAGGACAATCCGTTGGTGTGGTGTCGTTAGTACGCCCAGCCTTAAAAGGCTCGCACTTTAAAGATTGGAAATTAAGCGATCTTAAAAGGGTCGCAGTACGTTATAAAAGCTTTCCAATCTTCTCAACCTGGGGAGGGTTTTTAAATTCTGCAAGCACACAATTGCCGCCGATTTTATTTGCAATATTATTTTCTGCAGGTGTTGCTGGATTATATGCATTAGCGCATAGGGTTCTAGCCATGCCTATGTCCGTTATAGGGTCTGCAATTGGTAATGTATTTTTTGCTAATGCAGCAGAGGCCTATCGTGAAGAAAGGTTAGCGCCCTTATTTGAGTCTGTATATGCCAAATTGGTTAGTATTATTATGCCGATTATGTTGCTACTGATGATTGATGCACCACGTTTATTTTCATTTGTCTTTGGTAGCAATTGGGCAGAGGCTGGTGAACTGGCCCGCTGGATGGCCCCTTGGCTGGCTGTGGTTTTTATTGCATCACCCTTGAGTGTTTTGTTCGAGATTTTAGAAAAGCAAAGGCTCTTTATGTATTTTCAAGGGTTAGTGCTGTCTGTGCGGATACTGGCTATTAGTGTTGGCTTTCAGTATGGCAGCATGAATTTAGCCGTTATTTTATTTTCTTTATTTAGCATGTTGTGCTGGATTGGTTTTTTAGTTTGGTCTGCTGGTCACGCAAAAAGCCAATTGCATCTCTTAATTAAGCCTTTAACAAAGTCATTATCGCTTGCTGTAATCTGTACTTTGCCTTTGCTTATTACGACTGTGATTGAGTTGCCACAGATTTATTGGTATTTTTCGATATTGATAACTGGCTTGCTATCAGCTATTTATTATTTCTTTGTATTTAAAAGTGGTTTTGCCCGATGAGTATTATTGTAAATTTATCAGATAGCTGGAAATGCATGGCAGAAGATAAAGCAGTTCAGCTGTTAGGTTACATTCACGACATTGAAGAGCAACAAAGGGCACTAGTATCTGTTGAAAATATAGATGCTTGGATAGCTACTCTGAAAAATTTAATAGGATTCTTCGCATTAGTTAAAAAGGGGAAAAACACAGTATTTGCCGCAGTTGACCATATCCGTTCACGGCCATTATTTTACGCTGTTAACGAGCAAACCTTTTATTTAAGCGATAGTGCAGAGTGGGTTAGGCAGCAGATGAATGAAACTGTGATGGATGAGTACGCCAAAGCTGAGTTTCAACTAACAGGGTATGTAACGGGGAAAAATACCCTCTACAAAAGTGTTAAGCAGCTGCAAGCCGGTGAGTGCTTAGTGTACACAGAGAATAAACTAGTGGTTAAGCGCTACTATAGTTTTGAGCACCGCGAGCCAGAACAGTACAAAGAAAGCGCGTTGCTTGATGAGCTAGATATTGTGGCGAAAGCAAGTATTCAACGCATGATTAGCTACGCCAATGGACGCCAAATTGTGATACCTCTCAGTGGCGGTTATGACTCGCGTTTAATTGCTACACTGCTTAAAGAGGCTAACTACGACAATATTATTACCTTTACCTATGGCATAAAAGGTAATAAGGAAGCAGCGTACAGTAAAATTGTTGCCGATAACCTTGGTCTAAAATGGTATTTTATTGAGTACACAGAGGATCTTTGGAAAACTGCATGGCAGACAGAAGAGCGTAAGCGCTATCAACGTGAAAGTTCAAACTGGTGCAGCTTAGCGCATATGCAAGACTGGCTAGCGGTAAAAATAATGAAAGAGCAAAGTATTATAGAGAATAATGCCATATTCGTTCCTGGGCATAGTGGTGATATGGTTGCTGGCTCACATATCCCTAATTTTATACAAACAAATTTAACTGTCAGGTATAAGAAAGATATTCTGGTAGAGCACTTGTTGCATAAGCATTATTGTCTTGCTAGGCTCTCGGAATTTAAGATTTTAGTGAGTGTTTTTAAAGAGGAAATTGAAAGCTCTCTAGCTTTACAGGCTACTTACAGTGCTCAAGAATTTGCAAATGAATGTGAGAGATATAATTGGCAGAATCGACAAGCTAAATATATTGTTAACTCGGTTAATGTATATGGTTTTTTTGATTACGACTGGTGGATTCCTTTGTGGGATAGAAATTTCATAGAGTTTTTTGAAAATCTTCCTTTAGTGTTAAGAAATCATAGTTGGTATACAAGTTACGTGAAGCTTAAATTTAATGATAATGTTAAGAGTCCAGAATATATAGAACTTGGAAGTGCTGGGGTGAGCAAGGTGAGTGGGGTAATTACTAGTATGGCTAGTTCAGTTTTGTTGGAAAAAATAAAATTGAAATATCTGCTAAGATTCATATATCGCTTAGTGATTAAGCCGCTTATCAATAAAAAAGATGGGCTGCTTATTAATTCTGCTCATGATTGTAAAGAGCGGCAGCAGTTAGAGAGGCAAGATTATCTAATGAATGGAGTGACGGCTTATTTTTTTCTGAAAGAGTTTGATTTCACAAGCCAACATGATCGTTCTGCCGTTGCTAAAAATGGCTAATTTTTCCTAGAATTTCATGTGTCTTAATTATTTTATTTAATATGGCTGGCTATGTTGAAGAGTTTTGTACTAAATTGTCATGAAGAGATAGGGTACATAAGTATCAGGCGGGTCGATGGTTTGCAATGTTGTGAATGTGTTGATCCAATAGGAATTCGGGTCAACTAAAAGTATGCTCAAGGTATTTAAGGCGTTGTCATCTAAAGCAGAGTTTTTTAACTGGATTGTTACAAAATAGTGCAGCACTTAATAACCAAGAGATGCTGGTAATAAGTCCTCTATCACCATGCTGGTTAAGTACACAATTTGCTTTGTAATCGTGCCGGAAATGCCTAATGCAACGGCTAAAGTGAGGTTGGAAGCCTTATTCATGCACTTAATCGTGATGATGCGCTAACCTACGATCATAGCCGCGAAATGAACCATCATGTCGAGTTAACCGAGCGTGCGGGCATGACTGTGCTCTTTGCCGCCCAGCATAGCCCTTGGCAGCTTTGTAACAATGAAAACATGCGTGGACTTAATCTCGTCCGTATTTATCTAAAAAGACAGGCTTGTCGGTACACTCTCAGGAGCGCACTGATGCAGTTGCTCGCAACTTAAACACTATGCCGCGAGCCGTACTGAACTTCAACATGCCGCTCAAGGTCTATGCTGCACTAACCGCCGCGTTGGCTGAGTCAACGTCAGGACCCAAGCCCAAAGCGCTCGTTGCACTTAGATCTTGATGCCGCTCGTTTACAAAACCTTCTGCATTTTCCATGTAGTTCCGTGGCCCAAAAGAGTTTATCAATGAAAAAAATAGTAACAATCATCGGCGCACGCCCACAGTTCATCAAAGCCAGTGTGATCTCCAAGGCTATTCAAGAAACAGACGAGCTAAATGAAGTTTTAGTCCATACCGGCCAGCATTTTGATGAAAATATGTCAGATGTTTTTTTTGATCAGCTAGCTATTCCCCGCCCTGATTATCAGCTCAATATCAATAGTGGTAGCCACGGTGATATGACTGGTCGCATGTTGATTGAGATTGAAAAAGTCTTGCTGCAAGAACAGCCTGATTGGGTCTTGGTTTATGGTGATACCAATTCGACTTTAGCCGGTGCCTTAGCTGCAGCTAAGTTGCATATTCCTGTGGCGCATATTGAGGCTGGATTGCGTAGTTTTAATTTGCATATGCCAGAAGAGATCAACCGTATTTTGACTGATCAAATCAGTAGTGTATTATTTTGCCCAACTGATTCAGCTATGGCTAACCTGGCGCGCGAAGGCTTTGCCGATAAGCCCATTCAAGTGTTGCAGGTGGGTGATGTGATGCAAGATAGCGCAGAGCTGTTTGCTCCATGTGCAATCATGCCTAAGGGATTTGCAGTAGTCGGTAGCTTTATCTTGACCACTTTACATCGCGCTGAGAATACCGATAACCCGCAGCGACTGGAAGCCATTGTTGCAGCGTTAAACCACTTACATACACATCTTGCGCCTGTGGTTTTACCCTTGCACCCGCGCACGCGTAAAGTAATTGCTGAGCAGGGCCTGAGCCTGAATGTACACATCATGGAGCCTGTGGGATATTTAGAAATGCTGTGGTTACTACAGCACACAAATTTGGTTTTAACTGATAGCGGTGGCGTACAAAAAGAAGCTTACTTTATGGGTAAAGCCTGCGTCACCATGCGTGATCAGACTGAGTGGGTTGAACTAGTTGAGGTGGGTGCTAACGTGTTAGTAGGGGCTGATACGGGAAGAATTATAAAGTCAGTTAATGAAAATATTAATAGAAAAATTACTGATGAAAGGGGTTTGTATGGTGGAGGCTTGGCTTCTATAAATATAATTAACTTTTTTCGTAATGGATTTAGTTTGTGATTTATCATATATATAAAGCCGATTGCTTTAAGGCGTCTAGAGTTATGATGCAGTCTGCTTGGGTTGGAGATAATGTCTACATACATAAAACAGCATGTCGCACTAATTTTAGTTTTAAGTTAAGTTTTTATAATATTTTTTGGATCATACTCGGCTTGAAGGAAGAAGATGCCTTGATTTATCATGCGCAATCATCTTTGCCTTATCTTGTATTCTCAAAGATTTTTTGTTTTTTTCTGATTAAAAAAAACATTTTTGTATATGATGTTCATGATTTACACGAGGACTCAAATGACGAGTCTCTCTATGTGAAACTTCGATATTTAATTTTCTTATGGCTTGAGTTTTTTATATTCAAAATAAGGTCAATAAGGAAAATGACAGTTTCTAGGGGTTTGTCATGCGTTATTTCAAGTAAGTATAGGGTTGAAGAGCCAGTAGTTGTTTATAATTGTTCTGTCGAGTGCGCTGATTACATAAATGCACTCAATGATAGAAGTGAAAGTATTTTATTTTTTGGGACTAAGGAAAGATTTCCTATCGCCTTGCTAGATGTTATTCAGGACTCGGATATGACACTTAGTTTTTATGGGAGAGGCGTAAATTATGAGTGGCTTAGTGAAATAAATAAATGCTATGATAGGAGTCTGGTAAATATATACGGTGAGTATTCGCCAGATAATTTGAATTTTGTAAGTGAATATAAAGTTGCCTTAAATTTTTTTCCGGAAAATAATTCTTTAAATTTTAAGTACTCGCTTCCAAATAAGTTGTTTCAAGCCATTGGTATGGGTACTACAGTTATTGTAAGCGAAAATTTTCATGAAATGATAGATTTGTTTTCTGAAATAAAGTATGCAGTAGTTTCTGCTACAGAGGATAGTTTTACAGATGTAGTGAGTGACATTGTTAAAAATAGAACTATGGAAGATGCTTGGAGTGGAGTTTTAAAATTGCGTGATATCAAGAATGAGTCTATGGATAATTATAAAAAACTGGTTGCGCGCTAAATGCTCCATATTTTCTTAATTTCTTCGGCCTTATTTGTTTTTATAATTTATAAAAAAACAAGAGGAGAGCTCGTTAATTCTTTTGTAATGCTTTTTTTTGTTTCTTTTGTTTTTTATAATGGATGGGCTATTACAGATGAAAAAGTAACTGCCTATTATGTTTCTGCGTACCTTATTTTTTTATGTGTTTTTGTTTTATCTTTTATTTTTTTTTATAAGATTTTTTATAAGGTTGGCCGGTCTTCGAATTTATATTTTAATGATCTTGTTGAGAATAAGTTAAAAAAGAAAATTTTAGTTTCTATTTTGTTAATATATTTTTCTGTTTCTTTATTTCCTTTGATTTATCCTGATTTTAAGGTTCTTAATTTGCTGTCGCCACCTGAGATAGATTTAAGAGAGCATTTTTCTAAGCGATCTGACGTGATTAATGGTGGGGTGTTGATTTCAATCGTTTCTTTTATAAATATCTTGATTTTTCCTTTATTTCTAATTTGCTTGCAGAGATATTATAAGAAGATTTCAATAATTGTTTTTTTGTTAATGGTTATTTTCTATATTGAATTCGTAGCAACTGGTTATAAATCTAGAGGGCAATTGTTGGCTACCTTGTTCCCAGTGTTATTTTTATACTGGCATGAGAATCCATCAAAAAGATTATATATTGTTATATTATCTGCCTTGGCGGCTCCTTTTGTATTTATATTGTTTGCTTTTTATACTGACTATCGTTTGGGTGGAGGGCTTTCTTTATCTGATTATAGTTTATTAGAGTCGATATCTTATATATTTGAATCTGAGACATCGTTTGTATTGAATGCAGGGTTGCCTTTAATTGAGTCAGGAAAGCATGTTGATTTAGCTATGTATTTTAAGTGGATTGTAACGTTGCCAATTCCGAAGTTCATAATAGGTTCTATTTCGGGTGCTAGATTAAATTCCGAGATTTCAGAAATTGTTTTGGGTGTTAATGAAGGCGGCATTGGATATTATATTGTTTTGCCAGGGCTAGTTGCTGAGTCAGTTTATGTTTACGGCTCCTATTTTTTTTGGTTGCATGCTATTTCTATAGGTGCTGTAATTGCTTTTATGGCTAGAGTTTTTTTCAATAATAGGAAGATTATTTTATTATCCGGCTATGTGGCTTTTGTTTCATTGTATAACTTTAATCGTGCCGGAATGGCTGCATTTCTTCCAATAGCTATAAATGGTTTTATCGTTATTTATATTATTTATTTCTTATATCGATTTGGAGTTTTAAAGGTTGAAAACAGAACCTAAAAAAGATAATAGAGTTATCTTGACTTTTGCAGGGCATTTTCTCCCCGGATACAAAGGCGGCGGCCCAATAAAAACCATCAAAAATCTATTAGATCGAGTAGGGCAGGATATCAGCTTTAAACTCATAACGAGCGACCGAGACTTAGGTGATACGGCTGCTTACACTTCAGTGCGCGGCGGTACTTGGAGCACGGTAGGTCACGCACAAGTATTTTATGCTCCGCCAGGTATTATTAGTTATATGAAAGTAGCTAAGATTATATTTGATAGAAAGTACGATATTGTTTATATTAATAGTTTCTTTTCATCTCGTTTTTCATTTTTTCCATTACTGATTGCTAGATTGCTTCGGCAGAGGATTATTCTTGCTCCTAGAGGAGAGTTTTCTCAGGGGGCTCTTAGTATGAAAGCTCGAAAAAAACAATTATTTATTAGGCTATACAGATTTTTACGCCTACATAGATGTATTGTTTTTCAGGCGTCAAGTAATTATGAGGCAGAAGATATTCGGAGAGTTTTTGGTTTGAGTATGAATATTATAATTGCTGAGGATATTGGCTCTCAAGATTTTGCTGAAATACTGCCGCATCGTATGGGCAATAGATTAAGAGCTGTATTCATTTCTCGTATTTCACCGATGAAAAACTTACTAACTGCACTTGAAATACTTCAGGATGTTCATGAGCCTGTGCTCTATCACATTTATGGTCCAATTGAAGATAGAAGCTACTGGGCTCGATGTGAGGTTTTAATAAAGTCCTTGCCGCCGCATATTAAGGTTGAATATAAGGGTGAATTGACCCCTGACCAGGTTGTGCCAACTCTTTCGGCCTATGATTTGTTTTTTATGCCAACTAAAGGTGAAAATTACGGACATGTGATTGCTGAAGCCTTGTGTGCTGGGTTGCCAATATTGATCACTGATAAAACACCCTGGCGAAAACTACATGAGCAAGGTATTGGTTGGGATTTACCATTGAGCGATCTCCGAGCATTTAGTGCTGTTATTGACGAGTTAGCCTTACTGCCAACTTTTGAGCATTTAAAAATGCGAGAATCCGTGTTGGCTTGGGCTAAAAATAAATTTTCTCAGCGTGACGTCATTGATGCCAACATTACTATGTTCCGAAACGCTTACGATAAACTATAGGAGGCCTCATGCATTTCACTAACAAAACACTTCTAATTACTGGCGGCACTGGCTCCTTCGGCAACGCCGTACTAAAACGCTTCCTTGAATCTGGAATTACTGAAATTCGTGTTTTCAGTCGTGATGAGAAGAAACAAGATGACATGCGCAAGCGATTTTCGAGCCCTAAGTTAAAGTTTTATATCGGCGATGTGCGTGATTACATGAGCTTGCTTAATGCAACCCGTGGTGTGGATTATATTTTTCACGCTGCAGCATTAAAGCAAGTGCCATCCTGTGAATTTCACCCAATGGAAGCTGTTAAAACTAATATTCTAGGTACAGAAAACGTCCTAGAAGCGGCAATCCAGAATGAAGTAAAGCGCGTAGTTTGCTTGAGTACTGATAAAGCTGTTTACCCAATCAATGCAATGGGTATTTCTAAAGCCATGATGGAAAAGGTCATGGTAGCTAAATCACGTAATGTAGATGAGCATAAAACTGTTATTTGCGGCACACGCTACGGCAACGTAATGGCCTCCCGAGGTTCGGTTATTCCTTTATTTGTTGAGCAAATTCGTGCAGATCAACCCTTAACTATTACTGATCCGAATATGACGCGCTTTATGATGACCTTGGCTGATGCTGTAGATCTGGTGCTGTATGCCTTTGAGCATGGTAATAATGGTGATCTGTTTGTACAGAAAGCCCCAGCCGCTACAGTTGAAACCTTGGCCCGAGCATTAACTGAAATCGTCGGTAAGCCAGAACATCCGATTAACATCATTGGTACACGTCATGGTGAAAAGCTCTTTGAGGCTTTATTGAGCCGTGAGGAAATGTTGTGTGCCGAGGATATGGGCGACTATTACCGTATACCGCCTGATTTGCGTGATCTGAATTATGCGAAATATGTAGATGAAGGGCAAAAAGATTTGTCGAAGGTTGAAGACTACAACTCGCACAATACAGAGCGTTTAGATGTAGTGGGCATGCACCATCTGTTAATGAAACTGACGTTTATGCCAGCCATAAAGCGCGGCGAAAGTATTGCAGCTGAGGAGTAAAGCATGCGGGTTTTAATTACGGGCGCGAATGGTTTTGTAGGTAAGAACCTACAGCTCCACTTAGTCGAGCGTAGCAATGTAGAAGTGCTGTGCTTTACTCGTGATCATACATCGGCTGATTTATGTCAGCTGGTTGCACAAGCTGATCTAGTATTTCACTTGGCTGGTGTTAATCGCCCACGAGATCTAGCCGAGTTTCAGCAAGGTAATACTGACTTAACTCAAGCCTTGTGCGATGCATTGCAACAGTCAGGTAAAGCCACTCCTGTGGTCTATAGCTCCTCGATTCAAGCGGAAGCAGACAATCCCTACGGCGCCAGCAAACGTGCCGCTGAAAATGCCTTATTAGCCTATGCTAAAGAAAGCGGTGCTGCCGTATTCATTTACCGTTTATCCAACGTCTTTGGTAAGTGGGCGCGCCCGAATTACAACTCAGCAGTTGCCACCTTCTGTAACAACATCTCTCAAGGGTTGCCGATTCAGATCAATGACCCCAGTGCGCAAATTAACTTGGTGTACATCGACGATGTTGTGAAGTCGTTCTTACAGGTGATGGATGGCCAGCTTACACAAGTTGGCTTTGTTGAAATTGCTCCGCAGTATCAAATCAGCGTGGGTGACTTGGCTGAGCAGCTTCAAGCTTTTAAAGACAGCCGCGACAGCTTAGTTACTGAGAGTGTAGGCAATGGTTTGATTCGTGCGCTGTACTCGACCTATGTCAGTTACTTGAGGCCAGAGCAGTTCAGCTACCAAGTGCCTAAGTATGGTGATGAGCGCGGCGTGTTTGTTGAAATGCTAAAAACTAAAGATGCAGGACAATTTTCATTCTTCACTGCGCATCCAGGCATTACCCGTGGCGGTCATTACCATCACTCTAAAACTGAAAAGTTCTTGGTCATTAAAGGCCAAGCCTGCTTTCGCTTCAGGCACATGATGACAAGTGAGTATTATGAGCTGCGCACGAGTGGCGAGCAGCCTGAGATTGTCGAAACCGTTACCGGCTGGACTCACGACATCACCAATGTCGGCGACGATGAAATGATTGTGATGCTCTGGGCCAATGAAATTTTCGACCGTGAAAACCCAGACACCTTTGCCCGGCCAGTCGGCACAGCTCCCTGATTGAGATTTTGATTAATGAAAAAGATGCGTGTTGCAACTGTTGTAGGTACTCGCCCAGAGATCATTCGTTTAGCACGAGTCATGGCTGCGCTAGATAAGTATTGCGACCATGTGCTTATTCACACTGGCCAAAACTACGACTACGAACTCAATCAGATCTTTTTTGATGACTTAGGTATTCGCAAGCCCGACCACTTTTTAAATGCCGCAGGTGCCACGGGCGCTGAAACCATCGGCAATGTGATTATCGCTGTAGATCGTGTGCTAGCTGAAGTTCAGCCCGAGGCTTTGCTTGTGTTGGGTGATACCAACAGCTGTATGGCAGTCA
>TARA_R110001599_G_scaffold58572_2_pt1 | contig 13202 bp, 5 predicted proteins | sample TARA_R110001599 | Tara Oceans TARA_R110001599 (sample SAMEA4398360) | marine metagenome | biome: Polar Biome; feature: [MES] marine water layer (ENVO:01000295) within the mesopelagic zone...; material: water (ENVO:00002006), including particulate matter (ENVO:01000060) such as...... | reverse complement strand
ATGCAGCAATGCTAGAGCTTTCACTCAAAACTCAAAATAAGGCAAAAAGAGTTAGAATTGAGACAATTGACCAGATAATTAAATCAAATAATCTTTTAGGTACTGCCACAGAACAAGAAAAACAAATTACGGAGTTGAAAGAAGAAAAGAAGACACTAGAAAACTCTATGACAAAAACAGGAGTCCAGCAAGGAGAAATAGCGCTTGCAAGAATACAATCAGAGCAAAAACTTCTTTCGATTTTTACTCGACAACAACAGGCTTCTGTAACTATGCTGAATAATGAGATTAGAAGAGCAGAAATGACACAAGAAAGAGCTTTTCTTGAAGGAGGAAATCAACAAGGAGCTGTTGCAAACCTGGCTTTGCATAATAAGACTTTGGAAACACGAAAAGCTGTAGCTGCGATAGAGTTTAACATGACTGTTAAACAAGTAGCAATGCAACACAAACTACTGACTGCACAAATGACTCTTGCCAAACTACAAGCAGAGCAGGCTGGCGCTAGTGTCAAGGATTTAGCAATTTATGATGAAGTAATACAAATGAGTGCAGACGCTATGAGTTCAACAATTCAAGCAGGCGCAGATACTTTATCATTACAACTAGAAGGTCTTGAGCTTAATACAGAGAAACTTACAGATAAAATAAAACAGCAAGTACTTGAAGGAATAAAATCTGGTTCTACAAGTGGAGCACAGCAGCTGTTCGATTTAGTAGAGCAGGGAGCTTTTGGAGGAGGTGCTGGAGCAGGTATTGGACAGTTACTCACATCAGATGATCTCAGTGACAAAGTAGAAGGACTTAAAGCAGTACTTGCACCTGCCATGGAATCCTTAGCCGAATTAGGCCCTGACGGAGAGATGCTTAATGGGGTTATTGGAGGTGCTATTGCAATTGCAGATGCTTACACGATGATGGGAAGTAATATACAAAAAGCTGGAGACTCTATGGGAGCAAATGCTGCACAAGCTCAATTTGCAGCAAGCTCATTAAGTGCTGTAGGAGACATGATGACCGCAAAGTCTGCCGCACAAGTAGCAGGAATCGATAAAGAAATAGCAGCAGAAAAGAGACGAGACGGAAAATCGAAAGATAGTTTAGCAAAAATTGCCGCTCTTGAAAAGAAAAAAGAGACCATGGAAAGAAAGGCTTTCGCTAAAAACAAGAAAGTACAAATGGCTGTTACAGTCGCAAATACCGCCGCTTCTATGATGGCTGCAGTAGCTGCACCTCCCATAGGTTTAGGACCTCTAGCAGGTATTCCTTTAGCTGTTGCAATGGGAGCAATGGGAGCATTACAGTTAGCAACTATATCAGGAACAAGCTATAGTGGAGGAAGCAGTAGTGCAGGCGAAGGAACTGTTCCAAAAGCAATTTCGGTAGGAAGTAGAAGTAATAGTGTCGATTTAGCCTCTAGCAACAGTGCCTCGGGCGAGCTAGCGTATCTTAGAGGACAGTCTGGCACGGGCAATGCAGAAAACTTTAGACCTGCTTTTTCTGGTGCTAGATATAGAGCGGCGGGAGGAGCCACAACAGGATTTGTTGTAGGAGAACAAGGACCAGAATTATTTGTCCCAGAAACTCCTGGAACTATAGTACCTAATGATGAAGCAGGGCAAGGACGACCTATGTCAGTTGAATTTAACATATCAGCAGTAGACGGAGCTAGTGTAGAAAATCTATTGCTTGATCAGCGAGGAAGTATTATAAGCATGCTAAGAGAAGCAGCAAATTCTTACGGTGAAGACTTTTTCGAGACTGTAGATACGGGTGACTACACTCCCGCCTCTACAGGCGCAAGGAGTTACTAATGGCAGCTTTTACAGCTTTTTCAGATCTATTACCTGATCCTAATAATTCTATTGGTGTCGCAGGACAAACAGGAGGATCAGCAGGTCCAGGTTTTAAGAGTATTCAAGTTTCTTCAGAACAGCCTATTGTTTCTAATAGAACGAACTCAGGTAGGTACTTAGCTAGAGCACTATCTACTCAAAGATTCGATCTTAGAATTACATACAATGAGCTTACACGAGAACAGTTTGAACCTGTACATAATTTTTTACTCCAAAAACAGGGAGGATTACTTCCTTTTTTTGTTTCTTTGCCTCAAAATATTAGTAGTAGAAACGCTAACTTTGCAACTTTTTCTTCTACGAATGCGGCAAGCCCTGTAGTAACTGCAGCAACAGATATACCAGCAGGATCAACTAGTTTTCTTGTAAACTTAGCTGGAAGTTGGTCTGCAAGTAGTAATGGTACTCCAATGCCTGGAGATATGTTTACTACTATTACTGGAAATAGTAATCATACTAAAACATATCAAGTTGTTAGAGTAGAAACTAATGCGGATTATCTAACAGGAAGTACTCAGCCTAGCACTAGTCAGCTGCGTTTACATGTTGTGCCTGGAATACAAAAACTAATTCTTTCTGGTACTTCTAGTAAATTCCAATTCCATAGCCCAAAAATGAAAGTAATAGTAAAAAGCAAGCAAGAGTACTCGTTAGGAGTAAATAATCTATACAGGTTTTCTTTAAGCTTAGAGGAAGTACAATAATATGTCATTTAGAACAATTAATACCGCCCTTAGAAACTCTCTTTTAACAGGAGAGGAGTTTGTTTATGCTCACCTTATAAAGTTCGAGCACGGGAAACTAGCGACAAGCTCTGAAGGCTCTCAAAGAGCTACAGACTATGCTTACATAACAGATGGTTCTCATGACATAGAGTTTGATGACGGATCTATAGATTCTGCTGGCAATGCTAACGGTATCCAGACTTATATTGCTAATAGAATCAAGAAAGTAGGAGATGTTACTCAAAAGATAGCTCCGACTGCGGCAACAGTGTCTTTGCAGCTTTCTTCTTTAGCCTTAAATACTAATATTACTCAAGATATAACTATCGCTGCAGCAGTAAGTGGAAGCAGTACAACTATAGACGGTATTTCAAAATTTGGAAAAACTACTATTGTCGGAGTAAATGATTTAGTACAGCTAGGGTTTGCCGAAGGAGACAAAGTAAGACTATTAATGTCTAACGGTAGTGACTCGGGAAACAATACTGCCGGAAATAATAATAATCTTTACTTTAGGATTGATTCTTTTACAAACGAAAATAAAACTATTAATGTAACAGCAATAGATAAAACTTTAACAGCAGTGACTACCGCTAGAATTGCTACCTTAGATTTTGCATCGGAAGAAGCCATAGGTCCTTTACGTAATAGAGGTATAGCTGGGTATGCTAGCTACTTGAACAGAAGTGTTTCAATATATAAAGCACACATAAACCCTGCTACTGGTAAAGTAATTGGGATGGTTGAAAATACAAAAAAAGAAGGTCCTTACTTACTTTATAAAGGCATAATAGCTACTGCAAAATTATCTGAAGATGCAACTAAAGACTCTAGAATTTCTTGGGGATTGGTTAGCCATTGGGGAGATTTTCAGAGAGTAAATAATAGAATAACTTCAGACTCCGAACACAGAAAAACAGATGCTGCGGGTATGTCTGATCTTGATTCTTTAGTTCGCCCTGAGTATGCAAAAGACTTAGGATTTCAACACTCAGAACAAGCAGTTAATTTGTTAACTCAGTATACTACCATAGAATCAGAACCTAGAACAGGAAAGAAAAAGAAATGGTACGGCAAAAAAGTTTATATTTACTATGTAGACGTTGAGAAAACAAATGATGTTGACATAAAGTTTAACTTACAAGCAAAAGCCTTGCCTGTAATATATGGAGTAAACAAAACTAAAGGTTTGCCTGTTTTTGTAGATACAGATAAAACCGATGCTTCACTATTATACATAGCTTATGCCTTATGTGAGGGTCAGATTGCAGGACTTTATGATATTCATTTTGATGATTCCTCAAGTATTTGTGTAGATAAAATAGACTCAGACAGTAGAAGTACTCAGACAGACAATCAAAATATAGATGTTTTGTGTATGGGACGACAGGATAAAGGAGAAACATTAGGTTTCGATACTGTAGAGTCCAGTACGAAGAGCTTGTTTAGTTTACCAGGAGGATCTTATGGTACTACAAGTTGGTCTACAGAAGGTTGGACCCAACAAGATATATCTGCACGAAGCATGGAAGGCTTTCAACCTACTACTGCTTGGACACAAAAAACAAACACAACTTCAGCAGTCTCTTCAACAGGACAAGGAGTAAAAGCAGGAAAAGGTACTGTATTTGAAACTCCTATTGATTCTCAATTTGTTTTCTATGACGGAAGCGCAAATCAAAAAGCCAGCTCTAGTTTTGTAAATATTGCTAAGAATAATAATTTTAAAATACAGTCAGATTACTTTGATACAACAACAGACTATTGGGGGCCAAACCATCAGTTATTAGATACTGCATATTTAACAGCAGAATATACTATAAGTGAGGGTGAAACTACTATTCCTTCTCAGCATTTTACTGTTAGAGGAAAACTAGTAGATTGCTATAACTATGATTTTATGTATCGTAGAGATATTAGATCAGCTAGTGGAGTAAGCGCTTTTGCTCATGTTAATCCTTCTAACTTTAACATAGGAGATGAGGTTAACTTATATAATTCAGAAGGAAATGCTTTAATTTCTGGTGGACCCTATACAGTTGCCGAAGTACGCACTGTATATGATCCTAGTCCTATATTAAATGAAGCAGGTATTCTAAAAGTACGCCTTACCTCAAAACCTGCTTTAGGTGATGTTGGTGCCTTTTATATAAAGAACTCAAATAATGATAAAATATTTCTTCAAACACATAATGGAGTTATACGTTCAGGTACGGTAGGAGCAGAATTAAAAACAACAGTAACTTCTGTAGCTGATGGAACTGCATCAGGAATTAAAGTAACAGCAAACACTAGTGCTCTTACTGGACTTGCAGAAGACTTTAGAAATGTTTTTTCTGTGTCTTTCAATCCTTTTAGCATCAACTTTACCGCATCCCAGCTAGAAGCCCTATCTAGGCTAATAGCTGCAATTAAATCAAATACCTACACATTTGATACGATTTCCTCTTCGGGTAGTAATTTATCTGACGGAGTTTTAGATAATATAGGAGAAGGTACAGAAGACAAAGCAGATTTAGTAGGAACAGAAGTAATAATTAAAGATGCTGTGCGACTTGACTCTGGTGCAAGCTCTGTAACTGACTATTATAAAGGTGCAAAAATTGAGTTAAAAACCATAGTAGACGGACAAGCAAGACTTTATGAAAGATGGATAAAAAACTACAATGGTACTACAAAAACAGCATATTTAGACGAAGAGCTTCCTTTTCAAGCTCAAGCATCTTGGACATTTAAAGTATATACCACTCCTGATGAAAGAGTATCTATAAACCCTGCTATGCAGTGTTTAGACTACCTTCAGAGTGATAGGTTTGGTCCAGAAATGAAACTTAACGAGGATCTAGACTTAGAATCTTTTATCTCGGCAGCACAAGATTGCGACGAAAGATCAAATGTTATAGTTTCTTTTTATTCAAATGTTTCTGAATCAGTATTTGGTATAGGAGATAAGTTTAGGTATCCTGCTACTGGAATTGCTCAGTTTATTGGAACCGTAAAATCAAAACAAACTTTTACTTCTTTATATAAAGGAACAAATGCAGATCGTGTGCAAGTAGAGTTTACAGATGTTTTAGGCAAGCTAGGAACAAAATGGAATAACTGGCGAACCTTTAAGCAAGGAGACTTAATTTGGTATCAAAGCAAATTTAGTGGGGCAGCAGGAGACGCGGAGTCAAGTACAAGTGTTGTATTTAACGCAACTGGAAATGGTACTACAAATATTGTAGAAAGCTCTCCGTCATCAGGAAATGTAAACTTAAATCTTACTAATTTAACTGTCGTTAACTCCGTTTCGCTTAGAAAAGTAGGCACTAGTAGCGATTATTCAATCTCTTTAATTCCTAATTTTGAAGGCAATCCTCTTGTAAAATCCTTTGACCTAGGAAGTGCTTCCTACGCTAAAAGTGGATATACTTTGTATGATTCTGATGGTGTTAAATACTGGAGATATGTTGGGTGGGATGCACACGAACAAAGCTATGCTACTAGGCATCAGTTAAGTCCTATTATAGATACTTCGCGTACTTTGTTAGAAAATACTAATGATTTTCTTCAGCATTTTAATGGTATGTTGCGCTACAATGCGGGTAAATATGAATTAGCAATACAAAAAGCTTCTGTAGCTGCTGACTATGAAACTATTGAGATTGAGCACGATACGTACACTCCTCACGTTATAACAGAAGACGATATTATAGGTCCTATTAATGTAGATGATGCAGGCCAAAAAGGAATGTTTAACACTATGAGTTCCACTCTTAGTGATCCTTTAACTTTATTTAATGAAAGACAAGTTACATTTTTTAACTCCGATTATTTAAAACAAGATAAGTATGTACCAAAGAAAGGCACTGCAAGTACTCCTTTTATAACAAATTATTTTAATGCAAGAATGTTTGCTAAACTGAACCTAGACTTGTCTAGATTCAGTATTGGCATTAACTTTACAATGGGACCAAAAGGCACTCTTCTTTTGCCCGGACAAACAATAAAAGTAAATCATGGTCGTTTTGGTTGGGAAAACAAAGAATTTAGAATAACAAGTATTGTTTTAACTTCGGATTGTTTAGTACGAATAACAGCAGAAGAGCATGATAATGATTCTTTTTCTAATGTTAATAGTTTAACTGTAGGCTCTGTTTCTACAGGAGAACAAAGTAGTTTTAGCCCTATAAAATCTCCTGATGCTCCTTCTTCTATACAGATTGGTGCAGCGAAAAGAGGAGGAGTTTTTCTTTCTTGGACAAATGTAGATAGATTCAATCCTAGTACATTTACTGTTCAGATTTGGAGAAACAGTAATATTTCGTTTACAGGAGGATCAGGAGCAACCTTAGTAGGAACATCAAAAGGTACAAACTTTACCGACCAAGTTACAAACGAAGGCAGGACTACTAACTATTATTGGTTAAGGTATGAAGTATTAGTACCGGCAAGAAGAAGCAAGCAAACTGCTCCTAGAGAGCTTTTTAGTAATTATAATCCGGCAAAAACTGCAAATGGTCTTGAAGGCATATCGGACGGCGCTTTAGACGGTTCTGTAATTAATTTTTCAAACTCTAACTGTACAATTCCTACAGACTCAAGTGACGCTCTTGTATTTAGCAATACTGGCAATACTATTTCTGTAAATATTGGAGCAACTGCAGTCCCTTACGATAGTAGTAGCCCTTATGCTTCTCCTTCCTTTAGAATTACACAGTATACTACAAGCGGAATAACTCTTGCAAATCCTCATATTAGTAGTCAATCAGGAAATAGCTATGTAACAAATAATATTGCTGGAATGTCAGGAGCTACAGGAACAATAACTTATACAATTGTAGTAAAAGATACCATTGATAGAGAAGTAACATTTACTCGCGTTCAGACTTTTTCAAAATCTTTAAGAGGAAGTACTGGAGCCACAGGAGTGAATTCTAGAACAGTTGTTTTAAGTTCTGATCAAATGGCATTTACTTATGACGAGAACGGTGCTAACCCTTCTCCAAGTACTACAACTCTTCGTGCTTCCTCTTTAAATACTTCTGGCACTGCAAAATATCAATTCGTAAAGATTGCAGCAAATGGTTCAGTAACCGTACTACAAGCAATTAATACTCAAGCCACGTACACGTATACACCCCCTGCGAGTTTTGCAAATACTCCAGAAACAATAGAAGTAAGACTATTTGAAGGGTCAGATGCTGTCACTCAATATGCCTCTGATTCTATTGCAGTTGGAGCAATTAAAGAATCAAGTAGTGCACTAAGTGCTATAATGAGCAATGAAGCGCATGCTGTTCCTGCGAGTTTTGCGGGAGTTGTAAGTAGTATGGCTGATTCTGGTACTACCCTTGCTGTCTTTGAAGGAGCTACAGCTCTTGCTTTTATAGCAAGTGGAACAGCAGCTGCCGGACAATTTAAAATAACAGCCAGTGCAACAAATATTAGTACTGTTGGCACAATTACAGATTCTGGAACATTTGCAACTATCGGAAACCATAGTGGTTTTAGCTCTAGTAGCAATACTGCAAAGGTTGTGTACACAATTAGTGGTAAACGTGCAGACGGAACAGCTTTTAGCTTTACTAGACAACAAACATTTAGTAAGTCTTCAAATGCTCAATCAGTAATAACTGTTGAACTAACTAATCCAATTTCTCAGCTTCCTACAAACATAGCAGGAGCCACAACATTTACTACCTCTCCTACAGACATTCGTGTAAAAGAAGGAGAAACTGAACTTACTTTTATAACAACTGGAACAACTGCCGCTGGGCAGTATAAAGTCACAACCGCAGTAAGCCCTGCTAATAGTATAACGGTAGGTAGTATAACAAGAATAAGTAGCCTGTTTGCTCGAACAGGCGCACACTCTAGTATGAATGCGGATAGTGCAGATGTAATTTATACTATTAGTGGAATACGAGCCGATGGAGAGGTTTTTAGTCGGTCTATCGCACAGTCGTTAACAAAAAATAAAATTGGTGCTACAGGAGGCACTGGTCCAACCTCTCCGCGAGTACGAAGTGGGTATATTTATTATCAAAGTGCTTCTGCAACAAACCCTGCTTCAAGCGCAGTAAGCAACACAAATGTTACTTATAATTTTACTACTGATACTTTATCGGGAGGAGTTATAGGAACTGCTTCAACAAAATGGAATCAGATACAACCAACATTTACAGGAAGTAATTCAAATAAATACTGGTATGCTCGATATACTGTATCAGAAGCAAGTTTTGGAGGAACTGCGACTGTAACACTTTCTATAGGATATGAAGGACAAAACTTTACTGGTCTTGTTACTTTTAGTTCCAATCAGATTACCGATGGAAGCAATAGTATTAGTACCAGTGGAAGTGGGAGTAGTACAACTATTGACGGAGGTTCGATTACTGCGGACAGCATCACCTCAAATAAAATAAAGCTTAGTGGCACTGGTAAGCTTGTTATTTCTGCGATTGACAATGATGCAGGATTCCAAGGAAATACTTCCACAAGAACAGGAGGATCTGTAGGCGGCTGGACTTTAAGCTCTACCGAACTAACAGGAGGAGCTGGAGTAGCAATTAAATCAGGTCTTACTGATTATAGTCCTACAGACGGTACTGCAAGTGGCTTTTATTTGGGGAATGAAAATAATAGTTTTACTGGTAATGTTGACAAACCTGTATTTATGGTAGGAACAGAACAAGGAGAGCGTCTTACATGGAACGGAAGTATTTTAGAGATGGAAGGCACTCTCAAGGTAGGAACTCTTGGTTCAGGATGGGGAATAAACCAATATGGAATTTATGCTCCTGCTAACGTATCTGGCGCGGTGCCTTCAAGTGGCGGCAACAATAATACTAAGTATACGTCGCTCGTAAGCAGTAAAAATGTTATTCAGCTTTTATATGATGCAACTCATGGAGGAAGTATTCATAGCCATAGTTTTTACATTGCAAAAGATGGAACAGCAGGTTTAGGGGGTTGGACAATTGATAGTGGCGGTATATTTACAGGAACTAAAGATACTAGTGGATATACAAGTACTGCGGGGCACATTACTTTAGCATCTGCGGGTAGTCTTCATTCCAAAAACTTTTATATTGATACTAGCGGAAATGCCTTCTTTAAAGGAAGTGTACAAGGTGGAGACATTGACACCTCCACAGCAGCAATACCAACAGGAACAAATTCAGGTTATGGACTATATCCTGACGGATCTATGTTTGTAGGCGATATAAACAGACATATTCTTGTAACTACTTCCGGAGAACTAAATGTTGTAGGACTAACTTCTGATGATATTATTGGAGCACAGATAGGTGTAACAGAAATAATAGAGTTTGATGCTTACAAGAATGATAGATTTTACCCTTACTATCAAGCAACTTCATCAAGTAGCAACTATCATATGAAATTACCTGCCGCTAGCTATACTTATTCAAACCAAAGTAATGCCGGTAAAACTGCTTATAGTTCGATTTTTGGATCAACCAACCCTAGTACAGCACTCCGTACAGCTTGGGACGCAAAACATCTTGGATCTACTTCTTCTAGTGGTCTAGGAAATAATTATTTAACAATGGGCACAATTCCTGCAAAAACTTTTACCTACAGGCCCTATCTACAGTTTCATGGAAATATACAAGTCTATGATCATGCTGAGATACGTTTTCAGGTTCAACATAATATAGATACGGGTGCTTCCGTAGTAAACTCCTTTAATATAGTAGGAAGTCAGTTTTCTACTTTTTATTATACTTATATAATGACAATTACTGCTCCTACTTCTAATTTTTCTACTCTTAGTGCAAACCAAAGTTCATACATTGGCCAAGAAGTTACAGTAGTAAGTAACTCTCAAACCTTAACTTTACAGATAAGCTCTATTTTTGTGTTTGGGTCTACTATTTACGTGTATTTTTCTACGCCTCCAGCGTGGTTTAGTGCCAGTGCGTCAGCTACTATGACTTTACCTACTATTGCAGCTACTACCACTGCTTTTACAAACGTAGGTAAAGAGTTTAGAGTTACATCTGATCACGGCAATAGAAGTACTGATCTTGCTACTTTTTCAGTGTTTTTTGACGACTATGTACCTTCTGGAGCAGACGTAGATATTCGCGTATTAGTAAGAAAGTATAATACTGATTCGACTAATGATCACTCTAGAAGAGCAAATGAAATAACTAGCGGAACTGCTTGGGACTGGAATGGAGATATAGAAGCAACAACAAGTGGAGATGATACTGATGTTATATCAGAGTTTACAATGACGGCATTTATTGGTAGAGGAGTATAGCATATGAAAAAACAAATGTGGATAAAAATAGATGCACAGAAAGGAATAATCGGTCCTCAATCCGTCAGAGGCAAGGAAGATACATGGATACCTTATATATCTTATACCGGAGAGATTCCTTCTGGAAAAATCTTGGGTAAAAAATATGAAGATCATCAAGTAAGCGAAATACTATTGGATGGACCGGAGCAGGAGGAAGAAAGTGTAACTATTACTAGGTTGAATAGAACACAAAGAAATATATTTTTACAAGAAACAACGCTACAAGGATGGGGAGATAAAGACTATCGAGACGCCCAAAGTACAGAAACACTAACAGCATGGGATACTTATAGACAGGCTTTACGAGACTTTCCTACTACACATTCCGAATTCTCCACTAGAAAACTAAAGAGATCGGAGTTTCCGACAAAACCAACTTAGGATTAATATTAAATGAGACAAACATGGCAACTATGGGAGGGAACTCTCTCTCCAGAATTATGCGATAGCTATACTCGACTTTGTAAAGAAACATGTACTTTAGAAGATGGAAGTACTTTTAATAGTGATATTTCTCACAGAAAAACAAAAATTGGATGGACAAACCTACCGCAGCTAAAACAACTTGCAAAAGACTATTCTGATGAAGCAAATCGAGCAGCGTTTGGGTTTGATGTAAGTTTTATACCTTCTATACAGTTTGGAGAATATACTTCTGGTTCTTTTTATGGCTGGCACCATGATATAGACTGGACAGATAATAAAATGTATGATAGAAAACTTTCTATAGTTGTACAGCTCAGTGATCCTACCACATACAGTGGAGGGGACTTTGAATTCAAAACCGTAGAGACTCCGCAAGCTTTCAAAACTCAAGGATCTATACTTGTGTTTCCTAGTTATTTAGAGCACCAGGTAACCTCTGTAACAGAAGGCACAAGACACTCCTTAGTCTGTTGGGCAGAAGGCCCTAGGTGGAGGTAATAAAAATAATTCTTGACAAGAAATGTGTATGTTGATATAATACTGACTATGTGGAAAATAAATTCCAAAAAGATTAAAAGAGACAATTATGGCAGAAACAATTTCTTTAGTAAAAGGCGATTCCTTAGCTAACTTAGCAGTATCCTTAGTACGAGACGATACTGGGGCCGCTTTTGTACCAGAATCTTCTTCCGTACTAAATATTCGTGTTAGAAAAAAAGGTACAACAACTGTACTGTCTGGGTTTCCTTTAGCTCACGATTCTGCTACCTCAAGTTTTGCTACTGGGCAAATAGTATTTAAGTTAGGTACTTTTTTATCTACAGCAGACGAGGGTTACTACGAAGGAGAAATAGAAATTATTTTTAATCCTGGCGCTTCCCAAACAACACAAACCGTATTTGAAGTTTTAAACTTCAGAGTGAGAGCTGAATTTGGATGATGAGACTTGGTTATCAGTTTTTGGTACCTCCTACTGTAGAAGGTCCAAAGCTTGGTGAAGTAAAAGTAATAGCCTCTAATGCTAATATTACAGTAGCACAGGCAGTCCTGCAAAACACTCCAGAAATAAAACAAACACTTTCTAATACTCCTCAGATAGGGTCATTAAGTGTAGTAGCTACCGAGATTAAGCTACATATAGGTAAAGCTACTACAACTAATCTTGAACTAAACAAAGTAAGTGTATTATTAAGACCTAATATTAAAAATGCTGGATTAAATCATCCTACTCCTTTTTTCAGTACAGTTGTTATAGATAGAACAGCAAACGCGGAAGAAGCAGCAAAAGTATTAATTAAAAGAATACAAACTCAAATACCTATACTATCAACACTACAGTTAATTGCTGTACCTAAAGTATTAAAAGTATCTTTTGATTTATTAGTACAGAGAATAGAGCACACTGTTTTAACTATGGAAACGGATACAGCCGTTTCTCTAAAGATAGAAAAAATACTAAAAGTAGCAACAACTGTTGCGTCTAACTCAAATATTTCTTTGCAGAAAAAAATTCAGTCATCGGCTCTTACTACTTCCGAGGCTCTAACAACTTTAGCAAAAATTGAAGAATCCTTCCTGCAAGCAAAGATGGATGCCACTGTAAACGTAATAAAAAATAATAATCTTGAAATTGACGCTACAGTTAAAACTATTAAAGAGATACAAAAAGGTAGACAAACATCTAGTACAGATATAGCTACTTTAATAGAAGTGCTTCTTATAAGATTCTCTAATACTCAATCTTTTATGAAAGCACGTTCTTCTCTTGCTGTAGGGCCTTTTAAATCCTCCTTACCACAAGTTAAAAGTCTTCCAGCAAAATCAGTAAAAAAAGTAAGAGGTATTAGTGACTTTTTTCCTTATGCAGATGCAGGA
>TARA_R110001599_G_scaffold21138_13_pt1 | contig 13240 bp, 10 predicted proteins | sample TARA_R110001599 | Tara Oceans TARA_R110001599 (sample SAMEA4398360) | marine metagenome | biome: Polar Biome; feature: [MES] marine water layer (ENVO:01000295) within the mesopelagic zone...; material: water (ENVO:00002006), including particulate matter (ENVO:01000060) such... | reverse complement strand
CCCCCGCGAGCTGTGCGACTTGCAGGCCGTAGCTTTGGCTGGCGGGACCAGGTTTTACTGAGTGTAAAAACACCACATGGCCATCATGTTCGGCAGCGGCTAGATGCACGTTGGCGACACCTTCGAGCAAATCAGGAAGTGCCGTGAGTTCAAAATAGTGCGTGGCAAACAAGCTTAAGGAGCGGCATTGCATAGCGAGATATTCTGCCGCCGCCCACGCCAGTGAGAGGCCGTCGAAGGTGCTAGTGCCACGGCCGATTTCATCCATGATGACTAGGCTGTGTGGTGTCGCATTATGCAAAATAGTGGCGGCTTCGGTCATCTCGACCATGAAAGTGGATCGGCCAGAGGCGAGGTCATCTGATGAGCCAATACGCGTGAAGATGCGATCGACTGGGCCAATGCTGGCAGCGCTGGCGGGCACATGGCTGCCGATATGCGCGAGCAGCACAATGAGCGCGGTTTGCCGCATATAGGTGGATTTACCGCCCATATTCGGGCCAGTGACCACCAACATACGCTGCTCGTTGTCGAGGCGAAGATCATTGGCGGTGAAAGGCTCGCTGAGTAAGCGCTCGACCACAGGGTGGCGGCCGGCCTCGATGGTAATGCCGGGTTCGTCGAGCAGTGTTGGTTTGGCCCAATTCAGCGTATCAGCGCGTTCGGCGAGACAGACTAGCGCATCTAACTCGGCTAGCGATTCGCAGAGTGCTTGCAGCGGTGTGAGCTCAAAGATGATGGCATCGAGCAAGTCTTCAAACAGCTGTTTTTCGCGTGCCAAGGCTCGGGCCGAGGCCGACAGCGCTTTATCTTCGAAGGCTTTGAGTTCGGGCGTGATGTAGCGCTCAACATTTTTCAGCGTTTGGCGGCGAATGAAATGTGCTGGCGCTTGCTCTGCGTGTAGCCGCGAGAGCTCAAAGTAATAGCCACTGATGCGGTTATAGCCAATTTTTAGTGCGGCAATGCCAGAGGCTTCACGCTCTTTTGCTTCTAGCGCGAGCAGGTAATCGCCGGCGTTTGTGCTTAAGCCGCGCAGCTCATCGAGGTCAGCATCGAAGCCATCGGCGATAACGCCGCCATCGCGCAAAACTGCTGGAGGCGCTTCAACCACGGCGCGTTGTAAGAGATCTGCCAGCGCGGGTTGTGGTGCGATGTTGCCGGCTAGCGCTTGTAGGCGTGTGGATTGGCGGATGCTAAGCCATTGCGCAAAATCTGGGATGAGTGCGAGTAAATTACGTAGACGTGCCAGGTCGCGCGGGCGGGCGCTGCGCAATGCCACGCGCGAAAGTACGCGCTCGCCATCGCCCATATCAGCTAGTGGCTGGCTGAGTTTATCCCAGGCATGGTCAGCGATGAGTTCATCGATGGCTTGTTGGCGCCAGAGCAGAATTTCACGTACACGAATAGGCTGATGCAGCCAGCGTCGCAATAAGCGGCTGCCCATAGCCGAGCGAGTTTGGTCGAGAATGCCGGCCAAAGTGCTACGTGTATCGCCCGCGAGGGTATGGGTAATTTCGAGATTACGCCGTGTTGCGGCATCGAGTTGCAGTGTGTCTTTGGCATTATCGACTTGGATACCACGTAAATGCGGCAGAGCATTGCGCTGGGTTTCGCGGGCATAGACTAATAACGCACCGGCGGCGGCAATGGCACTGGGCATCGCTTCGCAGCCAAAGCCCTGTAGGTCATGCACGCCGAATTGTTGGCAGAGCTGACGATGGCCGCTGTCACGATCGAAATGCCACGGTAAGCGTCCACGTAGACCGCGCTGGCCTTCGAGCTGGGCGCGCCAAGAAACATCTTCGGGGTAGAGCACTTCAGCTGCTTGGATGCGTGCGAGCTCGCCGAGCACGTGGTCAATGTCGCTGAGTTCCTGCACATTAAAGCGGCCGCTAGACATATCTAAATAGGCCAAGCCCCAGCGTTCATTTAGGCAGACTAACGCGGCGAGTAGCGTATCGCGGCGCTCATCTAAAAAAGCGTCATCGCTCACGGTGCCAGGCGTGACCACGCGCGCGACTTGGCGCTCCATTGGGCCTTTTTGTGCGCCGGCTTCGCCGACTTGCTCGCAAACCACCACTGATTCGCCGTGGCGAATGAGGCGGGCGATATAGTTTTCCGCGGCATGGTACGGAATGCCGGCCATCGCGATAGGTGCGCCAGCCGATTTGCCTCGCGCCGTTAGCGTGATGTCGAGCAGGCGTGCGGCTTTTTTGGCGTCATCGAAAAACAGCTCGTAAAAATCGCCCATGCGATAGAACACCAGCTCATTGGGGTGTTCGGCTTTGATGCGTAAATATTGTTGCATCATTGGCGTGTGTTGGGCGTTATCGCTGCTCATAGATGAAACAAGCCTAGTGTTTGCTGGCCACAAGCTAAAGGTGCGTGGCCGATGAGTGAGGGCTGGGAGGATAGCAAACCCAGCCATCAGGCACTAATGCTATGGCAGTTGATTCAAGCGTTGGGCCGCGTCTTCAGCGATTTGTTGAAAGCGCTCGGCGGCGCTGCACAGCGTAGAGATTTGGCTGCACGATTGGCCGCAATACAGCGCCATGTCGTCGAGCTTACCGGTGGCGCCAACGAGTGGCGAGTCGGTGGAAAAGATATACACCGGCTGACCATCTTGATGGCCAATTATTAGGTCGCTATCGGCACTGTCGTATTCGCCACGAGTGGCGGCATTGGCCAGTACGCGCACGGGCGCGGCCTCATGCCAGTTGCGCGCAAAAAGCGTGGTGTATATGGTTTCATCGGCTTCGGCCGCCAACACGCGCTGCTTATGATGCAGGTGAGCATTGGCCTCGTGAGTAGCTAGGAAGGCTGTGCCTAAGCTCACGCCTTGAGCGCCAAGCATCATTGCCGCCGCCACAGCTTGACCGCTTGCGATGCCGCCAGAGGCTACCACCGGCACATCACAGTGCTGAATAATTTGCGGCAATAAAGAGAGTGTTGAGGTTTGGCCACGAACATGACCGCCGGCTTCTTGGCCTTGCACGATCAATACATCAGCGCCGGCAGCTTGCGCGGCATCGGCATCGCACTGATAGCCCACTTGATGAATCACGGTTTTGCCGAGGCTTTTTAAGTAGCGAATCAAGGCCGTGTCGACTTCCCAAAACAGCACAAACGTAGACACATCTAGATCCAAGCAGGTGTCGACTTGTTCTTTCAATAGCGCTGCGTTGGTGCAGGCCGGAATTAAGTTCACGGCAAATGGCGCTTGGTTGAGTTCGCGCAATGCCAAGATCTCACTGCGGATTAATGCGGCTGGCTCGCGCACCATGCCGAGCACCCCAAAACCGCCGGCATTGCTAACGGCAGCGGCAAGCTTATGGCGCGCGACACCGCCCATACCGGCGAGCATGATCGGATACTCACAGCCTAAAATTTTCAGCAGCGGGGCGCTACGCTGAGTCAGAGCATTTAGGCTGTGGTTTGGCATGCCTTATTCCATTGTCTGAGAGGCGTGCTATAGGGTGCAAATAGTCGCCGATAGGTTGCTGAGTAAGTCGCTTTCGAGCGAGAAGGTTACCGAGGTATTCATCGGCTCGGTGGAGCCGACTTTAGGCCCGAAATAGCTGGCCTAGCAAGTCAATACAGTGCTCTTCGCGGACATGGCGACTCCGAGTGCCACCATAGCTGCATTCTCCTTCAAAGAAGCATATTATTTACCTGTTTATTTTTGGAGAGTCGTGCGATGTCGCTGATGAATGATCGTTTTACCGTGCTTGCGCATCCATTTCGCATCTTCTTTTTAAGCTCGGCGATTATGGCCGCAGTGCTGATTCCGCTCTGGGTGTATCTGCTCACCAGCGGGGTGAGCGCGCACTTGGCATTGCCACCGCTGCTCTGGCATCAGCACGAAATGCTGGCGGCGTTTTTATATCCAGCCATTGCCGGCTTCTTGCTCACCGCAGTCTGTAATTGGACGGGTACGCCGCCACCGGCCCGTAGTCATTTGCTCATGCTCTGGTTGGTCTGGCTTGCCGGTCGCCTAGCAATGGGCTTTGGCCAAGGTTTTGAAGTAGTGGCGGCCATCGTTGATTTGGCATTTATGCCGATGGTGGCCTGCTTTTTTGGCCTGAAAGTGTGGCGCGCTCAGCAAAAGCGCCAGCTGATTTTAGTCTGTGGCATCTGCCTGTTTTGGCTCTTGGATCTTGGCTTTCATATCACCGATCAAGTACGTTTTTTTCACGCACAAATTTTATTGGCAGGCGCATTAATTTTGGTGGTGGGCGGTCGTATTACGCCAGCATTTACCAATAATTGGTTGCGCCAAAATGCGCCACAAGCGCCGCAGATCGCTAGTCATGAGCGCCTAGATCGCATTGGCTTGATCATGGCCGTGTCGCTGGTATTGACGCAGGCCATGTTTGCCCAACTATCACCGCTTGGTGCCGTGATGGCGCTAGGCGCTGGCGTGGTGACGTTAGCTAGGTTGTGGCAATGGCGATTGTATTGGGTGAGGCAGGAGCCATTGCTTTGGGTGCTACAGCTTGGCCAACTCTGGGTTGCTATCGGTTACATACTGTTTGCTTGCACGGCGCTAGGTTGGTTGCCAGCGAATGTGTGGCTGCATACGCTTGGTGCCGGCGCGATGGGAACGATGATTTTAGGCGTGATGACGCGAGTGTGTATGGGGCATACCGGCCGCGCGCTTCAGTTGCCGAGTGGCGGCGTATGGATTTATATCTTGGTGACAGCTGCTGTGTTGGTACGCTTAGCAGCGGCACTGAATTGGATTGCGCTGCCGCTGGGATGGTGGTTGGCAGCGGCATTATGGAGCTTGGCTTTCGGCCTATTTTTGCTGCGTTATAGCGGTATTTTGCTGGCGCCTCGCCCTGATGGAAAGATGGGATGATTTATAGGTCGCGCTAAACTACGTGCTAATTAGTGCGGAAATTGCGCGGCATAGCACACCGATGAACTTGGATCCTGCTGCTTATCCTGCGCATCCTCGAGGAAGTCAGCAAGCACGCGCGCATGGCTGGTGTCGGGGTCGCGCGCAGCAAATAGCAGAGTTATTGGGCCATCTTGCGCCATGCCGAGTAAATTCATCCAATGCGATGGCTCGGCGTTAAGTTCTTGCAGATAGTGCTGACTAAACTCCTCGAAGCGCTCTTTGCGATGGCCATACCAGGTGCGCAATGCAGGGCTGGGCGCGGCGTCTTTGCACCAGTCATCGAAAGGTAGGTCTTGCTTGCGCACACCGCGCGGCCAGAGGCGATCAACAAAAATACGACGGCCATCCTCAGGGCTAGGCTCTTCGTAAACACGTTTGATATTGACCATCAGCGCGCGCTCATACCGCCTAAACATAAATACTGTGTTTCTAAGTATTCGTCGATGCCATATTTCGAGCCTTCACGGCCAAGGCCGGACTCTTTTACCCCCCCGAATGGCGCCATTTCGTTGGAAATAATGCCTTCATTGATACCTACCATGCCGTATTCCAAACGCTCGGCCACCGACCATAATTGCTGCAAATTGCGGCCATAAAGGTAAGCGGCCAACCCCGCGCTAGTGTCGTTGGCTAGGGCTACGGCGTGGTCGGCGTCGCGGATGCGAATGAGCGGCGCAACTGGGCCAAAGCTTTCTTGCTGCGCGATGGGCATGTCGTTGCTGACGTTTAGCAGCACGGTGGGTTGATAGAAGCTGCCACCGAGTGCATGGCGTGCGCCGCCCATGGCGACATGCGCGCCAGCGGCGATGCTTTCATTGACCAGGCGTTCGACTTTATCGACTGCGGCGGCATTGATTAGCGGGCCGATGGTTGTGCCCTCGTCGACGCCATTGCCAACGACAAGTTTTGCTACGGCCGCTTGTAGTTTTTCGGCAAAGGCATCGTAGATTTTTTCATGCACCAAAAAGCGGTTGGCGCAGACACAGGTTTGCCCGGCGTTACGATATTTAGAGGCTAGCGCCCCGACAACGGCTGCGTCTAAGTCAGCGTCTTCGAGCACGATAAACGGGGCATTGCCACCAAGTTCTAACGACACGCGCTTGACTGTATTGGCACAGGCGGCCATGAGTTTTTTGCCAACTGGTGTGGAGCCAGTGAAGGACAATTTGCGCACGATGGGGCTTTGCGTGAGCACTTCGCCAACGACAGATGCGTGAGCTGAAGTGATGATATTTAACACGCCATCAGGCAGGCCGGCTTGCTTGCCGAGCTCAGCTAAAGCCAGCGCACAAAGTGGAGTAACGCCGGCGGGTTTGACCACTGAAGTGCAGCCGACTGCAAGCGCCGGTGCGACCTTGCGTGTGATCATGGCGATGGGAAAGTTCCACGGCGTAATCGCGACAGTAACGCCGATCGGCTGCTTCAGTGCGATTAATCGGCGATCAGGTGTAGGGCCAGGAATGACATCGCCATAGGCGCGTTTGCCCTCTTCGGCAAACCACTCAATAAACGAAGCACCATAGGCGACTTCACCACGTGACTCAGCCAAAGGCTTGCCTTGTTCGGCGGTCATCAGCTGCGCAAGATCTTCTTGGTTGGCCATAATGAGGTCGAACCAACGCTTGAGAATTTGGCTGCGCGTTTTCGCTGCCAGTGCTCGCCATGCTGGTAATGCGCGCTCGGCGGCCTCGATAGCTAATTGTGTTTCCGCAGCGCCCATATCGGGCACATCGGCAATGTGTTCGCCAGTGGCTGGGTTGTTAATGGCATAGGTTGCGCCAGAGTTGGCCGCCTGCCATTTGCCATTGATAAAAGCGAGTTGGCGCAGCAGTGAATTACTAAATGTCATGATGCTCTCCGTAAAATAGCGCTTGCACGAGGTTTGCCAGCTCAGTGGCCTATCAGCAATGGTATGAGTGCGGCACGTGTGGCCTGTGGAATGGCAACCGATTGGCTGCTGGCGCGATCAACATAAACATGGACAAAGTGGCCAACAGCGGCTGGCGTGTCGTCGTCATTACGAAATAGGCCGATCTCATAGCGCACACTGCGTGTGCCCAAATGTGCGACTCGTACACCGGCGGTGATGGTGTCGGGGAAGGCAATGGGCGCTAAATAGTTGCAGTGAGTTTCCACCACAAAAGCGATTTCGCTGCCGTGATGTATGTCGAGCACGCCAGCATCAATCAGGTAGCGATTCACTGCGGTGTCGAAAAAGCTGTAGTAATTAACGTTGTTCACATGGCCGTAAATATCGTTGTCCATCCATCGTGTGGGCATGCTCAGAAAATGCTTGAACGTGTCGCGGGTGTTGAGTTTTAGGTCTTTCATTAGGGCTTAATACACCGACTGATAAATCGCGAGGGCGTCAACTAATGTGACCTCGCGCGGGTTATTGATGAGCAAGCGCTGTACGGCCATGGCATCTTGCGCCAATAGCGGCAGGTCGGCTTCGCGCACGCCATTGCCGCTAAGCGTTTGGGCAAATGGCATCTCGGCGACTAATGCAGTCATGCGCTCAATAAAGGCTAGTGAGGCTACTTGGTCGTCGCTGCTGGCTTGAATATTTAGCGCGCGCTCTAGCTCTGCATACAGCATGGCGGCAGCGGGTTGGTTAAAGCGCAGCACGGGGCTGAGCACTAGTGCGTTGGTTAGGCCGTGCGGCAAGTGATAGCGCCCGCCGAGTGGATAGGCCAGCGCATGCACGGCAGCTACCGGCGCGTTGGCGAAGGCCATGCCGGCGAAAAGCGAACCCATGAGCATGGCTTCACGCGCATCGGCATTTTTCGGCTCAGCGAGCACGGTACGGATATTGTCGTGCAGGGCTTTTAAGGCTTGCAACGCGAGCGCATCCGATAGGGGGTTTTTCTTGTGACGACTGGTGTAGGCCTCGATCGCGTGCACCATGGCGTCAATGCCGGTCGCAGCGGTGATGGCTGGCGGCAGGCCTAGCGTAAGCGTGCTGTCGAGCACAGCAATATCGGGGTAGAGAGCGCTTGAAACAACGCCTTTTTTCTCATCATTAGGCGTGGTCAAAATGCTAATTGGCGTGACTTCTGAGCCTGTGCCAGCGGTGGTCGGTACTTGAATTAATGGCAGACGCGGGCCACGTGCGATATCGACGCCATAAATGCTTGGGATGTCTTGCGGTGTGCGCACTAACAGCGCCACTAATTTCGCCGTATCCATGGCACTGCCACCGCCAAAGCCAATCACTGCATCGGCCCCACTGGCGATAGCTTGAGCTACCGCTGCTTGCACGCTAGCCTCGGGTGGGTCGGCCAACACATCGGTATATAAAGTGTGCTTTAACTTTTCAGCCCCTAGGCCTGCGAGTAGCGACTTTGTTAGTCCGCTATTGTGCAAAAACGCATCGGTGACGATAAACACATGGCTGGCGCCTAAGCCCTTCGCTAGCTCACCAATTCGTGCTGCACTGCCTTGCTCGCAAACAATGCGAGGGCTGGTTTCGAAATTAAAACTGGCCATTACAGCGCGGCCTCTAAGACCTTGCGGCTAACCTCAGGCGTGATGGTTTGACGCTCACCGAGCTTGACCATGCCGTGCGCTTTTAGCTGCTCAATAATGGTGTCGATGTGCTGCTCGCCAAGGCCATAAGCACTAAGTGTGGTGCCCACGCCTAGGCGTTCGAAAAACTCTCGGGTGCGCTCAATGGCGGCACTGATGCGCTCATTTGGCGTACCAAAGTTGATGCCCCAAATGCGTTCGGCGTACTGCACCAATTTGTCTTGCTTGGCTTCGCGCTGGATGTCGAGCATGGCCGGCAGCACTACCGCCAGAGTTTGCGCGTGATCGAGGCCGTGCAGTGCGGTGAGTTCGTGGCCGATCATATGCGTCGACCAGTCCTGCGGCACACCAGCACCAATTAGACCGTTCAAGGCTTGGCTGGCGGCCCACATCAGGTTGGCGCGTACATCGACATTGTCGGGCTCGCTAAATGCACGTGGGCCATCCTCGATGAGCGTAAGCAAAATGCCCTCGGCGAAACGATCTTGAATTTTGCCATCGACGGGGTAAGTCAGATATTGCTCAACAACATGGACGAAAGCATCGACTACGCCGTTGCCAACTTGGCGCTTCGGCAGCGTTAGGGTTTTGCTTGGATCCATGACAGCGAATTGTGGAAACAGTAGCGGGCTGCTAAAGGCCATTTTGCTATGCGTGGCGCGAATGGTGACCACCGCGCCGTTATTGGTCTCGGAGCCAGTGGCAGCTAGTGTGACGACCACACCAAGTGGGAGCGCTTGCTTAACCGAGCGGCCACGACTGGTTAAGATGTCCATGGTTTCGCCATCGTGATGAATGGCGGCGGCGATGAATTTGCTGCCGTCCATGACCGAGCCGCCGCCGACAGCGACGATATAGTCTGCTTGTTCGCTGCGGCCAAGCTCAACGGCCTGCATTAAGGTCTCAAAACTGGGGTTGGGTTCGATTCCGCCGAACTCGATAATATGGCGATCGCCCAGCGCTGCTTTGACTTCATCTAGCGTGCCGGTAGTTTTCACGCTACCGCCGCCGTAAGTCACTAGCACGCGAGCATTGGCGGGCACTTCCTTGCTCATTTGGGCAATCATGCCAGCGCCAAAAAGAACTTTAACGGGGTTGCGGTAGCTGAAATTAAGCATATAAAAAACCTCGGTTGGACATCGCGACAGTGCAAAATGACGTCTACACTGAGGCAGAGACAGCAGAAAAAGCATGTCTTCGAGCATACTGTTTTGGAGCTTAAATGTCTTATTTGATCAGCCCTTATGCCGCTATCGATGAAGGAGATAACACGCTCATCATTGCTGCTGCTCATGTGCTAGGTGCAACATTACTGACGCATGGCTTGCGTGTGAGCACCGTCGAATCTTGTACTGGCGGCGGTATTGCGCAGGCCATTACTGAGGTTGCAGGCAGCTCGGCGTGGTTCGATATGGGCTGGGTGACATACAGCAATGCCGCGAAGACTCAGCTCGTCGGCGTGCCAGCAGAGCTTATTGCTCAGCATGGCGCTGTTAGTGAGGCGGTCGTTCGTGCAATGGCTGAAGGCGCTCGACAGGCATCTGGCGCATCGTGGGCGGTCGCGGTTAGCGGCGTCGCAGGCCCTAGTGGTGGCATGCCCGAAAAGCCAGTTGGTTTGGTTTGGATGGCTTGGGCAGGGCCGCAGGGCACAGTGGCTGAGCATAGTTACTGGCCAGCTTCGCGTGCAGTGGTGCGCTGTCAAACCGTCTATCGGGCATTGAGTCAATTAAATACATTGCTGTTGGCTAGCGCAGGGCATGCCCCTGTGCCATAATACTGTACGAAAGGACAGCAGTGACGTATGGTCGCTGCTTCACACATTTTTCAATGCGCGTTAAGTGCGAGGGTTGAGCCTTATGAATGACAATAAACAAAAAGCGTTGGGTGCAGCACTAGCTCAGATTGAAAAGCAATTTGGCAAAGGTTCAGTGATGCGCTTGGGCGATCAACCGGCGAGTGGTGCCATCCCTGCCATTTCTACCGGTTCGCTGGGCTTAGATATTGCCCTAGGCATTGGTGGTTTACCGAAAGGCCGTATTGTTGAAATTTATGGCCCAGAGTCATCGGGTAAAACTACGCTCACATTGCAAGTCATTGCGGCCTGTCAGCGTGCTGGTGGTACCGCTGCATTTATCGATGCCGAGCATGCTCTCGACCCGCAATACGCTGGCAAGTTAGGTGTAGATATTGAGAATTTACTGGTATCACAACCTGATACCGGCGAGCAGGCATTGGAAATTGCCGATATGTTGGTGCGCTCTAACTCAGTCGACATCATCGTCATTGACTCAGTGGCTGCATTAACACCTCGCGCTGAAATTGAAGGCGAAATGGGCGATACACACGTCGGTCTGCAAGCTCGTTTGATGTCGCAGGCGCTGCGTAAAATCACCGGCAACATCAAGCGCTCTAACTGTTTGGTTATCTTCATTAACCAAATTCGTATGAAAATTGGCGTTATGTTTGGCAGCCCAGAAACCACTACCGGCGGCAATGCGTTGAAGTTCTATGCTTCGGTACGCTTGGATATTCGCCGTATTGGCGCAGTGAAAGAGGGTGAAGAGATTGTTGGTTCTGAAACTCGTGTGAAGGTGGTCAAAAACAAAGTGGCACCGCCCTTTAAGCAGGCTGAATTCCAGATTCTCTATGGCCAGGGTATTAACCGCCAAGGCGAAATTGTTGACCTAGGCGTGAAGCTTGGGCTGATCGATAAAGCTGGCGCTTGGTATGCCTATCAGGGCAATAAAATTGGTCAAGGCAAAAGCAATGCCTGCAATTTCTTAAATGAAAATCCCAAAATCACCAAAGAGATTGAAGATCAGATTCGTGATCAGCTCATTGGTCCAGTTGGGGCATTGCCCGATGATGTAGATGAGCCGGATGCGCTAGAGCTAGCCGACCTTTAAGGCGATTAGTGGTGGCAGGCTTCGGATTTCGGCGCGGTGGCAAGTCAGCAATTGATGAGCCGCTTAGCGCTGAGCAAGTCTGGAGTCGCCTACTTGCTTGGCAAACACGCCGCGAGCACACGCAGCATGAGCTCAAAGCAAAGCTGTCGCAGCTAGGCGTAACGAGTGAGTTGGCTGAGCAATCGCTGGCTAAACTTGTAGATTACGGCTTACAAGATGATGACCGTTGTGCAGAAGGCATCGTGCGCGGTCAGTTGCAGCGCGGCCGTGGTCGTCGAGCCATTGCTCAGCGTTTGCAGCAAAAGGGCTTGGCTGCTGAGCATCCGGCCTTGGATGAGCAAACAGAGAACCTCGATTGGGTAAAAGAGGCGGCCACACTGCTGCAGCGTCGTTTTGGCGATACACCAATCGACGACCCCAAGGCTCAAGCCAAACGCGTACGTTTTCTGCAATATCGTGGCTTCAGTTTGACGCAGGCAATTGAAGCTATGAAGTCTCTCAAATCAAATTAATTTAACTCTAAGTAGGCCTCAAACGTCGGATTAGCTGCGAACAGTTGCGAACTCGCGCTATAATTGCGGGTTATTTGCGATAACGTATTTGCCTATTTTCGTAAGTAGAGATAGGTATTGTTGTCATTGACTGGTTCGGAGCGGTAGATGAAAAGCGCTGATATTCGCGAAGCATTCTTGCGATTTTTTGAGCAAAAAGGGCATACCCGTGTGGCATCAAGCTCTTTGGTGCCAGCAGATGACCCGACTTTGCTATTTACCAATGCAGGTATGAACCAGTTTAAAGAGTGCTTTTTAGGCATTGATAAGCGCAGCTATACCCGTGCAGTTTCCTCGCAAAAGTGCGTGCGAGCTGGCGGCAAACATAATGATTTAGAAAATGTCGGCTACACCGCGCGCCACCACACATTTTTCGAAATGCTCGGTAACTTCAGCTTCGGTGACTATTTCAAGCGCGACGCCATCCACTACGCATGGGAGTTTCTCACCTCTGCTGACTGGCTGAATATTTCAAAAGATAAGCTCACCGTTACGGTCTACGCCAGCGACGATGAAGCCTATGCTATTTGGCAGAATGAGATTGGCGTTCCAGCTGAGCGCATCATTCGCATTGGTGATAACAAGGGCGCGCCTTATGCCTCAGATAACTTCTGGGCCATGGGTGACACGGGTCCATGCGGCCCCTGCAGTGAGATTTTCTATGATCACGGCGCTGATATTCCAGGTGGCCCACCAGGCTCGCCCGATGAAGATGGCGATCGCTTCATCGAGATCTGGAATAACGTCTTTATGCAATTTAACCGCACCGCCGATGGTGTCATGCATCCTTTGCCGGCGCCCAGCGTCGACACCGGCATGGGCTTGGAGCGTATTTCAGCGGTTATGCAGCATGTGCATGCAAACTACGAGATTGACCTGTTTCAATCACTATTAAGTGCTTCGGCCAACGCGATTGGCTGCGAAAACACTAATCAATCATCATTAAAAGTGGTTGCGGACCATATTCGCTCATGCGCATTTTTAGTGGCCGATGGTGTGTTGCCATCAAACGAAGGTCGCGGCTATGTCTTGCGCCGCATCATTCGTCGCGCCTGCCGCCATGGCAATAAATTAGGCGCCGAAGGCCCGTTTTTCTCACGCATTGTGTCTGCTTTAGTGGGGGAGATGGGTGCTGCTTACCCTCAGTTGAAAGCGCAACAAGACGAAATAGCCCGTGTGTTGCTAGCAGAAGAAGAGCAATTTGCCCGCACATTAACGCAGGGCTTACGCATTTTAGATGCTGATTTGGCTGACTTAGTAGGCACGGAAATCCCAGGTGCCACAGTGTTTCGCCTCTATGATACCTACGGCTTTCCGGTCGACTTAACAGCAGACATCGCTCGCGAGCGCGA